>Ga0137829_11107325_pt1 | contig 12858 bp, 14 predicted proteins | sample OV2TP2_FD_97737 | JGI IMG/M metagenome (GOLD analysis project Ga0137829, IMG submission 97737) | reverse complement strand
TATGAAGCGCCTGCGGCGGTCGCCGGAAATAGCGGGGCGGAGGCCAGCCGAGCCAGGGACTTGCGTCAGTTGGTCCGCCACGCGATTTCCGCCAACGAGGCGACCCTGCGTGCTTTGCGCGATGAGCTTGCGAGCCAGCGCGAGGCTATCGACATCGCGACCGCCGAGCTCGGGCCGACAGTCGATGTAGCGGTCCGTTACATCGCGGCAACCTCCAGCGTGACAGGACGGGTCTCACGCTGGTGCCAGCGACGCTATGCCGTGTACGAAGTCAACGGGTGACGGCTTTCAAACCCCAACAAAGGAGGGTCTCACATGCGTACGAAAGCACTGAATATCATCAGGTCGGGTCTCACCGTCATCGCTCTGCTGATGCTCGTCGCCGGAAACGCCGTCGCGGGTCACACGAAAGAGGCCAATTCCAAGCATGGCTTCCAGGAGACCGTTGACAAGGTCAAAGCGGCGATCGCGGCCGAGGGCTTCACGATTGTCGCGACCGTTGATTACGCCGACGCCGTGAAGAAACAGGGCGCCAAGAAGGTCCCGGGGATGGTCATGATCGAGTTTCTTCATGCGAAGCAGCTCAAGGAGGCCTTCGAGGGCGACCACGCGGCCGTGATCGAGATGCCGTGGCGGCTCGTCATCGTGGAAGGGACTCCGGACGATCCCCACTCCCAGGACACTCACATCAACTACGTGAAGCCGGTCGGCGCGCTTGGCCCTTACAAAAAGCTCGGGAAGCAGGCCAAGGAATGGGACGCCGCGGTCGAGAAAGTCATCAGCAGCGTAAAGAAAGCGGGAGGTCATTGAGCATGAGCATCGTTCGAAACCGCCAGTGGCGGAGCAGTGCCACAGCCTTGATTCTTCCCTTCGCGCTCATTTCCGCCGCATACGGCCAGCCTCCACCTGTGGGAGAGGTGCGGCTGAGGCCGCTGATCGAGGAGGCGCTCAAGCAGAACGCGGAGGTGGTGGCTGCCCGCGTGCGCGTTGAGGCCGCGCGCGCCAGGATACCTCAGGCGCTGGCGCTCCCGGACCCGAGAGCGAGCATTTCGCCCGAAACCACGACGAGGTTCGGCCGCCTCGTGGAGACGGAATTCAACGTCTCCCAGACGTTTCCGTATCCGGGGAAGCTCCAACTGCAGGGCGTTGTAGCGGAACACGAGGCCGAGCAGGTGCGCGAGGAGCTTCGAGCCAAGGAGCGCGAAATTGCCGCCAGAGTGAAGCTGGCGTTCCACGAGCTCTTCCGTTCCCATAAGTTCATTGATGTCAAGCGGGCCGAGGTCGAGATCCTGAAGACGTTCGCCCGCATGGCCGAAACCCGTTACGAGGTGGGCAAGGCTGCCCAGTCGGACGCCCTGAAGGCCCAAGTGGAGCTCGCGAAGGCCCTGACGAGTCTGGTCACCCTTGAGCAAGAGCGTGAGACGGCCCAGGCGGCGCTGAACGCCGTGCTGGGCCGGACCCCGCGGGATCCGCTCGGTGTGCCTGCCCCGCGCGACTTAACGCCGTTCACGCTCCGAATCGACGAGCTGGGCCGGCTTGCCCTGGATCAACGGCCCGAGCTCGCCGCGGCGGAGCGCGCAATCCAGAAAGCGCGCGCGGGCGTGGACCTCGCGAAGCGCCAGTATTTTCCTGACGTCTCGGTGGGGGCCACGTACAAGATCGAGTCGCCGGGGCCCAACCATTGGGAAGTCGGGGTCTCGATCAATATCCCCTGGCTCTATACCAAGTCCCGGTATGACGCCAAGGTACGCGAGGCCGCTGCGCAAGCAGCCAATGCGCTGGCGACCCAGGACGGGCTTCGAATCCAGACGCTGTTTGGTGTAAAGGACCTTTTCGAGAAGGTGAAAGCCTCCGAGCGGCTCGCGGTACTTTACAAGACGAGCATCCTACCCCAGGCCTCGCAAGCCCTTGAGGCGGCGATCGCCAGCTACCAGACCGGGCAGACCGACTTTTTGACGCTGTTGGAGAGCCAGCGCACGCTGCGGGAGATCGAGCGCGTCTACTTCGCGTCCTGGACTGAGTTCGAGCAGCGCCAGGCCGAGCTTGAGCGTGTCGTGGGGGCGGACCTGGGCTCGCTCAAGTGAGCGGGTGCGGCAATCGAAGCTGGAGGGTGCGCAAATGGACCGCCAGGTGAACGACAAAGGTGACGAAGAGTCCCGCATTCCGAAGAGAGACCTTGCCGTCGTCCTCGCGCTTGTGGTGGGGATCGGGATCGGCGTCGGGGGAATGTATTGGGCCGCGACGAATCGGCTGGTTCATGTCGCGGCGATGGGAACCTCCAAGGACGAGCACGGCGGACACGGTGACGAGGGCGAGCACCGTGCCGGTCACGAGGGGGGGCACGGCAACGAGCACGCGGGGCCGAATGCGCTCGTCGAGTTGCCCCAGCGGCTCGTAGCGGCGGCAGGGGTAAAAGCCAGTCCGGTCGAGGTCCGCTCGCTCGCCAGGGAGATCCGCGCCGTCGGCATGCTCGATTTCGACGAGAAGCGGATGGCCACGGTGTCGGCGCGAATCGCCGGCCGCATCGACAAGCTCGACGTGGATTTCACGGGAATCCACGTGACCAGGGGCCAGAAACTCCTCGAGCTCTACAGTCCCGATCTGGTCTCCACGCAGCAGGAGTTTCTGCTCGCGCTGAGGAACCGCGAACGGCTGCGGGAGAGCCCGCTCCAGGAGGTGGTCGAAGGTGCGGACTTGCTTGCTGCCGCGGCACGCCGGCGGCTGCTGCTGTGGGGAATCACCGAAGAGCAGATCGCGGTGCTCGAGCGCGAGCGGCAGCCGCGCATTTACATGACCGTCCATTCCCCGCTGACGGGGACGGTGATCGAGAAAAAAGTGCTCCAGGGTCAGTATGTCGCCGCGGGCGACGCGATGTACAAGATCGCGGACCTCTCGAGTCTGTGGCTGATCGCGGAGGTCTACGAGGCGGAGCTGGCCAAGGTGAGGATCGGCCAGCCCGTCGCGGTGACGGTGCCGAGCTACCCGGAGCGCGTGTTTTCCGGACGCGTCGCTTTCATCAATCCGGTTCTCGACTCACACACGCGCACGGCCAAAGTGCGCGTCGACCTGCCCAATCGGGGCGGCCTGCTCAAGCCGCAGATGTTCGCGCAGGCGAAGCTGAAGGTGCCAGTGGGCGCCAAGGTGCTCGTCGTGCCGCGCGACGCCGTGCTCGACGCCGGCGACAAACAATACGCGTGGGTCGAGTCGTCCGCCGGACAATACGAGCGGCGGGAGATTAAGGTCGGTGCGGAAGCGAATGGATTCTATGAGGTGCTGTCCGGTCTCACGAAGGGCGAGAAGGTCGTGACGGCGGCCAATTTCCTGATCGACTCCCAGGCGCAGCTCAAGGCAGGTGCTGCGGCCGGAGGGCACGGAGGGCACGGAGGGCACTGATGGTCGAGCGGATCATCGAGATCTGCCTTCGCAACCGTTTCCTGGTTGTCGCGTTCTACGCCCTGGTCGCAGGCTGGGGGGTGTGGGCGATGCTGCGAACGCCCGTCGATGCGTTTCCCGACTTGTCGGAGAACCAGGTCATCGTCTTCACCGAATGGCTCGGTCGCAGCCCGCAGGAAGTGGAGGACCAGATCACGTATCCGCTGGTCGTAAACCTGCAGGGCCTGGCCGGAGTGAAGGTCATCCGCTCGTCGTCCTCGTTCAGCTTCTCGACGGTCTACGCGATATTCGAGGACCGCGTGGATCTCTACTGGGCCCGCACACGCGTGCTCGAAAGGCTGGCCCTGGCCGCGAACTTCCTGCCTCCTGGGGTAACGCCCACCCTGGGTCCTGACGCGACGGCTCTCGGGCATGTCATGTGGTACACGCTGGAGGGCAAGGGGTATGACCTGGGCCGGCTGCGGGCAATCCAGGACTGGTTCGTCCGCTACCAGCTCACGGCGGTGCCCGGGGTCGCCGAGGTCGGGAGCGTGGGCGGTTTCGTGCGCCAATACCAGATCGACGTGGATCCGGTGAAGCTGCGCGCTCATCACGTGAGCCTGCGCGACATGTTCAGCGCCGTGCAGCGCAGCAATGCCAATGTCGGGGCCAAGGTTCTCGAACACGGCGGCCGAGAGTTGGTGGTGCGCGGCCTGGGTCTCATCGAGTCGGTCAAGGACATCGAGGAGATCGTGGTCGGCAGCCGGGGCGGAACCCCCGTGTATCTGCGCAACGTCGCCAGCGTCCAGATGGGACCGGAGTTCCGGCGCGGCTTTCTCGTCAACGGCAGCGGCGATGAGGTCGTCGGCGGGGTGGTGGTCGCGCGTCTCGGTGCAAGCGCGATCGAGGTGCTCGACGCGATCAAGCGCAAGGTCAAGGAGATCGAGCCCGGCCTTCCGCCCGGGGTGAAGATCGTCCCGTACTACGATCGCTCCGAGTTGATCTACGCCACGATGGCGACGCTTCAGCGCACGCTCCTGGAGGAGGCCGCGATCGTCGCGCTCGTCGTCACCGCCTTCCTTCTCCACGCGGGGAGCATCGTCACGATCCTGGTGAGCCTGCCCATGGGCGTTCTGATCGCGTTCCTGCTCATGTATTACCTCGGGATCTCCGCGAACATCACTTCGCTCGGGGGCATTGCGATCGCAATCGGCGTCATGGTGGATGCCGGTCTCGTCATCGTCGAGAACATCAACCGCCACTTCGCCGAGAAGCAGCAGCGCGGCGAGCCGATAGACTATGTCCGCGACACCCTGCTGGCGGCGAAGCAGGTCGGCCGGCCCATTTTCTTCTCCATGGTCATCATCGTTCTCGCCTTCGTGCCCGTCTTCGCGCTCCAGGCAACGGAAGGCAAGCTCTTTCATCCCCTCGCCTGGACGAAGAACCTTTCGATGGCAGCGGCCGCCGTCCTCTCGATCACGCTGCTCCCTGTCCTCGCGACGGTCCTGGTTCGCAGCCGGCGTTTCCGCCCCCTCGAAGCGAATCCCCTCACGCGGCTGGCGATCTGGTGCTACCTGCCTGTCGCGCGCTGGGCGCTTCGCTACAAGCTGACCGTGGTGGCGCTCGCGCTTCTCGTGCTCGCGGCAAGCTTCGCCCTCGTGCCGAGGATCGGCCAGGAATTCATGCCGCCGCTCGAGGAGGGCAGCGCGCTCTGGATGCCGGAGATGCTTCCGGGAATTTCTCTGACCCAGAGCCTTGACGTCCTCCGGCGCCAGTGCCAGACGGTCGCGGCGTTTCGCGAAGTTGCGAACGTCGTTTGCAAGGCCGGGCGCGCCGAAACCTCCACCGATCCGACGGGCATCAGCACCGGCGACAGCATCGTCACCTGGAGCCGGCCGGAGCAGTGGCGGCCGGGGCTCACGAAGGACAAGCTGATCGAGGAGCTCGACCGCGCGACGCGCATGCCCGGGGTGACCAACATCTGGACCATGCCGATCATCGACCGGATTCAGATGCTGTCGACCGGCGTCCCGACAGACGTCGGCGTGAAGATATTCGGCAGCGACCTGCGCGTGCTCGAGCGGCTCGGGCTCGCGGTCGAGGCGGCGGTGAAGGACGTTTCGGGCGCGAGGGACGTCTTCGCCATGCGCCCGGTGAGCACGCCGTATATCGAGATCCGGCCGAGGCGCGCCGAGATCGCCCGTTACGGGATCAATGTGCGAGACGTGCACGATGCGATCGAGCTCGCCATCGGCGGCATTAACCTGACGACGACTATCGAAGGGCGCCAGCGCTTTCCGGTGCGAGTTCGCTACGCACGGGAGTTCCGCGAAGACCTCGAGAACCTGCGCCGCATCCTCGTGCCGACCGCGATGGGCAGCGACATGCCGCTGGGCCAGCTCGCCGAGTTCCGCGTGGTGACCGGTCCCGGAGGGATCTCCGGGGAGAACGGCCTGCTCGTCAACACCGTGCTCTTCAACGTGCGTGGCCGCGACGTGGTGGGGGGCGTCGAGGAGGCGCAAAGGGCGGTCGCCGCGCGCGTCGAGCTGCCGCCCGGCTATTACATCAACTGGAGCGGGCAGTACGAGCACCAGGTGCGCGCCCGCCAGACGCTCGAGTGGGTGGTTCCGGTGGTGCTTTTCATGATCTACCTGCTTCTGTACATCACGTTCCGCTCCTTCCCGGTGGCGACGATCGTGATGCTGGGCATCCCGTTCGCGGTGACGGGCGGCATCCTCTACCTGTACTGGCTGGGCTACCACATCAGCGTGGCGGTCTGGGTGGGATTCATCGCGTTGTTCGGCCTGGCGGCGGAGACCGGGATCGTCATGGTGATGTACCTGGAGAACGCTTATGAACGCTGGAGAACTGCCGGAAAACTCCGCACGCTGCGCGATCTGCGCGAGGCGGTCCTGGAGGGCGCCGTGCTGCGGCTGCGGCCGATACTCATGACGGTCAGCGCGATCATCTTGGGGCTCATTCCGATCATGTGGAGCCAAGGGCCGGGATCGGACGTCCTGAAGCCGATCGCCACGCCGCTCATCGGCGGCATGGTCAGCTCGACCCTTTTGACTCTGATCATCCTGCCGGTGCTGTACTTCTGGCTGCGGCAGCACAGCTTGCGGCATGTCCTCGAGCGCGGAGCGCACGCGCGTGAGGGCGAGGTCGCCGGCGAGCTTGCCGGAGTCGGCGAGCACTCCAACGGTCCTCGCGGCTCTGACCGGCGCGCTGACGAGCCGCCGCAGAGATGATCCGGGATGCAAGACAAGGAGGCCTGTCATGCGGCCGATGCGAATCCTTTTCCCCATCGTTCTCTTCCTCCTCGCCATGGCTGGCGCGGCGTGGTTGTGGGCATCGAGCCAGTTCGGCGCAGCGAGCCCGTCGCCCGGCTTGAACGCGTCCGCGATGCAAACGCTGGACGAGCGGGAATCGGGCGGCACTTGGATCGTTCGCGGCAAACTCGACGAGGAGAAGCGGCTTCAACTCCTTCGGAAAGGCGTCCGCTGCTACCAGTTCGACTCGCGAAGCTGGTAGCCTGAGCCTTAAAAGGACGCCAGCGCTGGAAACGGTTGGTTTGCCGCGAGGCGCAAAAAAACGCAAACGAAAGGTGCCGCACGCTTCCGTGTTTCGTAGACGCTCTGACGTTAGGAGCCTCAAGAAAGAGGTGTTTTTATGGCTGAAAGAGACTATGCAACACTTGTACTTCGTATTGCACTCGGGCTTTTTATTCTGGTCTGGGGCATTGCAAAATTCGTTCAACAGGATTTCTGGCTGCAAATGTTTCCCATGATCTACTGGGGATTTGTAGTGGGAGCAACAATGCTTGTAGTCTTCGGAATAGTTGAAATTGTGCTTGCAGCCATGCTGATCCTTGGCTGGAAGGTGACGATTGCTGCGTGGATTGGCTTCTTGATACAGCTTTCAACAACACTTGCAATCATCGGAAGAATTGCTGCACCTTATGGAATGGCTGAGGCAGATCCAGTGAAACCAAACATTGTGCTCTTTGGCACAGTTGTAATACTCGCTTCATGGCTGGCACTTGCCCTGAGCGGCAAGTCAGGCCCTTATGCGATCGAGAAAGAACCACTCTGAAACCTATTTTGTCGCCGCCGGATCCGACAAACTGAAACAATGCGGAAAGAAGCAGACGTGCAGTATCTGCACCAATCCGACCGGGGGGCCAGCCATCTCGGAGTTCGATTTGCGGCAACTGGAGGAACTCCACGACGAACCAGATCGGCGAGTCGCCGCGCGTCATGCGAGCACCATTGCCGGTGAGTCCCATGAATGAGACAGGCGCCTCGCGGCGCGGCACGAGCCGTTGGTATTGAGCGCGTAAGCGCGGTAATACGGAGGCGATATGGGTAGCAGCTCCAAAGCCAGACGGAATCCGGAGAGGAAACGTGCGATGAGCCGCATCGGCCTGTTGTTAACGGCGGGGGGCGTGCTGGCCGTGCTGGCAATCATTGGAGCAGGCTGGTTAATGCTGCGCGGCCAGGATCCGGCTACGGCTCCGGGGACAAATATTGAGTCGGCCCGACTGGGCAATCTCTTGGCCGCGCAGAATGCCTCTCACGCTCCCGATTTCACCGTTCCCACCCTGGACGGCAAGACGTTCACGCTTTCTGCCCATCGCGGCAAGCCGGTGATCCTTTTCATCATGGCGTACTGGTGCGGCACCTGCGTTCCGGAGGCGCGGCACTTGGCCAGGCTCCACGAGCAATACCGCGACCGTTTAACCATCATAGCCCTGGATGTCGACCCCTCGAGCACGCCCGAGCGACTCGAGTCGTTCCGGCAGTTCGTCGGCAATCCGGGCTACGTCTGGGGATTCGATGCGGGCCACGTGGTGGCTCGGGCCTACCGTGTCCGCGCGCTAGACAGCACGTTCATCATCAGCCAAGCCGGCGAGCTTGTCTACAGCGACACCGTTCCGACCCCTTACGAAACGCTGGAAGTTCAGGTCAAAAAACTCTTGATCTTGAAGTAGCCGGTGGATCCCGGACTTATCGCTTACGCTTTCACCGCCGGCATGGTGGCGACCGTCAATCCGTGCGGCTTTGCCATGCTGCCAGCCTATATCTCCTACTACCTGGCCACAGGTGAAGGAAACCCAGATTCTCTGCCGCGGACGTGGGGAGCGGACGTAGCTCAGTCCATCGCCTTCGCACGGCAGGAAAGCATTCGAGTTCGACTGCTGCGAGCCCTGCTGGTCGGGGCTACGCTTACGTCGGGCTTCGTCATTCTTTTCGGATTGGCAGGTACGCTGGTCTCGCTTGGCGCTTCCGCCATCCTGGCCGCGATGCCGTGGATTGGGCTTCTAATCGGTATGGCGCTCGTGCTGCTGGGAGGCTGGCTGCTGTTGGGGCATCGTCTGGCGCTCCCCGGCCTTGTCCAGCTCCCGGTGCGGCGCGAGCGAACGCTACGCAGCGTCTTCGTCTTCGGCCTGGCGTATGGCTTGGCTTCGCTAAGCTGCACGTTGCCGGTTTTCCTCGTGGTCGTCGGAAGCGCTTTTACCAGCCGGGAGGTCGGAGCGGGCTTGGCGCAGTTCCTGGCCTACGGGCTCGGCATGGGCGTGATCCTGACGGCCCTGACCCTTAGCGTAGCGCTCTTCAAGGGGGTCCTGGTCCGCTATCTGCAGCGGTTGGTGCCCTACGTGGAGCGAGCGGGCGCGGTGCTATTGCTGGGAGCCGGTGGCTACATCGTCTATTACTGGCTCACCGCTGGACAGCTCCTTCGCAACTGAAGGGGAAGATCTCCTATGCGCGCTTTGCGCGCGGAAATACTCGAGTGTTTGACGGTATCATCCCGCGTCGATCAGGTCTGCCGCACAAGATGAGAGTCAGGCCGTTTGTAGCCCAAGCTGCTCTCCCAGGATTATGACGTGAAGGCCTGGTATCTTGATGCTGGCTGACGATTCTGTCGGATGACAATGGATTAGTGCGGCAGCCTGATGAATCTGGAGACCAGAAGCCCGTGGGTTGGCCTCGGTGCGGCTCTGGTTGCGTTCATGGGATTGTGGATCCACGCGGCGCTGGTGTATGCCGGGCTCGCCGTGCTGATCGCGAGCAGCGTATGGGATTTCTGGAACATGCGCGCGGCGCGAACATCTCCGCGCCAGTTTCATTGAGGAGACATGAATGATGGACACGACGAACACGACGAATACAACTTCTCCCGTGCGCCCCGTGTTGACTTACTTTATGGGATCGCTCGCGGTGTTGACCTGCCCCTGCCACCTTCCGATCCTGCTGCTTCTGCTCTCGGGAACTGCGGCCGGCGCCTTTCTGTCCGACAACCTGGGGCTGGCGGCGTTGGTGTTACTGCCGATTTTTGTGCTGTCGGGGATCGCCACGTGGCGGCTGCTGGACAAGAAGGAGGAAGATGGAAGATAGATCACGCTCTCGTCACAAAGAACGTGCGGCACAAGACACGCGCCATGCTTTCATTCGAGGAGAACGCGCATGACGGAAAACTCGCGCATTCGGTTCAAACGGGCTTGCCTGGCGGCTTTGATCCTGCTCATAGGGCTCGCAGGTAACGGTTTCTTCGCGGCGGTCCCCGGGGTCGCGGCAGGAAACGTAGGCGAAGCTGCCCCGGATGTCACCCTGAGGACCGTGAATGGTACCTTCCGCCTCTCTCAGTATAAGGGGCAGGTCCTCATACTGTTCTTCACGTTTCCGGGCTGACCGACCTGCGCGCTGGAGGCTCCAGCGCTCAGCAAGATCCGCTCCGGATTCAGGAGCCGGGGTCTCGAGGTGCTCGCCGTCAACGTACTCCCGGATGCCGGCGGCCTGCGGGAATTGGAAGCGTTCTGGCGGTCCCGGGGGGGCGGGGACGTGGTCTTTGCCGAGGATACCCGCAGAGAAGCGCTCACCGCGTTCCAGATCAGAGTCGCGGGCACCAAGGTCATTGTTGACCGCAAGGGTCGGGTCGCGTTCCGCGAAACCAGCGTCATGTCCTACGAGAAACTCCGGTCCGCAGCCGAGCAAGCGCTGTGAGTGAAATCCAGGAGTTCGCGCTGGCGTGGATGGAGGCGCTGGTGAACATACTCCCGGTTGGGTACGCCTTCGGCGCCGGCATGATATCCACGGTCAACCCGTGCGGGTTCGCGATGCTCCCGGCCTATCTCGCGTTCTATCTGGGCGCCGGGGACGCCGGGTTCTACGAGCGCTCGGCCACATGGCGGGCGTTTAAGGCTCTGGTGGTCAGCTTGACGGCCTCCGCCGGATTCGTGCTGCTCTTCGCAGGCGTTGGGGTGGTGGTCTCGGCAGGCGGGAGCTTCGTCGTGCCCGCGATGCCCTGGATCGCCGTCGCCATCGGCGTGAGCCTGATCGTCTTGGGAACGACAATGCTCGCCGGGCGCTCCGTATACGCGGGGTTCATGGCGCGGCTCGCGCCTCGAATTGGGAATGCCGGTTCGATTGGCATCTTGAGCTTTTTTCTCTTCGGAGTTGCGTTCGCAGCGGCGTCTTTGAGCTGCACGCTTCCCATCCTCCTCATGGTCGTTGGGAGTGCTCTCGCGACGGGCGGATTTATTTCCGGTCTGGTCCAGTTCACGAGCTACGGCCTCGGAATGAGCTTCGTGCTCATCGCGGTGACGCTCGGGATCGCCCTCTTCAAAGAAGCGATGGTCGTGGGTAGCCTCCGCCGCGCGATTCCCTACATGCAGCCCGTCGCGGCGATTCTGGTGATCGTCGCAGGCTCATATATCGTCTACTACTGGTTGTTCAATGCCGGGCTGATCACGCGGGTTCTGGCAGCGATGGTTTTGCCGTAAACCAAGCGCGGGGCGCAAGGACGGCAACGCCAGCTCGCGTGGAGAGGGCCTAGCCCGGAGACCCTTCCGCGAATTGGAAAATCCGCGCGGCTTGCATCCGTAGATGGAAAGGACTACGACGAAAGCGGTTTCCCCCATACGGGGAGCGATAACGTACTCATGGCGGCGCTCGCGTTTCTGACGTGTCCCTGCCATCTCCCGATTCTGCTGCTTCTGCTCTCTGGAACCGCGGCCGGGACCTTCCTTTCCCAGAACCTGGGGCTTGCGTTCATGCTGTTACTGCCGGTCTTCTTGTTGTCGGCGGTCGCGACGTGGCGGTTGCTGGACAAGAAAGAGAACAACAGTCGGTAAGGCGCTGATACCGTCGTGCGGCCGGACTTGCGGCTGGATGTCCGCCTGTTCAAAGGAGCGCAGTGAAGAGCTTTAGCCGATTCGCCGCAGTCACCCTGCTGACGACGGTATTCTCAAGTGGAGAGGGAGCTCTTGGCGCGGAATTCTATCCGCACAAGCTGATTCGAATCATAGTCGCATATCCGTCAGGGGGCGGCACCGATATTTTGGCGCGGGCGATCGCGCAGAAGCTTGCCGAGTCCTGGGGATACCCTGTAGTTGTGGATAACCGCCCCGGCGCGAACGGCAATATTGGTTCTGAGCTCGCGGCCAAGGCGGCACCTGACGGGTACACTTTGCACATGGGCACCGTCAATCTGACGGTTAATCCAAGTCTGTATGCCAAGCTTAGGTATCATCCGCTGCGTGACTTCGCACCGATCACCCTGATCGCTCTCGTCCCCAGGATTCTAGCAATACATCCTTCAATCCCTGCCCGCTCGGTGCCAGACCTGATCGCGCTTGCCAAGGCGAAACCGGGACAACTCAAGTTTGCCTCGAGCGGTACTGGCACTCTCTCACATCTCTCCGGAGAGCTGATGAAAAACATGGCTGGTGTCAACATAGTTCACGTGCCCTTCAAGAGCGCCGGACCGGCCCTCACCGCCTTCGCAGCCGAGGAAGTGCAATCCAGTCGGGGAAGGAGCGTCGCTTACGTTTCAGCCCTCACTGCTTTATTGGCTGGAGAGGTGCAATTCACCTTTGGTAATCCCTTGATATTACTTCCGCACGTCGAGGCGGGAAGGCTACGGGCTCTAGCGATCACCTCGGCCAGGCGCTCGCCGCGGGTGCCCGATATCCCTGCGGCGGGAGAGACGGGATTGCTCGGCTTGGAGGTCGCAAGTTGGTATGGGATGTTGGCCCCAGCTGGCACGCCCAAGGAGATCGTCGACAATGTCAATGCGGAGATCGTCAGAATTGTGCGCCTATCTGACATAGCGGAGCGGCTGACGCGGGAAATAGCGGAACCCGTCGGAAGCAGCCCTGAGGAGTTCACCGCGTTCCTCAAAGCGGAGACACTCAAATGGGCTGAGGTAATCAAAACTTCAAGAGCGAAAGTTGATTAGCGGCGCCCTCGTGTCAGATACTCAATCTCACCGTGTCGCGGCTGAGCTTCTTGGTTCCTTTATCGCTCGTCGCGACTATCTAACCCCTTCTGGACGGGCCTCGCCGGCGCAGTCGTGGCCTTTGCCGGATTGTGGATCCTGCCGGCTTTGGTGTACGTCGGTCTCGCCGTGCTGATCGGGAGCAGCATATGGGATTTCTGGAACATGCGCGCGGCGCGAGCATCTCCGGGCTAGTTTCATTAAGGG
>Ga0137829_11397085_pt1 | contig 12903 bp, 11 predicted proteins | sample OV2TP2_FD_97737 | JGI IMG/M metagenome (GOLD analysis project Ga0137829, IMG submission 97737) | reverse complement strand
AGGAACGAAAAGAGGAGTCAAACCAACAGGGATTCGATTTCGATCTTTAGGATTTAAGCCTTTGGCTTCATTCATAAATCCACCTGCTTTGCAGGTGGTAGTTTAATATTTTTTAAAAGAACTCCTTTACCACTTTCTGTATTGCAGATTAAATGGTTTTATTAAATGAATAATAACCGGTACGCTGAAGTGATGCTTTCAGTTTGCTGTCCGGAAAACTTCCGTGGCGATAATCCTGATGGTTGTGGTACCGGCATTTTTCCCGGTATGCGTTTCTGCCGGTGTTATAACACCTGCACCCGCCTTTAATTCAATTATCTGTTTTGTTCCGTCTTTGGCTACAAGCTCTGCTTTTCCTCCTTCAATAATATATTCTGCATAATCAGGATGTGAGTGAAGTGGAACTGATTCACCCGGCTTGACGGTTATTTCCACCAATCTTATATTCATAGTGTCTGCCAAAACTTTATACACCCCGGGCGCCACTGTTACCGGATCCATCGAGGCATCACGGGTTGCTGCTGTTGTACGGTAAACCTCCGTTGCAATCACCCGCACCGTTGTAGTTCCGGTGTTTTTTGCGGCATGGGTTTCGGCCGGCAATATGGCTGCCATACCAGTCGGTAATTCCTGTGTACGTTTTGTCCCGTCTTTTGCTTCGAACTCCGCTGTTCCTCCTTCAAGCACATAAAGCGAATAATCTGGATGGGAATGAAGGTTAACAGTTTCTCCCGGTTTTACGATGATCTCCAGCAACCGTATGTTCATTGTGTCGGCAAGTACATGGTAAATGTTGGGAGCTACTTTTGCCGCATCCATTGCTGCATCACGGCCGGCAGAAGCAGTAGCATCCGTCGTTGTGGTATCGCCAGTTTTTGCCTGTTCATCCGTTTTGTCGCCCTGGTTGCAGGCAATAAATAAAAAGACAGCTAAGCATACAATTAAAAATCCTGTGTTGGTTTTCGGTTTCATGTTTTATGTTTTAGTGATGAATAAACGTTGTTAAGTCACCTGCTTCAGTATTTCACGTTCCGAATACCGCACCAGCGGTTTGAATTTATCATACCACTCTTTCCACGCCACGCCGCTCATTTCTTTTTTCAGTTCTGTTTCATATTCGGCCAGTGTGGCAAAAGGCATTTCTAAAATCAACCGGTAACCTTCGCCGGTAAAATCGGTGAGCAACCTGCTGCCGGAGGGTTGCGAAAGCAGGTGTTTCTGTATAGCTTCATCCACCAGGACCTTGGCCTCGCGGTAGCGGCCGAACTGCAGGTGAAAAATTTCACGAATGATGTACATGGTTTACAATATTATTTATGTGGCGTCAAATGATTAAAGGATGGTTTGATGGTTGCAATGTTTGATTGTTTTTTTCCAAAATATCATAACCTGGTTTTCTTTAACCATCAAACAATCAAACCATCATTCCCCCCACCATCAAAAACTTTTCTTTTCACCAATATATTTTTCAAACCACTCCATATTGCTCTGCATGGTTTTTAAAACCATGGTTGGCTCCACGGGGCCGTGGCCCTGCCGTGGCATGGCCAGCATACGTACAGGCACATGGCGGCGGCGCAGTGCATTGTAAAACATGATGCCGTTGCTGATAGGCACCCGCTGATCGCCTTCGCAGTGCTGCAGCATCACAGGAGTTTTTACATTTTGCACAAAGCGTAAAGGTGAATGGGCATCATACAAACTCCAGTCATTCCACGGATCGGTTTTGAAATAGGAGGGAAGAAATCCTTCGATGTCGTCGGTAAGATTCTGATGTGATAAATCAACCACCGGCGCACCGATGCTTGCTGCTTTGAAACGGTCGGTATGCCCCACAATCCAGCTGCTCATAAAACCACCGTAGCTCCAGCCCATTACTCCCATTTTATTTTCATCTGCCACACCCAGTTTTATTACAAAATCAACAGCAGCCATCAGATCCAAAAAATCTTTGCCGCCCCAGTCGGCCCGGTTGGCCATGCGAAACTCAGCGCCATAACCACTGGAACCTCTCGGGTTCGGACGCAGCACGGCGTAACCCATTTCGGCAAATGCTGCAATGGGATAGGTACCCGAGTTGCCGGCTACGCAGCTTTGCTGGAATACACCGGCAGGTCCGCCGTGTACATTTAATATCATAGGTACTTTCTGCCCGGGCTGGTAATTGAGGGGGTAAGTAAGAAGGCCTTCGATTTCACGGCCATCGGCGCCTTTCCATTTTATCACTTCTGTTTTTGGCAATGGATTGCCGGCGTATTCTGCATTGATGTTTGTGATTTTTACCGGTGAAAAATTGCTGACTGTACTGATATAAGCTTCCGGCAGCTGTGTTGAATTTTGCAGGATGAATCCAACATGCGAAGCCGTAGTATTGAGGTTTACTCCGCCAATTAAATCTTTCAGGCCCCGTGTCCATTCGGTAATGGTTTTTCCATCCACACTTAAAGTATACACACTGCTGAGGGTACGGTTGGGTTCGCTGCATAAAATGTTTTTACTGTCAGTTGTCCAGCCAAGTATGCCAAAGTTTTCGTCCGGTGTAGCTTTCAGCCGCCAGGTTTTGCCGTCGGCCAATGAATAAATTTTTGCGTGACGCGGACCGCTCCAGTCCACCGGGTCGGTGCTGCAGTAATAAACAATCATTTTGCCGTCGGGGCTGAACTGCGGATTGCTTTCACCGGCGCCGGTGGCAGCAATGGATTTAATATTTCCGCTTTCGATTTCGATTAAAGAAACATCGCTGTAAACGTTATCGTTTGCTTCCGGGCTTTTACCGTGGCTATACACAATGCTTTTTCCATCGGGGCTCCAGTCAAAAGCATTCACATTGTAGTTTTCTTTGGTCAGCGGTTTTTGTTTGCGTTTGCCGGCCGTGTCTTTTTCATTCAGCCAAAGCACATACAGTCGGTTTTGTTTGATTTCTTCGTCCATAAAATACCAGTCGTTCTTAGCCTTTTTGTTTTTTTCTTCCTTATCGCCTGCGGCATCGTTCATGGTAAAAGCAATCATGCTGCCATCGTGGCTCCACTGGTAATTTCCTACGCCGGTTTTTACATCGGTAATTTTTTCTGCTTCACCGCCGCCGACCGGCAACAGGTAGAGGTTGGTTTTATTGTCTCTTGACGAAGTGAAGGCAATCCACTTGCCGTCGGGGCTCCATTGGGGGTTGGATGAGCCCTTGTCATTTTTGGTAAGCTGAATGTGATTGCTGCCGTCAGCATTGCAAATCCACACCTGGTTGATGTATTCGCTCCGGTCGTCGGTCATCACGGCTTCCCGCACGGTGTAGGCCACTTTGCTACCGTCGGGCGACACCCGAACTGCAGAGATGTTTTTTATTTTAAGACATTGTTCGGGTGTCCAGTTTTTCTGGCCTGTGATCAGCAGGGGTAAAAAGAAAAAAGCAGCAAGCAATAATTTCGATATCATCATAATACGTTTTTAGAATGAGAAAATACGGGAGAGTTCAGAGGGGCTGAATAACAAGGATGGGTCAGTAAGGAGGTAACCAAGTTAAGAAGGTATGGGCGAATAAACAAAACAGAAATCAAAAGCAAAAGGAAATTGTTTTCGATTGGTTTTCCCATTCTTATTCGAGCCTCCTGCAAACCGTTCCGGCCTCCTTGAATTAAAACGTAACCGATAAAAGAGGTTATGGAAGTACATGCTCATACATATACTCCCCGAAAATAGAGTATCATTACTTCCGGGAGTTCCTGGCTGTAACGCCCGGTTTTATTAAACTCCCTTTACAGCAAGTCATTCCGTTTTAAAGCCCTCAGCGAAATAAACAGAAAATTTGGCCTTGACAATTTATTAACCAAAGCCACAGCGCTGATTGAAATACTGAAAAAGGAATATCACCTGGAGTAAGCTCAATTAAGAATGCAGAGTTTTGAAAGCAGAACTTAAAAATGAAGGTTAGTGGAATCGCCCAAAAATTTATAAATCTTAACACCGAGTTCCGGGTTAATAGGAAATCAGTTTTTGCACCGACTCCTGCAGTCTCGCTATTGCAAGAAAATTTTTCTCTAACTCGATATTAAAAGGCACCGGTGTATCCAGCGAAGCACACCGCATTACCGGCGCATCCAGCAGGTGAAAACAATGTTCGGCAATCCAGGCTGCTATTTCGCCTCCAATGCTGCCGGTCAATGTGTCTTCATGCAAAATCACAACCCGGCCTGTTCTTGCCACAGAGGCACGGATAGAAAAATAATCTAATGGTGCAAGAGTTCTTAAGTCTAAAATATCAATTGAAATTTCAGGATGTTCAGCCGCATAGTCTTCAGCCCAATGAACAGCACTGCCATAAGATATGATGGAAATTTCATCACCTTCCCGAACATGTCTTGCTTTTCCTATTTCTACTTCATAATAATCTTCCGGCACTGGCCCGCTTACCGAGCGGTACAATGCCTTATGCTCAAAATACATCACGGGATTCGGGTCATTGATAGCAGCAATCAACAAACCTTTTGCGTCAATAGGTGTGGATGGATAAACGACCTTCAATCCCGGCACATGCGTAAACCATGCTTCGTTGCTCTGGCTATGAAAAGGCCCGGCGCCAACGCCTGCGCCTGTTGGCATTCTTATTACCACATCTGCATTTTGCCCCCAGCGGTAGTGGATCTTTGCCAAATTATTTACAATTTGATTAAAGCCTACAGAAACAAAATCGGCAAACTGCATTTCCACCATGCTCTTGAATCCTTCGAGTGATAAACCCAATGCTGTACCAACAATGGCGCTTTCACAAAGCGGAGTATTTCTCACTCTTTCCTTTCCAAATTCCTGTATAAATCCATCGGTAATTTTAAATGCGCCGCCATACTCTGCAATATCCTGTCCCATTAAAATTAAATTGGGATGATGCTGCATGCCCTGGCGGAGTCCTTCGCTTATTGCGTCAATCATCCTCTTTTCGGGAGACGAAAAAAGTGAAATGTGAGACACGGAAGAGTTATCAATAATTTTCACATTTAACGTTTCACTTCTTACAGCAAAAATATCTTCCAGTTCTTCCTCCGTGTCAGGCACCACAACAGAAGTATTGAATCCGATAGTCAGTTCCGCTTCAATTTTTTCTTTGAATTCATTTTTAATTTCTGCTGCCTGCATCTCATTCATCACACCCGACTCCACCAGCCAGCGTTCATAATTTTTTACCGGGTCTTTCAACTCCCATATTTTAAACAGCTCCTGCGGTATGTATTTGGTGCCGCTGGCTTCTTCGTGCCCCCGCATGCGGAAGGTCATGCATTCAACCAGGTATGGTTTCTGATGCTTGATGCAGTACTCTCTTACTCCTTTCACCGTATCATAAACGGTCAACAGATTATTTCCGTCAATCTGCACGCCTTCCATGCCGTACCCTTTGGCTTTATCCACCAGGCTGATGCAGCGATATTGTTCATCCACCGGTGTGCTGAGCCCGTAGCCATTATTTTCAATCATAAAAATTACCGGCAGATCCCACACGGCGGCCACATTCAGTGCTTCATGAAAATCGCCTTCACTTGTTCCGCCTTCGCCGGTAAATGCAAGAGATACTTTGCTTTCTTTTTTTAATTTATTAGCCAATGCAACACCATCGGCAATGGCCAGCTGCGGACCCAGATGAGAAATCATGCCGCAGATATGATGTTCTTTTGTTCCGAAATGAAAACTTCTTTCTCTTCCCTTGCTGTATCCTTCTTTTGCTCCCTGCCATTGCATAAAGAGTTTGTGCAATGGCAACCCGCGGGTGGTAAACACACCAAGATTACGATGCAAAGGCATTATCCATTCATCGGGCTGCAGGGCCAGTGTGGCGCCTGCGGCAATGGCTTCCTGCCCGATGCCGCTGAACCATTTTGAAATTTTTCCCTGCCGCAGCAGCAGCAGCATTTTTTCTTCAATCATCCGCGGCCAGAGCAGTGAACGGTAAAAATGGAGAAGCTGGTCGTTGCTCAGGTCTTTGCGGTCAAAGGTCATGGGAAGTATAAAAAAGTTATGGCGTTCAAAAAGTTTATTAGGCTTGGGTCAAAGGTAAGTCTTGTGTTACGAAAAAATCAGAGGATGTAAACGAAATAAAAGCTTCTGAAACCTATTAAAGCATTGAAACTTTTTACATGTTGCTGGTGCTTACACCACCACGAGCTCGTAAAACTCTTCCGGCTGCAGGTATTTCTCTGCCAGGTGCTGCAGCTCCTGCGGAGAGATGTTGCGTATGGTATGGATAGCCTCATAAAAATATTTTTCATCGAGGTTGTTCAGTATATAATTTTTCCATCGGGCAATAACCTGGAAGGGCCCATCGAGAGTGCCAAGAATGGAGCCCATCATGTAATTCCGCACCAGCAGCATTTCATCTTCACCCACCGGTTCTTCCTGAAGCCTTTTCATTTCTTTATACGTTTCTTCTATGGCTGCTTCGCAAACATCTTTGCCGGCTTCAGTCGAAATTACCCACGCCGAATCCTGAATGTGATCCTGCAGGTAACTGTAGATGCCGTAGGTATAACCTTTTTCTTCGCGGATATTGGTCATCAGCCTGCTGCCGAAATAACCGCCGAGCAGCGTATTCAGCACCATCGCTTTCTGAAAATCCGGGTGATGCCGGTTGGGGAAAGGCCTTGCAATACGAATGGCGCCCTGTACACCGTTTACATCATTGGTCACCCGGCTTTTCTCACCCGGTTTTTTTCCTGGTGAAATGCGGTGCGGTGGCAAGGTGAAATTGTTTTTCAGTGTCAGCCTGCCGAAATATTTATTCAGCTGCTGAAAAAGATTTTCAGGCAGTTTGCCTGCAACGAAAATCATGCAGTTGCCCTGCCGGTAATATTCATTGTAAAACGAAAGCAGCTCTTCACGCTGCAGCGCATCGTACTCTTCATGTGTTGTAAATTTTCCGTACGGATGTTTTTCCCCGTACAGGTAAGTATCTATCAGCCGGCCCGCCACAAAATCACATTTCTTCAGGTTCACACTCAGCCGCTGCTTCTGGTTTTGTTTAAAAATGGCCAGCTCATCCTGCGGGAAAACGGAATCGGTAATCAGTTCTTCCATTACCGGAAGCAGTTCGCCGATATGTTTATTGAGGCAATGCAGCGTCAGCGTGGCAGTTTCATTATAGCAGGCCCGGTTGAGAAAAGAGCCGTAGTACTCAAAATGCTCGTTGATTTCATACGCCTTCTTTTTCGACGTGCCGTTCTTCAGCAGGAAATTGGCGGCGGCGGCCACCAGGTTTTTTTCTTCATACGAATTGCCGGCATAAAACACAAGTTCGGTCATCAGTACTTCTTCGGCCCCGGCATTGATGGCATATACAGGCACCCCGTTATCCAGCACATATTTTTCGTACGGCTTCAGCTCGAGGTGAAAATTAACGGCATCAACGATGGGCGGAGCAGCGGTTCGGTTGATCATAACTATTGAAACAAATCTTCAAAATGCGGATTGTTGGGTAATAAGCGGGAACTGTGATGGATGGTGATTACCTGGATAAGGGTTCCCCTGATTCTGTAAATAATTCTTAAACGGTATACTTTCAATTCGCGGATTAAGGGGTCATTTATTTCTTTAACTATCTGGCCACGCTCCGGGAAAGTATGCAATGTTGCAATCTTATCTAAAATCTTCCTGTAGAGCACTTCTGCATTCTGCACCGATTGATTAAAGACATATTCAATAATATTCTTCAGGTCCTGTTCTGCCGAAGGCATTATTTTGACTTCCACCATAATTCCATTTCTTTTTCAAAATCTTTCCAATCCCTGCCTTCTCCATTATCTGCTTCTGTTATTCCTTTTTCAATTTTATAAAGCAGAACCAGTTCATCCAGCAAATCTTCAACCGGCCTGTCCGCTGGAAATTCATTCACTTTTTTGCGAATGACTTCTATTGTCAGCATAAACTTTTTTTTAAAGTTACGATTTAATTTATTGAATAATAATACAGCGTACTGCTGTTCTCCGGCCTGAAGATAATGCGGCTTTCCTGCAGAATATCCTCCTCCGTCACCTCATTGTATTTCTCCAGTTCATGATTCATCTGTTCCGCATCGCCCAGCAGTTCATAAAAGGCCAGGCTGTTGGCCCGGTTCACCAGGCTCATATCTTCAAAAGCAATCAAGCTTTCCACTTTATTTTTCACTTTCTGCAGTTCGTGTTCTGGCGCCTTTTCCGTTTTTAATTTTTCCAGTTCATCTTCCACGGCTTTCTCCGCATGCTGCATCTTCACACCTTTCACCAGCTTGCCCTCTATCACCAGCGTGCCGGCATCCAGGCTGCCGCTGTGGTAACAGTCAATATTGCTGAACAGTTTTTTTTCTTTTACCAACGAATGAAAAAGACGCGACGAACCGCCGCCGCTTAACAGTTCGGTAATCAGGTCGGCTATGTAGTAGCGCCGGTCGAGCCGCGGGTAAATATGCCAGCATTTATAAAATGCATCGAGTGGCACATCGGCTTTCACTTCCAGCTTTCTTACTTCCGTTTGTGGCGGCTCCGGCGGCAGGTGGCGTATATATTTTTCTCCTGCCGGAATATCGGCAAACCATTTCTCCGCCAGCGTCCTTACTTTTTCAGCAGTTACATTACCGGCAGCCACTAATAATGCATTCACCGGCCGGTAGTGCCTGAAGAAAAAATTCTTTACATCTTCCAGCTTTGCGTTTTCAATATGCGAAAGCTCTTTGCCAATAGTCATCCATCGGTAGGGATGCACTTTGTAGGCGAGCTCCCGCATCTTGTGCCACACATCACCATAGGGTTTGTTCAGGTAATTTTCTTTAAACTCTTCACACACCACTTTGCGCTGCACATCGAGGCTCTTTTCGCTGAAGGCAAGCGAGAGCATGCGGTCGCTTTCCAGCCAGAAGGCCGTCTCCAGGTTTTCTGCCGGCAGGTGAATGTAATAATTGGTCAGGTCGTTGGTGGTGTAAGCATTATTATCGCCGCCGGCCATCTGCAGCGGCGTATCATAATTGGGTATATGGATGCTGCCGCCGAACATCAGGTGTTCAAACAAATGCGCAAAGCCGGTTTTATCCGGTTGCTCATCCCGGGCTCCTACATCATACATCACATTCAGCACTGCCATGGGTGTGGATGTATCCTGGTGAACAATTACCCGTAAACCGTTTGCCAGCGCAAACTTTTCAAATTGTATCATAATAATATTTCCGGTTGAAAGAATTTTTCCCAAGGTACATAAGACTCCATGGGAAGATGCCTTTGGCGTAAAAATAGGGTAATCGGTGGAGAAGATCAGAGAATGCTTTTTACCCGGAAGCTGAACTCCATCAGTTCGCCGCTGCGGCTGATGATCATTTTTATTTTTTCGCCGGGTGCCTGAAGCGCCTGTTTGTATTGTTGCAGGTTCTGGCTTATCACGTTGTTGATGCCGATGACCAAGTCGCCTTCACGCAACCCCGCCATTGCAGCCGGCGAACCCACGGCCACATCACCCAGCACCACTTTATTATCTATTAAATAAAGTTCAATGCCGGAGTAGGCATAATCAAAGCCATCGGTATAATGCGAGTTGGGTATCATGTAAAATTCCCGCCTGGCATAGTTTAGTATCAGGTTGAACCGGCGCAGCAGGTCATTGCCCAGTATGCCGTTCAGGTAAGGATACGAAGTGATATTGTATTTATCATCAAAAATAAATACGGGCACATTGCGGAAGCGGTAGGGCCCGATGCGCACTTCTTTTATCACCGTCATGTGCATATCCACTTTGCCGCCCACACCTTCAGCTTCTTTTGCAAACAATACTCTTTTTTTATCCAGGAAACTGCTGTCTTCCACAAAGTCTTTGTTCAACATCAGGCAAAGCCCCGCTCCGATGTCGAAAAGAAATCGTGACTGCGTGGCTACCGCATCTCTTATTCTTGCCTGCTGCACCGGCAGTGTTCGCAGTATTGGTTCAAACAAGTAACCGCCCCGCGGATATTTCATGCGGCCGTTGGTAAACACACTAATTTTCAGGCTGTCGTAATTGATATGAAAAATATAGCGGTTCAGCACCGAGTAACCAATGATGCCGTCAATTTTTTCACCATACACCGCCGTCAGAATATCGTAATTGTTTACATGAAAATTCAGGCTGTCCACCGTCAACCCCGGCAGGCGCAGCTTCTGGTTATACACAAAACTCACCTTGCGGATGCCCGCAATGCCGAGTATTGTGAGTTCTGAAGGAGTAGGAGTGATACCAAATTTTTCCACCGTGGCAGAGTCAAGCGAAATGCCACCGCTGCCTGTATCGAGAATAAAATTGAGCGAATCCTCATAATGGGCAAATTGCGCCTTCAGTAAAATGACGCCGCCCGAAAGCTGCCTGAATCGGAAAGATGTCAGCTGCCGGGCAGGCGGTTCAATAAACTGCTCTTGCGCACCTGCACATGCGGAAATAAATAAGAAAAGGGACAATAATATTTTGGTGCCCGGCTTTTGCATTACTATTTGGCTTTCGTTGCGCCTGCCCGCCGTATCCGCCACAAGCGGAGCAGGCGGGTCGCATCCCGATAATAATCGGGATGTGTTGGGTTTTCTATTCAGCAAATAGACGGATAGTTGCTCCTCTTTGCTGCATCTTGCCTGACAAGATAAACCAGATAATTCAAAAAAAAAGTACAGGCGGCTAATAAAATAAACGGTTGATGACCGCTTCTTACCTTTGCCATCACTATTATGCAACTGACCGATTTATACCGGAAAGCCCTTCGCTTTGAATTTCTCAGCAAGGAAGAAGGCGTTTTTCTTTTTCACTATGCGCCCCTGGCCGAGCTTATGTTTATAGCCGATGAGCTGCGCAAAAAACAGGTGCCCCACGGCAAGGTGACCTGGCAGATTGACCGCAATGTGAACACCACCAACGTGTGCATTGCCAACTGCAAGTTTTGCAACTTTTACCGCATACCCGGCCATCCTGAAGCCTACATCACCGACATGCCCACGTATCGAAAAAAAATTGAAGAAACCATACGCTGGGGCGGAGATCAGTTGTTGCTGCAGGGCGGTCATCATCCTGAACTGGGGTTACAATTTTATACAGATACTTTCCGCCAGATAAAAAAAGAATTTCCAATTATAAAACTGCATACACTCGGGCCGCCGGAAGTAGCCCATATCACAAAGCTTGAAAAGAGTAATCATCGTGATGTGTTGATCGCTTTGAAAGAAGCGGGGATGGATTCGCTTCCCGGGGCAGGCGCTGAAATTCTGATTGATCGTGTAAGAAGATTGATCAGTAAAGGCAAGTGCGGCGCACAGGAGTGGCTCGACATCATGCACGAAGCGCATAAGCTCGGCATCACAACATCAGCCACCATGATGTTTGGGCATGTGGAGACGATTGAAGAACGTTTCGAGCATTTGATAAAAATCCGTGATGTACAGAGCCGGAAGCCGGAAGGCGCCAAAGGGTTTCTGGCATTTATTCCGTGGACCTTCCAGGATGTGGACACGCTGCTGGCGAAAATCCGCGGGGTGCACAATCTTACCACGCCGGAAGAGTACATCCGCATGATAGCGATGAGCCGCATCATGCTGCCCAATATAAAAAACATACAGGCCAGCTGGCTTACGGTGGGTAAGCAGGTGGCACAGCTTTGCCTGCATGCCGGCGCTAACGATTTCGGCAGCATCATGCTGGAAGAAAACGTGGTAAGCGCTGCCGGCGCCCCGCACCGCTTTACTTACAAAAGCATACAGCAGGCTATCCGCGAAGCCGGCTTTGAACCGCAACTCCGCAACCAGCAGTACGAGTGGCGGGAGCTGCCGCAGGCAATAGAGGAGCAGGTGATTGATTACTGAGGTGAGAGGTGTATTCTGAATTTGTAAATCTAAAAGCAATACATTTTTACACTTTTAACTTGAAATTTCTTTCAGAATAAGTGAAGCGATTTATGATCACCCAATCCCTCCAACGCCTGCACTATCTCTGCCGCATCATACCGCCGCTGTTGTCGGCCATTGATGAAGAAACTTTTTCGAAAAAACCGGCGCCACACAAGTGGAGCAAAAAAGAAATTCTCGGCCACCTGGTTGACAGCGCCAACAACAATCACCAGCGGTTTGTAAGAACGCAGTTTGAAGATGTGCCCGCCATCTTTTACGACCAGGACAAGTGGAATAATTATGGCTGTTACAACCGGGCCGATTCAAAAAACCTGGTGGCTTTATGGACGACTTACAATACACGCCTTGCAGAAATCATCAGCCACATACCAGAAGAAACCCTGGGCCTTGAATGCAAAACCGGCGAAAATGAAAAACACAGCCTTGAATTTTTGATAAACGATTATGTAATTCACCTGGAGCATCACTTGCGGCAGATGGTGAATTACACGTAAAAAATTCAAGAGCGTAATAGGAAATCATTCTGTCAATACGAGGCAGAATAAAAGAAACAGCAAAATCATTTTTGTTATCTGTAGTCCCGACAGGAGAAATATCGAACACAATTCTGTCTTATTTTAAAAACCTATACACCCGGCTGTCATAAATGAGCAACAAGAAGTTGATTCGCTGCTTATCAATCCCTATCGGGAATAAGCTGCCTGGCAGTAGATGATTATAACAGCCGGCCACAGGATGTGCTCACCGGTCTTACTCCTCTTGAAGCGCTGAAAAGAAAAACTATTGATAAAAACTCCCTCTTCAACGAGATGCTCCGGGCCAAAGCGGAAAGAATGAAGGAAAACAAGAAAGAAATGTGCTGTTCATTCAGTTTCTAAGAAGTAAAAACTCAAAGCTCCTTCTCTCTAAAAAAATTTAGCCGCTGGCACTTTTAGTTTAAAAAAAATGTCAAAGAGCAATTTCTATAACAAGCTCAGTTTTATGCCTGCCGGATATCCGGATTGACAATCCTGACCGTAGCGTCAGGATTGTCAATCCTGACCGTAGC
>Ga0137829_12586645_pt1 | contig 12909 bp, 15 predicted proteins | sample OV2TP2_FD_97737 | JGI IMG/M metagenome (GOLD analysis project Ga0137829, IMG submission 97737) | reverse complement strand
AGGCCCAGAAAATAGTAGATGAAGAAAAAAAACGCGCCGAAGAAGCAAAGACTCAAATAGTAACCGCCGCTCGCCAAGAATCAGAAACGATATTTCGTAAGGCTGAAAAAGACATTGAAAGCCTTAGAAATCAGCGCCTATCGGAAGCGGAGCAAGAAATCGGAAAACTCGCGCTTGAAGGAATGGAATATTTGCTGCGTGAAAAAACGGCCGAGGAGAAAAAGGCGGCTTTGCAGGACGAAGCAATCGCCCATATTAAAGCCCTAAAACATGAATCCTAAAGAATACGCGCAACTACTGCAGGAGGTTTTAGAAGGCAAATCCGAAAACAAGCAGGATAAAATTTTAGATAATTTTAAAACGATTTTAGGGCGCAATAAGGAGTCGTATCTTGCTCCCGCTATAGAAAAAGAGCTCCACAAAATCCAGACACAAAAAGAGCAAGAGCGCACGACTTATATTTCAAGCGCCGCAGAGCTGACGAAGGATCAAAGAAAAAAGGTAGAAAGTATATCTGCCGAGCCGAGGGAATTTTCCGTAAATCCCGATCTACTCGGAGGAGTGGCTGTGCGACAACAAGATATAATGTATAACGCGACATTACGAAAAAAAATAGAATTGCTTAAATCTCATATATGAACATCTCTCTCCATGAAAAACTAAGACGCGAACTTGAAGGTCTCCCCGAAGCCGTGCAGGAAAATTTTGGACGTGTAATGAAAATCGGCGATGGAATTTGCGCTGTGTCCGGCCTTAGCCAAGTACTTGCCTCTGAAATGATAGCAATATACCCCGGCACTTCCGATAAAAATCCCGAAGAAATTAGCGAGCAAAACCCTGTATATGGCTTGGCGTTGAATTTAGAGGAATATCAAGTGGGCGTGGTTATATTGGGAGAATACGGAAATATATCCGAAGGAGACATTGTTAAAACCACAGGAAAAGTGCTTCAGGTGCCTGTGGGCGAAGAACTTATCGGTAATGTACTTGACCCTCTTGGAAAATCGCTTGAGGGCGGAGGTTTAACATTCGATGTTAAACAGTATTATCCGGTTGAAAAAACTGCTCCAGGGGTGATAGCCCGCGAATCTGTTAACGAGCCGCTTCATACTGGAATAAAATCCATAGATTCTATGATTCCCATAGGAAGAGGCCAAAGGGAGCTCATTATCGGCGACAGACAGATCGGAAAGACTGCCATAATTCTGGATACTATACTTAATCAAAAAAACGAACCCAAAGAAAAGCGGCCTTATTGCATATATGTCGCTATAGGCCAGAAAGAATCTAAAGTCGCAAAGATAGTGGATACTCTAAGACGAGAGGGCGCTATGGAATACACTATAGTAATATCGGCATCCGCATCAAAACCTGCTCCACTATTATACATTGCCCCGTTTACTGGATGCGCCATAGGAGAATATTTCATGGACCAAGGCAAAGATGCTGTTATTTTCTATGATGACCTCACAAAACACGCGTGGGCGTACCGGCAGCTTTCCTTGCTTCTTCGCCGTCCTCCAGGACGCGAGGCGTATCCTGGCGATGTATTTTATTTGCACTCAAGATTGCTAGAACGTGCCGCGAAATTAAATAAAAATAACGGCGGCGGATCGCTCACCGCGCTGCCTATTATAGAAACCCAAGCTGGAGATATCTCCGGATACATCCCAACTAACGTAATTTCTATAACAGACGGCCAAATTTATCTTGAGCCGGACTTATTTTACAAAGGCGTAAGACCGGCCCTCAATGTTGGATTATCTGTCTCGCGCGTTGGTTCCAAGGCCCAGACAAAGGCGATGAAAAAGGTGGCGGGAAAACTTCGTCTCGACCTTGCTCAATACAGAGAACTCGCGGTTTTCGCGCAATTCGGTTCGGACCTCGATGAAGCGACTCAAAAACGTCTTTTTAGAGGCGAGCGCCTCACAGAACTTTTAAAGCAAGTTCAATACTCGCCAATGCCATGGTACAAAGAAGTTGTTGTAATTTATGCCGCGATAAATGGGCATCTTGATAACGTAGAAGTTAAAAACATTGCTCAATGGGAATCTGGGTTTCTGAAATACATAGAAGATATGCACCCCCAAATACTTGATGTGATAAAAGAATCGAGAGATTTAAGCGAAGACACGGAGGGAACGCTCAAAAAGGCGCTTGGGGAATTTCTAATTTCCAATTTTTAATTTCTAAACAATTTCTTAATGTTCTGATGTCTCAAAAACAAACGATATGTTTAAAAATTTAAAATTAAAAATTAAAAATTTTTTCGTAGAAAATGTCTAGCACACGCGACATCAAACGCCGCCAAAAATCAGTTAAAAACACAGGGCAGGTAACACGCGCCATGCAGATGGTTGCGTCTTCAAAAATGCGCAAGGCCCAGCTTGTTGCGTTGCAATCTCGGCCATACGCGGAAAAGGCGTTATCTGTACTTTCAAATATAAAAGCAAGGCAACCTGATATTAAGAATCTTTTCCTTGATGGGAATCCGGAGTCAAAAAAACTTCTGGCCGTCGTAGTTACTTCCGATAAAGGCCTCTGTGGAGGCCTCAATAGCGCCGTGATTCGAGAAAGCGAAAAAATCTTTGAGCAATATAAAAAAGACGGATATAATATCGAGCTTGTGCTTGTGGGCGCAAAAAGCAAATCGTATTTTGAGCGCATGAAGTTTCCGATACTGGAAATTTTCAAAAGCGTTGGCGACTATATAGACTTTGAACAAGTAAAACCGATATCTAAATTTATTCAGAAAACATATGCAAGTAACAGTATTGGAAAAGTCGTAGCTATCTATACCGAATTTATTTCTACATTAAAGCAAAGAGTAAATCGTCGCCAAATATTACCCATAACTACAGATATATTTAAAGATCTAATTTACGACATCACGCCAGAAGCCGGTAAATATTCAGAGAAAAAAGTCAGTGATCAGTCGTCAGTAGTCAGTAGTCAGTTGTCATCGGTCAGTAATCAAGAGTATATCTTTGAGCCAAGCGCAGAATCTGTATTGAACACACTCGTCCCATACTTGTTGGATATTTATATATATCATATAATTCTTGAGTCTAACGCGTCGGAACACTCCGCACGAATGGTTGCCATGAAAAATGCCTCCGACAACGCAAAAAAAATACTGGGCGAGCTGACCCTGTCGTATAATAAAGCAAGGCAAGCCGCGATAACGAGAGAGATTTCAGAAATTACGGCTGGAGTAGAAGCATTAAAATGAAAAATTAAAAATGAAAAGTGAAAAATTACAGATCAAAATGAAAAATATGCAACACCGCATAAATCCTAGTGCTATATAGTAGATTTTTAATTTTTAAATTGTTATTTTTCATTTTTATTTTTTAACTTTTAATTTCTCGAAATGCCACATATTACACAAATCATCGGCCCCGTAGTTGATATAGAATTTTCTGAAAGATCTCCCGAGGGGAGAGAGGAAAAATTGCCTAATATCAACGAGGCCCTGGAGATTACTAAAAACGGCGCCCGCCTTATTCTTGAAGTTGCGCAACACTTGGGATCTTCTAAAGTAAGAGCTGTTGCTATGGGCTCTACTGACGGACTTATGCGAGGCATGGAGGTACGCACGACAGGCAAAGCAATTCAGATTCCGGTTGGCGAAGAGGCTTTAGGCCGCATGTTTAACGTAGTTGGCGAACCTATTGACGGCGCAGGCGCGACCAACGCAAAAGAATATGCGTCAATACACAGAGCGCCCCCCACCTTCAGCGAACAATCCACCGAAACTGAAGTCCTTGAAACAGGCATTAAAGTAATAGACTTAATCGCCCCCATCACAAAAGGAGGAAAGGTGGGCCTATTCGGAGGAGCCGGCGTTGGCAAAACCGTACTCATTCAAGAGCTCATTCGAAATATTGCCCAAGAACACGGAGGATATTCCGTTTTTGCGGGCGTTGGTGAAAGAACCCGCGAGGGAAATGACCTGTATCAGGAAATGAAAGAATCCGGAGTACTTTCAAAAACATCTCTTGTATTCGGCCAGATGAATGAAGTGCCGGGAGTCCGCCTGCGTGTCGCTCTTTCCGCGCTCACCCTAGCAGAGCATTTCAGAGAAAAAAGCGGTAAAGATGTATTATTATTTATAGATAATATATTCAGATTCACCCAGGCAGGCTCTGAGGTGTCGACGCTTCTAGGCCGCATGCCTTCTGCCGTAGGGTACCAACCAACACTCGCGACAGAAATGGGCGATCTTCAAGAAAGAATTACATCCACGAAAAAGGGGTCTATCACGTCAGTTCAGGCCATATATGTCCCGGCAGACGACTTAACAGATCCTGCGCCGGCCACGACTTTCTCCCATTTAGATTCCACGATAGTATTGTCCCGCGCGCTCACGGAACTTGGCATATACCCTGCCGTTGATCCCCTGGACTCTTCTTCTACTATGCTTGACCCAAATATAATCGGCGAAGAGCATTATGGCGTTGCCCGAGGCGTTCAGAGGATTTTGCAAAGATACAAAGATTTGCAGGATATTATTGCAATCCTCGGCATGGAAGAACTTTCCGAGGAAGACAAAATCACAGTATATAGAGCGCGAAAAATCCAGAGATTTCTTTCCCAGCCTTTCTTTGTTGCAGAGACCTTTACAGGAACTGCCGGAAAATATGTTTCGCGGCAAGATACAGTTAGGAGCTTCAAGGAAATTATAGAGGGAAAACACGACGAGACGCCCGAAGATTCTTTCTATATGAAGGGAAGTATTGACGAGATAGCTTGAAGCTTGAAGCTTGAAGCTTGAAACATTTACTACATTTACTATGTGTAGGGCTCGGCATGTTTCATGTTTCAAGTTTCAAGTTTCAGGTTTCAAAAAACATGATCCATCTTACAATCCTAAATCTAAAAGAAAAACTTTTCGAAGGTGAGGTATCGTCGATAACCCTCCCGGGCACGCAGGGCGAACTTACTATTCTCACAGACCACATGGCCATTGTAACCACTATTAAAAGTGGTGCAATCAAAGTCCTTCGGCAAGCTCAGGATAAACAGCAATATTTTGAGTCAAAAGGAGGTGGCATATTTGAATTTAACAACAATGTCGCAACAATACTCCTATAGCGCCCCGCGAAAACTTCTTGAATCGCACGAGTGCGAAGCGCTGGTCATAACCTGTATTGATTTTAGATTTCACGAAACAACGTCAAGGTTTATTCGTGAGGGGCTCGGAATTAGTACTTTTGATTTAGCGACGTCTCCGGGCGCGTGTATGAGATTGAATACTGACATAATCACGCTGTCAAAAAGACTGCATAATATCAAACAAGTAGTTATTGTAAATCACGCAACTTGCGGAGCATACGGAATAAAGGACCCCGGCGCAGAACTTGAAGCTCAAAGCCAAGACCTTAGAAAAGCCGACGCATTGCTCGGAGATCTTTTTCCGGATCTTTCAATAAAATTGTTCTTTGCGCAAAAAGGAAACGGCGAAATAAATTACCTGGAAATAAAATAATTTTATTTATCGAAATAACTTAAAAACGGACTTATATGTCCGTTTATTTTTTTATACATTCCGCGCTATGTCTTTTCTGTATTGTTGAAACCCTTTATTCGGAGATTTCCTGCCGAATGAAATTTTTGACGCGGCGCGATACGCTTGCTCTCGGGCTTTCTCTATGACTTCGCCCCTGCCAACTACAGATAATATCCGTCCGCCGTTGGTTTTAAAAAATTTAGAATTTTTATGGTGAGTTTGTCCAGCCGCGGTACTCGCATGAAACACCAGAGCCCCTTCTTTCGCGGCCTCTTCTAGGCCATAAATCTTGTAACCGATTTTTGGATTCTCCGGATACCCAGGCGATGCAATAACTACGTTTACTAAGGCGTCACTGCCCCAAATCGGCTTTGTTGCGTTTAATAAATCACCTTTTGCGGCTCTGTAGCATAGTTCAACAAAATCAGAATCTAGCAACGGCAGGATAACTTGCGCTTCCGGGTCTCCCAAGCGGCAGTTTATTTCAAGTACATACGGCCCGTCTTTTGTTATCATGAAGCCGATGTAAAGAAAGCCCCTAAATATCCTGCCTTCTATTCTAAGACTCGAGATTACACGTTCTGCAATTTCAAACATCTCGTTATATAGCTCCGGAGTAACAGCCGGCACAGGACTATACCCGCCCATGCCTCCGGTATTTGGACCTTCATCACCATCAGATAATCGCTTATAGTCTTTAGATACCGGAAGGGGCACAATGTTTTTGCCGTCAGTTAAAACTGTAAAAGAACATTCCCAACCCACAAGGCATTCTTCTACAAGAAACAAGTATCCGGCCGGCGAATGAGAAATAGTTTCAACGGCATGTATAGCACTTTCTCTGGTCTTTGCTACAATCACACCCTTGCCCGAGGCAAGGCCGTCTGCCTTAATTACTAAAGACCTCCCCCGGCCTTGGTCGTACTCTTTGTTTATATACTCCCGGGCATTACTCGCACGGCCAAAGAGTTTAAAGTCCGCAGTTTTTATGCCGTGCCCTTGCAAGAAGCACTTGCAGAAATACTTACTTCCCTCTATAAGGGCGGCTGCCTTTGACGGGCCCAAAATCAAAAGACCTTCTTGTTCAAATCTATATGCTATGCCCCAAACAAGCGGCACTTCTGGACCTACTATAGTAAGGCCATCTTTTCCTATCTTTTCTTTCGCGAACTCGACAAGATTCTCAATATCGTCAGCTTTGATATCTATACACCGAGCTATCATAGAAATTCCCGCATTCCCGGGAGCGCATAAAACCCTATCCGCCAACTCACTTTGAATGCATTTCCAGACAATAGCGTGCTCGCGAGCGCCGGAACCTATAACTAGAATGTTCACTTAACACCTCCTCCATTCAAAAAGTAAGTAAGTTGTAAGTAAGTAAGTTGTAAGTTACAAAATTATTTCTGAACTTTTATCCAGCCATTGATTAACTTCCCAACTTCTCCGGCCAGATTATTCACGTTCTCATAAGTTTCACTAGAAATATAACTGATATCCCTGGATAATAACAATTGGTATTTCAATTCCTCAAGGGAGCCCTCCGACATATTGTAAAAGTGCACGGAATCGCTCTTTGTCTTCCTCTTGAATCCCTCTGCAATATTAGAGGCTATCGATACAGCACATCGCCTCATCTGACTAGTTAAAGCGAATAATTCGTCCTTAGGAAATCCTTCTGTTATTTTGTAAACAATCAGCACCAGCTCATGCGCTTTCTGCCACGCTAGTATCTCTCTAAAAGTTTTAATTAGCATACTTACAACTTATTCACTTACTCACTTACAACTTTAATAATGACATCTCCCTGCTCAATGCTTCGTACCACATCCATTCCATCTATAACCTTTCCAAATACCGTATGCTTGCCGTTGAGGTGCGGCTGGGGACTCATAGTTACGATAAAGAACTGGCTGCCGTTCGTATTTGGCCCGGAGTTCGCCATTGCCAATGCGCCCACATCAACTGGCAGAGATTCCAAGCTATAATCATATACATATCCCTGCGCTTCCAATTGCGAAATTTCACTTTCGGAAAGGCCCAAACTACGCGGGTTTATCTCGTCTTCAAAGCTGTAGCCCGGTCCGCCTGTCCCCGTACGAGGGTCGTCTGTCTTTGATAATGGGTCGCCTCCCTGAATCATAAAACTAGGTATAACCCGATGAAATTTGACGCCGTTGTAAAAACCGCTTTTTGAAAGCTTCACAAAATTATCTACGGTTTTGGGGGCGACTTTTGGATAAAGCTCTAGCGTGATATCGCCTTTGTCGGTCTTAATAACAGCTGAAACAACTTCCCTATCCGGAATTTCCTCAATTTCTACAGTTTCTTTAGTTTCTGTATTTTTTTGAAAAAACACAAAAGCACCGATGAAAAAGGCAATAATTACGAAGGTTGCGATAAGTGTAGTTTTCATTATCTTTTATATTACATGCACCTACAAAAAATGCAATCTCATTTTTACTATCTTATACTCAACACTTCCTGTCGTTCCTTGCCTTTCAAGTCTCGGATATCGTAAAGAGTGATGACTGCCGGAACGCCTGCCTTTCTAATCTGCTTTACATAATCCAGCACTTTTTGCTTACTGCCTCGCATCATGTCTTTCAGCGCCCATCCTACTGCTTTTTGAACCAAATCTTCCTTTTTTGTCGATATGTTTCTCGAGGTCTCTAACGATTGCGTTGTATAAGTCGTTCATTTTGATTTTTGCAGAACTAGGACTAGATTGGATGAGATTGAGTTTCTTTTCACGGCGCCAGCTTTTGATTTCACGCTCGCGACATCTAGCATCTTTGGAATTGTCGAACATTTCAAAGTATTTTAGTGCAACGGGTCGCCTTAATTTTGTGTAATGCACGCCCCACCTTGATTCATTGTGTTGTTTTAGTCTTTTTGTTAAATCGTTTGTGCATCCAACATATAGTGTACCGTCTGTACATTTGAGTATGTAGACGTGATATTTCATAACACTGCTAGCCCCTCGCATTGCTATGCTCGGGATGATGAATTTGTTATCTCGCTTCGCTCGAACAAATTCTATCAGCTGCGGGTCAGGGACTCGAACCCCGATACCATCCTCCAGGGGGATGTGTCCTGCCATTAGACGAACCCGCAATGCGCTTCTAAAATATTACCATCTTGACGCTATCTTGAAAAGACGTATAATTGTCCTTATGCCTTGTACCTTAAAAAACAGGCGGAGGGGAGGAAGTGTCTACAGTTGTTCTTTTTCAGGGCGTAACCATGGATTTTAGAAAGATATATTCTGAATCTAAATTTGTGCGCGAGCAAGTAAAAAAACTTCAGAAAATAAGCTCTGTTGATATTGAAAAGACCTGTAAAAAAACTCAAAGTTGCGATCCCGCGCGAACAATGCGAGAGCAACCAGCGATTTTCGCGGTGAGCATGGCGAAATTTATGGAAAATCCAATCTCGGATATATGCCTTACTGTGGGTCACAGCTTTGGAGAATACGCGGCTTTATGCGCGTCTGGCGTACTAACCATAGAAGACGCAATGCGCGTATCAGAAGAAAGAGGGAACCTAACCGCGCTTTCAAACTTAAGACAACGCGGCGATATGGCAGTTATTATAGGCCAAATCACAAAATCAAATTTATCTCAAATAATACGGCCGATTTGCCAAGAGCAAGATATAGATTTAGCTGGTGTAAACAGCCCCGAGCAAGCTACTATTTCGGGTCCTATTCATAGCCTAAGCAATGCATGTGATTTACTGCAGGAATATAATTTTACAACAGTTCCCATAAATGCCGGATGCGCGTTTCATTCCTGGTGCATGATGGATATAAAAGATGAATTTAGAAAATTTCTAGACACCGTACACTTTTCCACTCCCGAAATTCCAATTCTAATGAATGCCACTGCATCTTGCGAAGAAAACCCCGAACGCATAAAAGACTCTCTTGTGATGCAATTAACCCAACCCGTAGACTTCCCTATAGTAGTTAATGCCATGAAAGAATATGACGTGGAAAAATTACACGAAGTAGGAGCAAAAAAAACTCTTATTGGATTTATTAAAAAAATCCGAGGAAAAAAATAACACCCCTCCTTATCCTCCCTTTTATTATGGGGGGATTTTTTATACTTTGAGATATCTTCTTATCGCGATAAACGAGGAAAAAACTCCAAGCCCCACCCCGAACGCGAATAACAGCGCGAGTATGCTTAAGAAGTTTTGGGACCAATACGCGAATATATCCGTACCTGGGAAAAAAGATCCTGTCTTTTCAGAAATTATCCATACCAGAACAAAGAACGCCGCCCATGTGATAATCGCGGAAAAAATGCCGTACAGCAATCCGGCTATTATAAAGGGTCCTCGGATAAACCAATCGCTCGCGCCTACGAGCTTCATTACGATAATTTCATCTCGATAGGTATATATGACAAGCCGTATAGTGTTGAAAGTAATTAGCACAACCACAAATGAAAGCGCCAGCGTAAAAACTAATCCAATATTCTCGATTGACGAAGTAATGCTGATTAATTTTTGAATTACTTTTTCGTTCTCTTTATAATTTATTTTTTCTACAATACCTCTGCTCTCGGAATTTTCAATAAACGACACAATAGAACCAAACTGCGACGCATCTTGAGCTTTTATGTTCAAAGACGCTTGAAACGGATTAGAATCAAGTTCCACAAGAGAAGCCATTAGAAGCTCGCTATCTTTATGCTTATCTTTAAATAAGCTCAACGCGTCTTCCCGGGAAATGTATTCCACATCGCGTATATCTTCTCTTGCTTCAAGGCTGTATTGAAGTTCCAATATTTTTGCTTCATCCGATTCCTGATCAAAAAACACGCTCACATCAACTTTCCCCTGTAATTCTCTGACAAAAGTATCGGTAATGTTTCCTATGATTAATAGCCCCGACACAACCGAAAGCGCAAGCACCATTATGCCGATCGTGGCAACTGAAACCCAGATATTGCGCACGAACCCGAGCCAGCCATGTTTAAATATTCTGAAAAAATTATTCATTCTCTAGCTTTCTAGCTTCTTAGGCTCTAGGCGTTAGGTTTTTCTCTAAAGCCTAAGGCCTAGAAAGCTAAGAAGCTACTAAAGTTGATATTTGCCCTTTTGTTCATCGCGTATTATTTTGCCTTTATCTAAGGTAATTACCCTGCGCTTCAAAAAATTTACAATATCTTTATCGTGCGTGGCAAGGATAATCGCGGTACCGAATTCGTTTATTCTTAAAAGAAGCTTCATTAGCTCCCATGTATGTATGGGGTCTAAATTACCCGATGGCTCGTCGGCAAGTATAACCTCCGGCCGCTGAACAAGCGCGCGAGCAAGCGACACTCTCTGTTTTTCTCCTCCGGAAAGCTCTTGAACAAAATTTTTCTCTTTCCCTTTAAGATCCACTATTTCAAGAACCTGTGGCACGTCTTCTCCAATTTCCGCGTTAGAACGGCCGGCCGCTTCCATGGCAAAAGCAACATTCTCATATACATTTTTTGACGGAAGAAGTCTAGAATCCTGAAAAACAGTGCCGATTCTTCTGCGATAGTTTGTAGTCCCCCCGCTTTTTAACGAAGATATATCAACGCCCTTAAAAAAAATACTTCCTTTGCTTGGATCTTCTTCTTTCAAAAGAAGCTTTATAATAGTAGATTTACCGGCGCCGGACCTGCCAACTACGGACACAAACTCTTTTTCTTCTATCCTAAAAGAAACATCGTCCAGCGCATGGAATTTATCATATATTTTTGAAACGGAATTGAATGAAATCATACATTAGCTTCTTAGGCTTTAGGCTTTAGGAATACTAGGGCCTAGATCCTAGGAAGCTTTTAACTCTGCTTCTATAAACTCCCCCAACTCGCCATCAAGCACCGAATCGACATCGGATGTTTCGAAATTCGTACGATGGTCTTTTACTAATTTATACGGATGCAATACATACGAACGAATTTGGTTTCCCCAATCAGCAGATATAAACCCTCCTTTAATTTTTTCCATTTTTTCCTTTTCCTCTTTCATGTTGCGGGCAAAAAGTTTTGAAGCAAGGAGCTTTATCGCTTTTTCTTTATTTTGCCCCTGTAATCTTTCGCTTTGACATTCGGCAATAATGCCTGTTTTCAAATGCTTCACTCGCACCGCGCTTTCTGTTTTATTTACATATTGCCCACCGGGCCCGGATGACCTAAATACCTGAACCTCTATATCTTCCGGCTTTATTTCTATCTCGTGCTTTGGCAATTGCGGCAAAACTTCGACAAGCGCGAATGACGTATGGCGCAATTTCTGCGCGGAAAATGGCGATATGCGCACGAGCCTGTGCACGCCATTTTCATTTTTTAAATGTCCGTACGCATACTTGCCGTTTATCTCAAGTGTCGCTTCTTTAATCCCTTTTTCTTCGCCTAAATATTTCGCGACAACGGCAACTTTATACTTATCACCGCAATATCGTTCATACATGCGCAGCAACATTGCCGCCCAGTCTTGAGCATCTAATCCCCCTGCCCCGGAATAGATCGTAATTATCGCGCCGTTTTTATCATAGGGACCGGAGAAGAATAAATATACTTCTTCTTTTTTTATATTACTGTTTAACTCTCCCAGGCGCCCTTCGAGTTCTTTTGCTATCTTAACGTCGCTCTCGGCATAATCTATAAACTCTTCTATATCTTGAATTTCTTTTGATATTTTCTCTATGTTCTCAATATCACCCTTGAGATCAGACACCTCTTCGGAAATCTTTTGCGCGTTTTGCTTATCCTGCCAAAAATCCTGCGACTGCATCAATCCATCTATTACCCTTATTCTATCTCTTTTCGAAGTCAAGTCAAAGACGGCCCTCTAGTATAAGGGCCCGCTTTTTCAGATCTTCTAATTGTTGCTTTAAATTTCCCACTAGAGATAGTATAGCATAATAAAAGCTCTTCGACTATAGCCGGAGAGCTTTTATCTTTTGAGCACATGATATACGCCTGTATGTTGCTTTTTACTCTACAATAATCTTCCCGGTAATATAGGGGCTTCGATGGTCATGCACGCCCCACTCGCCCACTCTTTCAAATGTGAAGCTCCATTCTTCACCGGGCGCAATAACAGCGCGAGGATCAAATTCCGGATAGATTTCGTGTACGGGATGAACATCAGAGGCCGGCCAGTGATCTTTTGTATCATTATTTACGAAACGGACAGTATCGCCTTTATTTATAGTCAGCGATGAAGGACTAAATGCCGTGGCTTGCATAGATACAGTGTATGTATGGGGCTGTGTTTGTACCGGCGCTTGCGGTTCTGACGTTTCTTTTTCCACTATTGTTTCTTCTTCCGTCGTAGCGCCGCTTGGCGGAGGAGAAGTTGGAGGAGTTATAACCGGCATATCCTTGGTTGGGGGTGGAGCAATA
>Ga0137829_11345787_pt1 | contig 12982 bp, 17 predicted proteins | sample OV2TP2_FD_97737 | JGI IMG/M metagenome (GOLD analysis project Ga0137829, IMG submission 97737) | reverse complement strand
GGCTTCGACACACTGAAATTCTACAAAAACAGGAAGCCCGGCCTGCACGTTCTCGCCAGAAAATCCTGAACAGACGATCCCGTACTTAAAAAGGGGTCAGAGCCCTTTTCCTTTAAAAAGGGCTCTGACCCCTTTTATGCGCCTTTTATGCGGCGAGCGGCGCCGTAAAACCTGCGACACCCCTTAAGGTAGCGGGCTAGATGCTTTTGCCGGAACAGATCGATGTCCCAGGGGATGCGGCTCAGCACATGCCGGAAATCTTCGCGGATCACGTAAGCCTCTGCCGGCAGGACGGCGTTACCTGCCGTCACCTCGACGCCTATCCGCTCATACAAATCATCCTCAAAGAGATCGAGCCGGGCCAGGGTATCAGGGTCGAGGTCTGGGTACAGTGTTCCATGCACCACGCCGCCGGGTTCGCGTGTAATTCCCGGGTAGACCCTGCCGCGGAGCCGGTAGCAGCCATAGCCGGATAACGTCGCGTTTCTGCCCTTCAGCGGCCTGCCGGTGATGGCCCGCATCACGTCCGGGATCTGCAGGGTCCCGTAGGTAAAAATCGCCGTGCCCATCGAACGCCCGGGGGAGGGTTCAGGGTGCTTCCCACATCAGCCTGGTCTGGCCGGAATTTTGCACCCGGTTCTGCAGAATGCATCTGAACGCATCCGGGTCCTTGATGTGCGTGATCTCGCCGTGGCGGGGAAAGTATTTATCCAGCAGTCGCGACAGCCAGAACCTGAGCGCCGCCGCCCGCAGCATCACCGGCCAGGCGTCGATTTCCCCGGCGCTGACCCGGCGCTCCACCTGGTAGGCGCCGAGCAGCGCCCGTGCATTCCGCAAATTTTGCTGTTCATCCGCACTGTTGCACCAGTCGTTGATTGTCACCGCGAGATCGTAGATGAAGAAATTGTTGCAGGCGTAATAAAAATCAATGATGCCCGTCAGCCTGGTGCCGATGAACAGGGCGTTGTCGCGGAACAGATCGGCGTGGATCACGCCCACCGGAAGGTTCCGGTACAGGTGGGCAAACTGGAACTCCAGCTCTTCCCTCAGCAGCCGGGCCTCCGCCTCCGGGATCTTCGGCAGTACCCGTTCCGCCGTCACCTTCCACCACTTCGGTCCGCGCACCATCTTCCTGTGCAGGGGGAACTGCGTACTCACCTTGTGCATGCGCCCCATCTCCCGGCCGATCGCGGCGCAATGATCCGCTTCGGGGATATCGACGCTGGCGCCGGTGAGTTTCTTCACCAGTGCGGCCGGCTTTCCGTTCAGATCACGCAGGTAGTTTCCCCGGTTGTCGGCGACCGGGTGGGCGCAGGGTATCCCGCGTTCGGCCAGAAACGCCATCAGTTCCAGAAAATACGGCAGTTCGTCCCGCGTCAGCACTTCGAACAGCGTCAGGACGTATTCGCCGCGGTCCGTCGTGACGAAGTAGTTGGTATTTTCAATGCCGTCGCTGATCCCCGCGAACTGTTCAAGCTGGCCGAGCGAATAAGCCTGGAGGAACCCGGTCAGCTCGTGTGGCAATACTTTCGTGTAAACAGACATGAAGAAAACCGCAGCCGGAGGAACTGCCGCGAAACGGGATTGTTGTTATATTAAAGCGGGCCCGGCCGGAGATCAGCCCGGCATTCTACCAGCGGAACAGCACCCACTGGGGCACCAGGATATCATTGTAAAGCTGGCTCAACCGCGATTCCATCCGGCCATCGCCGTCGCGATCGACGAGGTAATAGGGTTTGCCGACGGCCGGGGTGATCTTGATCATGTAAAGATTGCCGTTGACCCGGTATTCCTCGATCACGGCGTCCTTGCGCCGGATGATGGTGACTTCGGGTTCAATCGCCTCGCCGCTCTCGACGGGATCCGGCAGGTCGGGGGGTTCCGGCACATCTTCCAGCACCCGCTCATCCGCGGCCCGGACCGGCGCCGCACACAGGCAGGCGAAGACAAGGATAAGCGTCGTTAATCTGTCCATCTGTCGTCCGTTATGCCGTTTCGGGAAATCCGGCCGGCTGTCGCGCCCTGGCATGCAGCCCGGCCCCTCCCCTGGAAGTGAAAGTTCATCGAAGTCCCCGGCTCAGAGTTCCAGTTGCCGCTGCCGTTCTTCCGTCGTTGGCTCGATTTTTCTGTCTTTATAATAATCGAATATCGCGTCCACGGCCTGCTGTGGTTCATCGACCACCTGGAACAATTCCAGGTCTTCAAGGTCGATCATACCCTCGGCCACGAGGGTGTCCCTGAGCCACATTATTAGACCACGCCAGAAGGCCGAATTCACCAGAATAATCGGTATGCGGCGGCTTTTGCCCGTCTGGACCAGGGTCAGGATTTCCACCAGTTCGTCCAGTGTCCCAAACCCGCCGGGCAGCACCACGTAGGCGGAAGCGTATTTGACGAACATCACCTTGCGTGAGAAAAAATGGCGGAAATACAGGGAAATATCCTGGTAGCGGTTCGGGCTTGGCTCATGCGGGATCTGGATGTTCAGGCCGACGCTCCTTGACCGGCCTGCGTGCGCCCCTTTGTTAAAGGCTTCCATCAGGCCAAACCCGCCGCCGCTGACCACGGAAAACCCGGCGTCCGACAGCAGCCGCGCGATCCGTTCGCCGGTGGCGTAATGGGGATGGCCCGGCCCGAGCCGCGCCGATCCGAACATGCTGACGGAAGGTTTGATCGCCGCCAGTTTCTCGAAACCCTCGACAAACTCCGCCATGATCTGGAACACCTTCCAGGATTCACGGGTCAGATCAGAGTCGTTGACGATGCGTTGGGCGGATTTGCCTGGATCATTCATAATGGTTTCCTGTCATATTCTACCGGCAGCGGGCGGCTGATAATCGTGGACAAAAAAACGCTGGTCCTGGTGGACGGCTCCTATTATATCTTCCGCGCCTACCACGCGCTGCCGTCCTTCAGCAATTCTAAAGGCGAGCCGACGGGCGCCATCTACGGTGTGCTGAACATGCTGCGGAAACTCGTCAACGATCTGAAGCCCGATTACATCGCCGTGGTGTTTGACGCCAGGGGAAAGAACTTCCGCGACGATCTCTACCCGGAGTACAAGGCCAACCGCCCGCCCATGCCGGAAGAGCTGGCCTGCCAGATCGAACCAATCCACGAGGCGGTCCGCGCCATGGGATTGCCGCTGCTCATGATCGAAGGCGTCGAGGCCGACGACGTCATCGGCACGCTGGCCAGGAAGGCGGAGGTTATCGGGGTGCGCACCATCATCTCCTCGGGCGACAAGGACCTGGCGCAGCTCGTCAACGATCATATCAGCATGATCAATACCATGAACAACGTCATTCTGGACCGCAAGGGGGTGAAGGAAAAGTACGGCGTGCCGCCGGAGCGGATCATCGATTACCTGTCACTGATCGGCGACGGGGCGGACAACATCCCCGGGGTGCCCATGGTCGGCCCCAAGACGGCGGCCCGGTGGCTGGCGGAATACGGGTCGCTCGACGGCATTATCACGCGGTCCGGCGAGATCGGGGGGAAGGTCGGCGACAATCTCCGCGCCAGTCTCGACCGGCTTTCACTGGCACGGGATCTGGTCACGCTGAAATGCGACGTCGATACCGGTGCCCGACCTGATGAACTGCTGGCCGCGGCGCCGGATCGCGACCGCCTGCGGCAGCTCTACACGCGCTGGGAATTCCGATCGTGGCTGAACGCCATAGACAGCGCCGCGGCAAAACAGGAGAAGGTGGAGGTCGATGGCGGCCCTTGCCGCTACCAGACCATCCTGGACCGGCGCGAGCTGGACGACTGGCTGAAACAGCTCGCCGCGGCACCGCTCTTCGCCTTCGACACCGAAACCACCAGCCTTGATTACATGACGGCGCGCATCGTCGGGCTGTCATTCGCCATCACGCCCGATCGGGCCGCCTACGTGCCGCTCGCGCACGATTACGAAGGCGCGCCGCCACAGCTTCCGCGGGAAGAGGTCCTCGCCCTGTTCAAACCCCTGCTGGAAGACGATGCCCGGCCCAAACTCGGCCACAACCTCAAGTTCGACATGAACGTGCTGGCCAACCACGATATCCAGCTGGCGGGATGCCGCCACGACAGCATGCTGGAATCCTACGTGCTCGACAGCACGGCCTCGCGCCATGACATGGATTCGCTCGCGCTGAAATATCTCGACCGGACAACCATCACCTACGAAGACGTCGCCGGCAAGGGGGCGAAGCAGATCCCCTTCAGCCGGGTGCCGGTTGAAACGGCCGCCCGCTACGCCGCGGAAGACGCCGAAGTCACGCTGCGATTGCACCAGTGCCTGTGGCCCAGGCTCATGCAGACCGAAGGCCTGCAGAACCTGTACGAGGAGATCGAGATGCCGCTTTTGCCCGTGCTCTCACGCATGGAACGCAACGGCGTCACCATCGACGCCGGCATGCTGCGGGAGCAGAGCGGGGAGCTTGAGCACCGCATGCAGGACATCGAACGCCGCGCCCACGATCTCGCGGGGGAACCGTTCAACATCGGATCGCCGAAACAGATCCAGGCCATCCTGTACGAAAAGATGCGCATCCCCGTGCCGGCCAGGACACCGAAGGGCCAGCCTTCAACGGCGGAATCCGTCCTGCAGGATCTGGCCCTGGAATACGAATTGCCCGGGCTCATCCTGGAACATCGCCGCCTGAGCAAACTGAAAACCACCTACACCGACCGGCTTCCCGAACAGGTCAACCCGCAGAGCGGCCGGATCCATACCTCCTACCACCAGGCGGTCGCTGCCACCGGCAGGCTGTCCTCATCCGACCCGAACCTGCAGAACATCCCGATCCGCACCGAGGAGGGCCGGCGCATCCGCCAGGCTTTCATTGCCCCGCCCGGTTTTGTCCTGCTCGCGGCGGACTATTCGCAGATCGAACTCAGGATCATGGCGCATCTCTCCGATGACGCCGGCCTGCGGTCTGCCTTTGCACAGGGCGGCGATATCCACAAAATGACGGCCGCCGAGGTGTTCGGGGTTTCAGTCGATGCCGTCAGCCCGGAACAACGGCGCGCCGCCAAGGCGATCAACTATGGCCTGATCTACGGCATGTCCCCCTTCGGGCTGGCCAGGCAACTCGGCATCGACCGGCGCGAGGCGAGGATTTACGTCGATCGGTATTTCGAACGATACCCCGGTGTCAGGGAATTCATGGACGAGATCAGGGCGCGGGCCAGGGAGCAGGGTTACGTGGAAACCCTGTTCCGACGGCGGTTGTATATACCCGACATCGCTCACCGTAACGCGGCCCGCCGGCAGTACGCGGAACGAACGGCGATCAACGCGCCCATGCAGGGGACCGCGGCCGACATCATCAAGCGTGCCATGATACTGATCGACGCGTGGTTGCGGGACAACAAAATAAACGCAAGATTAATCATGCAGGTGCACGATGAGCTCGTGTTCGAAATCGCGGAAGACGCCGTGAACGGAACGGCGGACGAGATCAGGCGGATCATGTCCACCGCGGCGGAGCTTGCCGTCCCCCTGGTGGTGGACACGGGCACGGGGCAAAACTGGGACATGGCGCATTGACGGAGCACGGGCCGCAAATCTGTTGCAATACGATCATTTTCTCTCTATAAAGTTACTGTGACAGGATAATTCCCATAACCGATGGATCCCCGCTGACTCTATCCCTGGCCGAGGCGGCTCTCGCCCGCCATTTACCGTTCCCGGTTCATGACCTCCCCATGTTATTAATCCCCGCGATTGATATCAAAAACGGGCGGTGCGTGCGCCTGCTCCAGGGACGGATGGACGAGGTGACGGTGTACGGTGAAAATCCCCTGGAGATGGCCAGGCGCTGGATTAACGCCGGCGCGAGACGGCTGCATATCGTCGATCTCGACGGCGCCATCGCCGGCAAGCCGGAAAACGCCGATATCATCCATGAAATCGCGGAGGAATTTCCCGCCATACCCATCCAGGTGGGCGGTGGCATACGCGACGAAGACACCATACAGACCTACCTGGACGTCGGCGTCAGCTTCGTCATCGTCGGCACCAAAGCCGTGACCACACCGCACTTCGTTTCCGACATCTGCCTGGAATTTCCCGGCCACATCATCGTCGGTCTCGACGCGAAAAACGGCAAGCTCGCCACCAACGGCTGGTCGAAGCTGTCCCATCACGACGTGGTGGACATGGCCCGGCGTTTCGAGGATGACGGCGTGGCCGCCATTATCTTCACGGACATCAGTCGCGACGGCACGATGGACTGCATCAACATCGAGGCCACGGTCGCCCTGTGCCGGGAAGTCAACGTCCCCATCATCGCCTCCGGCGGCATCCGGAACATGGACGACATCCGTGCCCTGTGCGCGGTGGCGGAAGAGGGCATCGCCGGCGCGATTACGGGCCGGGCGATTTACGAGGGCACCCTGGACTTCGAGGCCGCGCAGAAACTGGCCGACGAGATCAGCACCTACACGCCTGAAAAATAATGGGGCTTGCCAAGCGGATCATCCCCTGCCTGGACGTGGACGCCGGGCGGGTCGTCAAAGGCGTGCGTTTCGTTGATATCCGGGATGCCGGGGATCCCGTGGAAATCGCGCGGCGATATGACGAACAGGGCGCGGATGAACTCGCTTTCCTCGACATCACCGCAAGCAGTGACGGGCGCGAAACCCTGGTGCACGTCGTCGAAGCGGTGGCGGGCCAGGTATTCATCCCACTGACCGTCGGCGGCGGCATCCGCACCCTGGACGACATGCGCCGGCTGTTGAACGCCGGCGCCGACAAGGTCAGCATCAACACGGCGGCGGTCAGGGATCCGGCGCTGGTCAATGCCGCGGCTGAACGCTTCGGCTCGCAGTGCATTGTCGTGGCTATCGACGCCAAGCAGGCCGGCCCCGGGGCCTGGGAGGTTTACACCCACGGCGGTCGCAACCCAACCGGGATCGATGCCGTGCGCTGGGCGGTGGAGATGGCCGGCCGCGGGGCCGGCGAGATCCTGCTGACCAGCATGGACCGGGACGGGACCCGCGCCGGCTTCGACATCGCGCTGACGCGGGCGGTCAGCGAGGCGGTTTCCATCCCGGTCATCGCCTCCGGTGGCGCGGGCACACTCGAGCACCTGGTGGAAGCCATTACCCAGGGCAAGGCCGACGCGGTGCTGGCCGCCAGCATCTTTCATTTCGGCGAACACACCGTAGAGGAAGCAAAAACAGTGATGAAGGACTGCCGCATAGAAGTTAGACTGTAAAGCATGGCGGCGCCCGCAACCCAAGCCTGGCTCGACGAGATCAACTGGGGCGGCGACGGTCTCGTCCCGGCCATCGCCCAGGACAGCGCCAGCGGCAAGGTCCTGATGCTCGCCTGGATGAACCGCGAGGCCCTGGACAGGACCCTGGCGACCGGCCGGGCCGTCTATTGGTCGAGGAGCCGGCGACGGTTATGGCAAAAAGGCGAGGAATCGGGGCACATCCAGGAGGTCAGAGAGATTTATCTCGATTGCGATAAAGATTGCCTGGTACTGAGGGTCGATCAACAGGGCGGCATTGCCTGTCATACCGGCAGGCAGAGCTGCTTCTTCAGCCGCCTGGAAAACGGGCGGTGGATTGTGACAGAACCGGTGATCAAGGATCCGAAAACGATCTATGGCGAGGAACCCTGAGCGACAGACGCCACCATGCTATCCCTTTTCGACAAGAGTCCCGGCCGGCATGGCGGATGAGATCCTTAACCGGCTGGCCCGCACCCTGGAAGCACGCAAAGGCGCCGATCCGGAAAAATCCTACGTGGCTGGCCTCTATCAGAAAGGGCTGGCGGCCATTCTGAAAAAGATCGGCGAAGAAACCACCGAGGTGGTGATCGCGGCGAACTCGCGGGAGAAAGCCGCTATAATTCAGGAAACAGCCGATCTCTGGTTCCACACGCTCATCATGCTTGCGTACCTGGGGCTCGGCCCCGAGGATATCTTGCGGGAGCTCGAACGCCGTTTCGGCCAATCCGGACTTGCAGAAAAGGCAGCCAGGAACAAACCGTGAATGACCGCTCCGGCCCTGACTGGCATTCACTAACGGAGACATGACATGTCTTTTGGTCCCTTTGAACTACTCGTCATTCTCATCATCGTCGTTCTGCTGTTCGGCACCAAAAAGCTCCGCAGCCTGGGAGGCGATCTCGGCAGCGCGATCAAAAGCTTTCGCGAGGCCCTGAAAGAAGGTGACGACAGTCCGCCGCCGCCGTCGGAAGGCGGTGGCCGGATTATCGAGGGGGAAGCGGAAAGCAAATCCGACACACCGAAAGACGCCCCCTAGTGTTGGGTCACATCAATAACCCTCGAAGTTCCTGGCTGCCGGGTAGACCTCCGGAAGAACGTGTGCCGCAGGGACAGCGGCAGCCGAGCCTGCACGGATGACTTCACGGCGTGTCTTCCGGAGGACTGCCCGGCGCCATGATTATTGAAAGATAGTCGCGGGATATCACACTGGAACCTGTCTCAAAATCAGAAAATTCAGCAATTTTGGGATAAGTTCTATCCATGTTCGATATCGGCTTCTGGGAGTTAATACTCGTCGCCATCATCGCCCTGCTGGTGGTGGGGCCCGAGCGGTTGCCGGGATTTGCCCGCGAGACGGGGTTATGGATCAACCGCCTGCGGCGGATGATCACTCAGGTCAGGCGCGATCTCGAAAGTGAATTCCGGCTCGATGCCGAGCCGGATCTCGGGAAACGGATCGCGGATCTGGATGAATTGATGCAGAACGCCCCGGACCGGCAGACGGGCCCCGATACCCCCCCTGCCGAAGACGCCGGCAACCCTGACCGCGGACCGCGGTCCTGACCGGATGCCCCTGAATGTTCACTGCACAGCACCGAACGGCATAACTCCTCCCTGCCACCCGGGGCATCGGGCAGATACCAGTCCCGATAACGCCGTTCGGGGACATGCCGGATGACCGGCGGGTCAAGCCCGGAGGAAAGCGCCAACCGGGAACAATCCTTTATTGCCCATCTCGTGGAGCTGCGCGCAAGACTGCTGCGCGCGCTCACCAGCGTGCTGATCATTTTTGCGGCGCTGTTTTACTTCGCCAGCGACCTTTACCGCCTCGTAGCCTCGCCCCTGATCAAAACCCTCGCCCCCGGCGGCACCATGATTGCCACCGAGGTGGCGGCACCGTTCCTGGCACCGGTCAAACTGACGCTGTTCATTTCCGTGTTCCTGGCGATGCCCTACATCCTCTACCAGGCGTGGGCATTCATCGCGCCGGGGCTCTACCGCCACGAACGGCGCATCGCCCTGCCCCTGCTCGTATCCAGCATCGTGCTGTTTTACGCGGGCATCGGCTTCGCCTATTTCGTGGTCTTTCCCCTTCTGTTCGGTTTCCTGACCGCCGTGGCGCCGGCCGGCGTTGCCGTCATGACGGATATCAGTCGCTACCTGGATTTCATCCTGACGATCTTTCTGGCCTTCGGCCTGGCGTTCGAAGTGCCGGTGGCGACTTTTCTCATGGTGTGGGCCGGCTTCACAACCGTGGAAGCGCTGAGCCGCAATCGTCCCTATATCATTATTGCGGCATTTGTGCTGGGCATGCTGCTGACACCGCCGGACGTCATCTCGCAAATACTGCTGGCGCTGCCGATCTGGTGGCTGTTTGAACTCGGCCTGTACCTGAGCCGCAGGCTCGTCCGTCGGCAAGGCGGTGGTGGTGATCCGCGCTAGGCCGATGAAAACAAGCCCTGAGACAGGTCGGGAGGTGGTGATTAAAACGGCGTTGTGCCGTTAACGGTCCGGGCGCGTCAGGACTGTTCCCACGGCAGGTTATGACGACGCCAGCCGTTAATCGTGCTGCGGTGCTTGGCGCCGTCGCGGTCACCCTCAAATCCCTCTTCCACGTTGTAGACTTTCCTGAAGCCGTTTTTCGCCAGCTCTTCCCCCGCCGCAAGCGACCGCTTGCCGCTGCGGCAGATGGTCAGCACCGGCGCCGATTCAGCCTCCCCGCCTGATCCGAACTTCTTCGCAAGCACCTCTCGCACCTGCCTGACAAATTCCGGATTTACCGTCCAGTCCGGGGCCTCCTTCCAGGGGATATTGATCGCATTCACCGGATGCCCCACGTACTCGTATTCCATGCTCGTCCGCACGTCGATCAGGGTGGCGTCAGGATTCGACTGCAGGATATCCCACGCCTCTGGCGGGGTAATCCCCTTTACTGCCTGATCTGCCATAACCGTTTCAACCGGAAAATGTCCGTGTATGAATAATAATACTGCAAAAAAACCGGCGCGGCATTTTACCCTCCATTAGGACCGGGACCCGGAAGCCCCGGTCTTGCGCCGGCGGATATCATCTAATTGATATATCAATATTTATTGATATATTATGGCCGCTACCCTGCCACTCGGCATCGCTTCAATGAACGTAGCCGCGAAGAAAATCGCCCATCCCAGGCCGGACCTGATGTCGCTGGAATTCCTGCGCGCCGCCGCGGAGTGCCTCAAATGCGTGGCCCACCCTCACCGTCTCCGGATCATCGAGATCCTCTTCCACGGAAAATATCCCGTCGACAGGATTGCAAGCCTGTGCGACCTGTCACAACCCGCCACCAGCGGTCACCTGCGCCTGATGGAAAGCAAAGGCCTGTTGAAGAGCACGCGCGAAGGGCGGGCGGTCTATTACACGGTGGCCGACCCGCAATTGAAGGGGATCATTGACAGCGTTCGCGGCCGTTATAACGCCCAGCGGGACAGGGTATAGGGATACCCGCCGGCCCCTCGGCGCCTTCCTGAATTCCAGTTTCACTTTCCCGCCCTGGAATTGTCACCCGCCGGCAATTTATGGTGGAATAACCGGCTTTCCGCAGCATGACTCTAACAACAACCGGGAGAAATCCAGATGCCGATGGATGATCGCGATGGCATCATCTGGCTGGACGGAATAAAGGTCCCCTGGCGCGAAGCCAGAATTCACGTATTGACGCATACCCTGCATTACGGCATGGGTGTCTTCGAGGGCATCCGCGCCTACGAGGCCAGCCGCGGCACGGCCATTTTCCGCCTCAAGGAGCATACGGATCGCCTGTTCAGCTCTGCGCATATCCTGCGCATGAACATCCCCTGCGACAGGGACACCATCAACCGTATCTGCTGCGAGGTCGTGCGGGAAAACAAGCTTGCGAGCGGCTATATCCGGCCAATGTGTTTTTACGGCGCCGAGGGCATGGGCCTGCATGCCGAGAATCTCAAGGTCCATGTGATGGTGGCGGCCTGGGCCTGGGGGTCCTACCTGGGACAGGAGTCGCTGGAAAAGGGGATCCGGATCAAGACTTCCTCGTACACCCGGCACCACATCAACACCACCATGTGCAAGGCCAAGGCCAATGGCAATTACATAAATTCCATGCTGGCACTGCAGGAAGCCCTGGACTGCGGCTACGACGAGGCCCTGATGCTCGACCACGATGGCTACGTCGCGGAAGGCAGCGGTGAGAATATCTTCATCGTGAGCAACGGCGTGCTGTGCACGCCGGAGCTCACGTCCGCGCTGGGCGGGATCACCCGCGCCACGATCATCACGCTCGCGCAGGACGCCGGCCTGGCCGTTCGGGAAAAACGCATTACCCGGGATGAGGTTTATGTAGCAGACGAGGCGTTTTTTACCGGTACGGCCGCCGAGGTAACGCCGATCCGCGAGCTGGATGGCAGGATGATCGGTCAGGGCCGGCGTGGCCCCCTGACAGAACACCTGCAGAAGGCATATTTCGACCAGGTCCATGGGCGCAAGGATCAACACCCGGAATGGCTGACCTATGTCTGACCGGCCGGGCTTCACGCACAATCCCGGCGATCGGCCTGTCCAGGGAACCCGGACGCCGAATGATCAGCGCGCCTACGAGATCAGCAAAAAGGATCTGCCCCTGCACTGTCCCTTGCCCGACATGAGCCTGTGGAATTCCCATCCCCGCGTCTACCTGCCCATTGAAAAAACGGGTCACGCCAAGTGTCCCTATTGCGGGGCGGAATTCACCCTCAAGGACTAGGCGCTTTGCCCGGCCGACCATGGCGTGAGCGAACCCAAGCCCAGGACCTTCATCCTCTGGCGGATCGTCGATGGCAGGTCCGGACATGACAACCAGAGCCGCGGCCTGGCGCGCGCCCTCGGCTTGCTCGCTCCCTGCCTTTGCCACAATATCCGTGCAGGCGATCTGAGATTCGGCCTGATATACCTCGCGTTGCGTCGCTACCCGCCCGGCGAAGGCCTGCCGGATCCCGATCTGATCATCGGCGCGGGGCACGCCACGCACCTTTCCCTGCTGTGCGCCAAACGCGCCCGCGGCGGCCGCACCGTGGTCATCATGAAACCCGGCCTGCCGCTGTCGTGGTTTGATGTCTGCGTGATCCCGGAGCATGACGAGCCGCCGCCACATCCCCGCGTCTGCATCACCCGCGGTGCACTGACCGCCCTCAGCGGCGGCGGTATTCACGCACCCGACCAGGGCGTCATCCTGGTTGGCGGTCCCTCGCGGCATTGTCGATGGGACAACGATAGCCTGCTCGCGCAGATCAGGACCATACTGGAGTGCCAACCCCGGGTCACCTGGCACATCACGGATTCGCCGCGCACGCCGCCGGCTACCCGCGCGGCACTGGACCTGCTGAAATATCCCAATGGCAAGTTCATTTCCCACAAAAACACGGACAGCGACTGGGTGTCGGTGAAGCTTTCGGCCTCCGGTAGCGCCTGGGTGAGCGCGGACAGCCTTTCCATGATCTACGAATCACTGAGCTCCGGCGCGGCGACCGGGGTCCTGTCGGTACCGACTGAGGCGGACAGCAAGATCGGGCGCTCTGTGGAGGCACTCAGGAAAAAGGGGATGATCACGTGCTTTGCCGACTGGGATCGCGGTGCGCGCCTCACCCCGCCCGCCGAAACACTGAACGAAGCGGATCGATGCGCCCGGTTTCTGCTCGACGGCCTGGGCCATTGATCGGGCATGCCGGCGCCATCCGTTGAGACGGTGCTACACGCACGCG
>Ga0137829_10330509_pt1 | contig 12991 bp, 25 predicted proteins | sample OV2TP2_FD_97737 | JGI IMG/M metagenome (GOLD analysis project Ga0137829, IMG submission 97737) | reverse complement strand
AAGGCTTTTCTTCTTCGCCATCCCCCCCGGAAGCGGCCACCCGCACGGTACGCTCCCGGGGGGATTTCTCCGATTTTTTTCGCCAGTTTCTCCCCGTGGGGCGTCCTGACTCGCGCGAGACAGGACGCACCCCCTCCCCCCCCTGAAAAAAAACGCTGTCCCCGAGGAGATGGACCCTACGCCCCCGGAGTCGGCGCAGGACCTGCGGCTTTCGCTACCCTTTCGCTTTTCCGGGCCCGGGCGAGCTCGAGGAGGATCGGGATCTCCTCGGCGCGGAAAGCCTGCGCCTCATACCAGGCGCGGAGGCGAGCCTCATCGATAGTCCCGCGGTAGAACGCCTCTTCCATCACCGAGCGCGGAACGTCGGTGAATTGCGGTGTCTGTGCGCGCCGGAGCTCGGCAGCGAGACGTTCCTTCCGCTCCGCCTTTCTCTGGCGTACCGTCTCAAGGAGGATGGACGCATCCGACGGCGCGACACCCGCCTGGTCGTAGTACCCGCTCAAGCGGCCGGCGTCGATGACGTCGCGGATGAACGCTTCCTCAGCCTCGGCTTTCGAGAGCTCGCGGATAGCGAGCGTCTTCGCCTTCTGGAGAGCTTCCTCGAGCGCTCGATCGAATTCGACCTTTCGCGCGCCGGCGGTGTCCATGAGGAGCGCGATGTCCTCGGCCGAGTACTTTCGATCCGCGTAGTACTCCCGAAGCCGACTCGCCGGGATGCGCCCTTCGACGTAGGCGCGCTCGATTTGCCCCGCGGGGACGGCGCGGAAGTCCAGGCCTTCCGCCTTCAATTTTGCTGCTTCCTCACGCGCCTCCGCCTCGAGTCGGTTCGCAACGGCGAGCTCCTCGAGGAGGACCTGGTCCTCGAGGGAATAGCCAAACCCCGCGTAGTAGTTCCGGAGCCGCGAGAGAGGAATGAGGCCTCTCTCGAAGCCTTCCTCGATATCTCCCCGGGGAAGCGGCCGAGGCCTCGAGCGCTCTAGTTGTCCGATCGCAAGGAGAGTCTCGATTTCAATCGGACCCCTTCCGGCAGAGGACAGGATCGCTCGGTACTCCGGCTCGTCGATCTCCCGGTCGCGGAACATGTCCCGCCCGATGGTCTCGAGCGCCGTGTTGAGGCTGCGGACCCGGTCTTCAACCGCGAGCTGAACCATCATTCTCGCGCCCTCGTCGGTGAAGCCGAGGCCTCGGAAGATCCCCTCGGCCCGATCGGGAGAAATGAGCTCGAGCTCGAGCATGCGCGAGACGTCGTCTTTTCCCGGAAGCGCGGAGGCGAGGACCTCAAGACGGCTCGTGTTGGCCTGGTCGTAGCCATGCCATTGCATCTGCTCGTTAAATAGCGCCCCGTCAATCGTCCCCCGGTTTTTCAGACGAAGGAGCTCGGAGACCGAAAGGCGCGTAGGCGCGAAGCGCCGGTTCAAGTCCCACGTGAGCGGGTCGACGACGAGTGTTTTCAGCAGCGGCCCCATGATGCGCCGATTCGCCCGGCCGAGGCCGAGATTTGCACTCAGGACGTCGTCGAGGTCGGCCCAGTTCGGTATCCACCTCGTCAGCGGCGTTGTTGTCGTCACCTTGCCGAGCCACGATTCGATCGCTGTCGCGATGTTGAAGCCGAGGAGACGCTCGGCGTTGTCGAGCCCAACGTCTGGCGTCAAGCCCTGCGGCGGCGTGAACGCTCCGAACATCTGGTCGAGCACCTGGCGGCCGAGCTGCTCGGCGAAACCGAAGCGTTGGGAAAACCCACGGCTCGGGTCGAGTTGCCCAGCGGAAATCGAAGTCCCGAAGTAATCCGACAGGCCGCGGGCCGCGGCCTCGCGGATGAGAGGGCCCGCCTGTGCTTCGAATTCGTCAACCGACTCGCCGAGGCGGCGTCCGATCTCGGCCGTGACTTCGATACTGAACTCGACGAGCCACGCTGCAACTTCCGCGATGACTCCACCGGCCGGCTCTTTCGAGGCCTCGAGCGCCTGAGGGATGTTCTGGAGCAGTTTGAGAAACCACGTATCGATATACCCGGCGTGGTCCGGTTGCGCGCTCGCCGTGACATCGGCCGGAATGGAGGGCGCCGGCGTCGACACGTCAGAACGTCCCGGAGCGCCGCGAGCGGAGGCGCGCCACCGCCGACTGCATGCCGAAGTTCTGCCGGAGCACCCCGGTCTTGAAGCGTTCGATCGTCGGAGTGAGCGGTGTCGGCTCGTGCTGCTCGCGCAAGAGGCGGAGGCGATCTTTGTTCAGCGGGTCGATGCCGAGCTTCAGCAGCAGGTTGTACACGTTCCCCGACCACTTGTAGAGCGTGTAAAGCCACGGCGTCGCCTTGATCCAGCCGCGGGGATCCAGCAAGAAGTCCACCCATGACTGGATGTTGGTCACGAAGGTACGAACCTCGCGGAAGGCTTCGTAGATCCGGGTCTCGAGCGATTGGAGAAACCGCTCGACGGCGCCGGCCCACGAGACCCCGAGCTCCTCGAGGAGACGAAAGACGAGCCGGAGCTTTTCAATCACATCGAGGATGGGCGCTATGACTTTCGTCCAGACCTTGTCAAGAAACTCGTTGATCCACTTGAAAACATTGGTGATCGGCTCGAAGACCCGGTTGAGAAAGCCCCGGAAACGCTCGAACCAGCGTTGCAGAGCCTCGACGGCCGGGGTGAGGATGTTGGCGTAGAGACTCCGCACGGCGCCCGAGATAAACCGGAAAAAGCGGCCCGCGTTCGACGCGATGATGTTGACAACGTCACGGAGAGCCCCGACGAGCTGTTGCACCCACGGGCCCACAAGCCGGATCACGTCGAAGATGACCTCTCCGACCTTGATAAACAAGCTCCCGATGAAGCCGATGAGCCAGCCGAAAAAGAGAATGGGCACGGAGACCTCCCGGTCGAAGGCGCCGGCGCCGGCGCTCTCCCGCTAACGCTTACCGCGAATTTCCATGATGCGCCGAGCGTCCTCCTCGAGGAGCTGGCGCACCCGCGCGGGCTGATACTCGTCTTCCGGGATCTCGAGGGTAAAGGGCCCGTCGACTCCCACGGTGTAGAGAATCGATCGCATGCGCCGGGTCACCCCGTCGAGACCGATCCGGAACGTCTCCGCCTGGCGTACAATCACGAGCTCGTCCGCCATCTAGATCCCCCTTCCCTCGAACGCTCTGCGTTCGATTTCTTCCGCCTGACCGGCCGCGCCGATGACGGCGCCGCCCCGGCCGCGGATGTCGCCGGCGTTTCCGCCAATCCACCCGGTCCCGCTTCCGGTGTCGACTCCCGGGACCGGCGCTCTCGGGTCACCCGAGGAGCCTTCAGCATTGCCAATGGCGGCCGAGACTCCAGGCGAATTCGCGGCCGCGGCGCCTGCCTGTGAGGCCTCGAAGCCCGGGTCCGCGTCTCGCACCCCCGAGGCGATCTGGTTCACCTGCCCGCCGATTGCCGCGGCTTGTCCGCCGAGGCCAGCGCCGGCGTTGCGCGCGGAAACGATCCCGCCTGCCACGGAGTCGGCCTCGCGGATAATACGGCCCGCCAGACCGCGAAATTGCGCGACGAGCTCGCCGGTCGGCCGCGGCTGTGGGTAGAGCTCACTCACGATCGGCATGCGCCTCACCCGGTGGATTCTTCTGGCGCTTGTCCTGTATGTACCAGCGCCACAACTGGTCCACCTTGAACTCGGTCACTGCCATCCGGGACGATACCCGTGTCACGAGGTAGCCCAGCGTCGCGGCGCCGAGGAAGAGCTGTGCGGCGTCGCGAGCGGTCTCATACCACTCCGGCACGTGTCACCCGCTCGAGCCCGAGGCCTCGGAAGATCCGGGAGCGCCTGAGGAGAGCCCGGCCGATGTCTGAGGCTCCGTGTGAGCCGGGAGCGCCCCGAGACAATTCAGGATATCCACCACAGAATCGACAATGGCCCCGATCCGCGCCACGAGCTCTTTCGGAGGGCATCCCGCGATCTGAAATCGTGTAATGACCTGGTCGAGCTCGCCCGAGGCCTCATCCACGACGTCGGCCTTCTTCACGGCGCCGGCGCCGGGCCCGTGCCTGACCTCGGCTTCCAGGATGAGGGCAATCACTCGCGAGATCCATTGCAGCACCGTCCAGAACATCTCTCAAACCTCCTCGGCGCGGGCTCAAGACACTCGAGCTCGCGGCCTAGCGGGCCCGGCCGAACTCGCGCGCCCCAACGCACCGGTGCCGGTGAGGAACCATTCCTCTAGACGCCCGGGCTTCGGGCCGGCCGGGCCCGAGAACTATATACCGCTGCTCAGAAGAGAAGGACCAGGATCGCACCCATGAGCGCGGTACCGTTCCCGGTTGCCCCGGTTTGCGTGAGCGTGAACGAGTACTCGACCGAGGCCACGTTCGTGAGCTCTTCCGAAGCAAATCCTAGAAACTGCTCCGTGGACCCCGCGGCGGCGCCGACCGTGACCGCGTTCGCCTCACCGACGAGCGGATCCGTGATGGCCGTTCCTCTCCGGATCCGCGGCGTGACTGCGGTAGTCCCCGTGCCTGTGGTGAGCTGTGCGAGCGCCAGAATGAGCGCAGTCATCGTTCCTCGCACTACGGGGATCCGGGGCGCCGAAAGGATGACCGTCTCCGTCGTCGTCACCAGGGTTACGTTCGGGCTGATGAAGAAATTGACCGAGGCTTCCTGTACGTCGGCCATGGGCTACTCCTTTTCCGATATCACAATTGCCGCATCCACTGTTCGAGCGAGAGATTTCCGATGCTGAAATCGTCCCCGACCTGAAGTCCGCTCGTGACCGTGCTGATGATATTCCCGGTGATGAGGGGGATCTCCGGGAGGATGCCCTGAAATTCGTCGAGAATGGACGCTTGCACGTAGACGCCATTCCGCGCCCAGTTGTACACCCTGGTTGTGCTCGCGGTCTGGGGATCGTGGGCGCGCGAGCGCCAGACGAGGACACCCCCCTGCACATACGAAAGCGTGGGCTGACGGTCGATCACGGTCGCACTCGTAACCAGGGTTAGGCGGAGCGCGTTCACAACCCAGATCTGATTTGGGTCGACCGTGACCGTCATTTCGGCACCGGCGGCCGGATTCGCCGTTTGGAAGAGGCGCAGGTTTCCACGGCCCTCGCCGAAGTGCTCGAAACGCGCCTGAGGGTAGGACAGCGCGCGGTTCCCCTCGACGTACCCGGCGAGGAGAGCTTTTTGTTGTTGCCCCAGGGCGCCGCGGCCGCGGAGGATCCCGAGCTCGACAAAACTGAGTCCGTGTTGTGTGGTGGCCGAGGACGGTTGCACGCTTGCGGAGAGCAAAAAGCCCTCTGCGAGCGTGAAAACCTGAAAGGTCTGAGCTCCGTTTACGTCTGGCGTGTGGCGGTATTCGAAGGGGCGGATAATCCCGTCGGCGTGGAGCAAGTCCCCGCGGATGATGTAGATTTGCGTGGTTATAAAGGACCAGGAGCTCACGTACAGACGATCGTCCCGATCGATATAGAGCGGCGCCGGCGGCGCCGCGTCCTTGCGGGTGAAGTCGACGAGCGGAGGCCTCGAGGTGATTTCCGATGGTTTCGGCTCGGCCATGGTCAATCCTCCTCGCTCTCCGGCGCCGGCATCCCGACCTCGTCGAAGAGCTCAGCGACGAGCAGCGCGTCCTCGGCCTCGGGAATCTCGTCAAGGAGCTCTTCGTCTTCGAGCTCGTCCTCATCGAGGTCCTCGTCCTCGACGTCTTCTACCTGGTTCGATGGCTCGAAGGTACGGCCCGACGAGCGTTCCTCCGCCAGTAGCCAGGGTTCGCCCCGCGCGCGCGTTCGGCCGGGCCCGCCCGGTCTGAAAGACAGGATGTTTGCTCTTAGCATTGTCTTCTCCTCGGGCTCATCGGCTGCCGCTCACGGCTGAAACCATTCCTCGACAAGAAAGGTCGGTGCTCCGAAATCGTCCCCGAGCTTGAGATTCGCAACGGCGCTTACGAGCTGGTCGCCGTCCACCAGGAGCACGTCGGCAGGCCAGTTTACCAGGATACGCCCGTCCCGATTGTCTCCGTCCATGCCCCACGGCGCCACGTTGTAGCGGAACGTCGTCGAGGCGGTCTGGACGATTTGCGCGGCGGTCGCGAAATAGACGGCGCCCGCGAACGCTTGCGCCTCGAGGATGAAACGCCGGTTTGCTGCGGCCGCGGAGGTTACGAGCGAGATCTCCATCCCCTGAAGTCTCCACCGCGCGCCCTCCGGGACGCTCTGTGAGAATTGCGACCCCGGGCCCGGGTTGAGCCCGGTGACCTCGCGCATGAATCCGCGGCCGTCCCATGGGTCACGGTAGTGTCCGCCCGGCCAGAAGAGCGGCTGCTCATCTTCGAAGTATCCGTGACAGAGCGCCTGAAACGGCCGGCCAGGCGCCGAGACTCCGAGAGAGAGTTGCACCGAGCCGAAAAACCAGTCACTCGCCGTCCCGCCCGAGATCAGATCCACGATGAGCCCGAGGAGAAATCCCTCCAGGCCTTTGAAATCGTCACGGATGGCGACACGTGCGGTGACCGTCGTGAGCTGGTTTTGCCAGTAACGGACCGTCCCTGCCGGCTCGAGGATCCGCGCGAGGAGCCTCGCCTGCGCGCCCACGGTCGAGGAGACGAGCTGGAATCGGAGTGCATCATCCGGGGAGAGGTAGAGGGCGGAGGGCGGCTGTACGAAGCGCGAGGTGTACTCGACGAGAGGTCCTCGGGTCGTGATGGGCGCGCTCGGCGTCGACATCGCGGTCGCCGGGCGCGGAAGGATCGGCGCCGATCCCCCCGCGCCCGTTCTCTACAGGATCCCGGTTACGCAGTCGCCGGCACGGCGCCCGGCTTCAACTGCGCGAAAATCCAGGTTACGGTGACGTCGGCCCCGTTTTCATCCTGAACGCCGTCCGCAAGGATCGCGTCTTTGTTGGCGCTATTGAACACGGGGATCAGCGGCATCTGATACGCCATGCTCAGATGGTAGAACCAGGAGCGCGTGTAGTCCCGCCCGAGCTCATCGGCCGGCCCACCGACACGAAGGTTTCCCGTATCGGAGCCGCGAAGGAAAACCCCGAGGGCCTCGGTGTCGACGTTGTACCCGAGGAGCGCGTAGTCGGTGTTCGCCTTGAGCTGGTCGAATTCTGCGGTGAGAGCCTCTTCTCCCGAGTACCCCCCGCCCGTGCCGAGAGCGAGGGTGTTTTCCACGGTGACCAGATTCATCATGTTCACGAGGAGCGTTGCCGGATCGATGAGGCGCGCGGCGATCCCCGGGAGGTTGTCGTAGTAGAGAAGCATCGCGGCCGACTCGATATCGCCCGCGACGGCGCTTCCCGAGAGCTCTGCGATCAGGGTGTCCTGCGGGATGAGCGGCTGCACAAAACGTTCCGGCAGGAGAGGTTTCACTTCGGAGACGGAGGCGTCCAGCCGAATGCCTTCCACGTTGTCGTGGAGCCGCGGGCTCCGGATCCGGAAGGTCCCCGCAACCTGATTGTCCGTCCAGGCCTGGAGCAGACGGACCATGGAGTCTATCGGCGCGTTCCGGACCGTCAAGGTATCGCCGGCACTCATCGTGAGCGCGGTCAAGGTCGCGCCGGGCGCCGTTACCCGGCCGGTGATGGTATCGATCGCTTTTCCCATGATGACCCCCCCCTACTTGAGGCGCTTTTCGGTGAGAGCGCGCGCGACGGCCGCAACGCGATCCAGGTTTCGGGGATCGCCCCTCGGAGCTCGAGGCGGGAGCTCGATGCGGGAGAGCGCGTCGAGAAACGGCCCGATGCCCGCTTCCATGTCGCTTGTGGCGGCGCGGATGCCTTGCGCCCAACGCTGTGTCCCGATCTCCTGCGTCTTCCGGGACCACTTCTCGTTTCCCGCTTTGGCGACGCCCTTCGCGAAGCTGCCGCGCCCGATCGCGTCCTGGACTCCTGCGGCGTAGGTCTCGGCGCTGGCCCCGGCTGACTTCGCCCAATCGACGGCCGGGTCCGAGACCCCGGCTTTGTAGTCCGGGTCCGCCTGTGGAGCTCTGCGGCTCCATTTGGCCGCGACCTCGGACGCGGACTTCACCTTGATGGGCATAGAGGCACTCCTTCGGTTGTCGCGCGGGCCCCTGAATTATGCACACTTCGTCAACAGCTTTTCCACAGCTTTTCCACAGGTTTATGCACAGGATAAGTGGGCGGGTACATGCGAGTTGAGGCGGGATCTTCGCCCCCTCTTCGCCGATCCTTCTTCTTCTTCCTGGATCTAGAGGATTACGAGGTTGACTTCCGGATCGTTCTATGGTAGTAAGTGCTTACTCCATAGAAAGATCCGGGCGCCAGCGTCCCATAATCTGGATTATGGAAAATCGCGCCGGATGAGCTTCCGGGCTCGGGCGAGAAGCGTCAGAAACTGCTCGCGGTTCTGTGCCGGGATCCGGGCGCCGAGCTCGGCCTCGAAGAGGTACATCACGTTTTCGAGCTCTTCGCGCGCGGCCCGGAGCCTCTCCGGGTCCGGCCGCAAGGCCTCGGCCGCGGTGACGAGCTCGCCGAGCCGGGTGTGGATGTTCTCGAGCGTGCAAGCGATGACCTGGAGAGCCTCCACCTTTGCGAGCTCGGTTTGCTCGCAGAGCTCGAGCTCACGTTTCGGGAACTCGTGGAAAAATTCCCACTTCATGAGTGCTTCTCTCTTTCTACGAGCTCGGCGAGGAGCGCCGTCTGCTTTCGGAGCTCGTCCCGGAGCTCGTCGAGCCGCTGTGTAATGGCGAGGAGCGCCGAGAGCTTCGCGGCCTCGGCGGTCTGGCGGTCCTGGAGTGCGCCCAGAACCATCGAGCCGATCGGGAGACCTTGACCTTTGTCCATCGATACCCCCTTGCCCCCCCCGGGGGGGAGGGTGTATAATATGTTGGTATGGTCGAATACGTCAAGGTGAATCGCGCGGGTGGGTCTCTCGTCGTCACGATCCCGCGGACCGTCGTCAACGCCCTCGGCCTCGCTCAGGGTGACCGCCTGGCCATTGCCGTCGTCGATGACCAGGCCGTCCTGACGCGCATCGATCCCGCCAGGGATGAGCGGCGCTTCCTTCCGCGCCGGGTGGGGAAATGATGCGCGCCGATAGACTCCCGGTGTTCGTCAGCCACGATCCCGAACTTGAGCCACTCTACCGCGAGCTCCGGGCCCTGCGCGCCATCGACCAGAAAACGTGCATCGCGCCGGAATGGGTTTCCGGCCGCCTGGCGAAGATCAGGAAACGGATCGACCACCTGGTCGCGATGCACAAGAGAGAGCATGAGCTCATCCCTTCCGAGCTCGAGGAATGGTGAGTCCATGAGCCGGTATCGCATGCTCTCGGTTGCCGAGCTCGTCGAGCCCGCGCATGCGGCCCGCACCACGATGGACGAGACGGCTCTCGACTCCCTGGTCACGTCGATCCGCGCGGTCGGAATTCTCGAGCCGCTTCTCGTCCGACCGCTTGAAGACGGCCGCTACGAAGTCGTCGCGGGTCACCGTCGGCTCAAAGCGGCGCGCATCGCGCCTCTCGCAAAAGTCCCTTGCATCGACCTCGAGAGCGACACGCTCTCGGAAGCGATCAAGATCCACGAGAACCTCGAGCGCGAGGAGCTCTCGCCTTCGGATGAGGCTATCTTCTACGCGGAACTCTACGAGCGTTCCGGCGAAGACGTTGACAAAGTCGCCGAGCTCGTGAAGCGAACGCGCGAGCATGTGGAGGGCAGGCTCAATCTCCTTCGCGGAGACAAAGTCGTGTTCGAGTCTCTCGCGGCCGGGCACATTTCTATCGGCGTCGCGCTCGAGCTCAACCGAATGACTCATCCGGACGATCGGCGCTTCCATCTGGAATATGCTGAGAGGACCGGTGTCACCGTCTCGACTGCGCGCGCCTGGCGCGTGGACGCGAATCGGCGCCGCGAGCTTGCCCGCCCGGCGCCCGAAGAGACTCCCGCGGCGCAGGCCTCGTCGCCCGACGACGTCACCCGGCAATCGCTCGAGCGCCGGATGTTCGCCGGCGCTGCGCCGTGGGAGCTCGACTCGTCCGTCGAAGAGCGGCCCTGCGCGCTCTGCCAGGAGAAGCGGCCCGCCTGGCGCATGCTCAAGAAACATTTGTGCGAAGGGTGCGCAACGTCGCTCTGGCCTCGCATCGTCGCGACTCTTCAGGGAAGGACAGAATGAAGATCCATGAGCTTGCCCGGGGCGCGATTTGCCGCGTCCCCGGGATTGACCTCGAGCTTGAGGTGCTTGACCATCAGCCCTCATCGACCTGCGTTCGGCCTACCGGCCGCCACGTAGTTGCGTGGCGGGGCGACGACGGCGAAGAGGTTCGGTTTTCCACTCGGTCGAAACCGTTCTCGATCGCGTCTTCGACCGAGGTGGAGCTCATCAAGTGATCGGGCCCATGTACTTCTGCACCGCTTGCGCGGCGGAATACCCCGGGCCCGCCGAGCTCGCGGAGCACATGCGCGCGGTCCACGAGCCCGAGGCCTCGGAGAGCGAGCTCGAGCGGGCGCGGAGACTCCGTGTCAGCGCCCACCTGGCAGACAACATTCCTGATGAGGCGGGAATTGTCTCGGATGAGCCCGTCACGGAGGATCGGCACATCGACGGGATGCTCCTTGCACTCCGGAGGCGAGCGGCTGTCCATGTCGCCCAGCGTGACGCCGCGAAGCTTCTCGAAGACGTCTCCGGGCTCGAGGGGATCGTGCGCCTGGCCGGAGTCCTGGCGGGACAGGCGCTCCGGCTCGAGGCGGCTGCTCGCAAGGATGCCGGGACACTCCGGCGCGTGGTAGAAATTCTTGAGGAGGACTGAGGATGCCGCTTCCCCTGAAACCTCTCGCAGCGATCCGAAAAGTTCGGGACGAGCTCGCTTCCGCGCGGCCGTCTCCACAGTCGAAAGACCTTGCCGGCGACGAGCTCGCCGGCGCCATGTTCCATCCGGGCGACCGGGTGATGGACCCCGTGACGGGGATGGAGGGTACAGTTGAGCACGTCGCCTATCGACACGTTACGCTTCCGCCTGCCTGAGGGGCGCGAGCTCGAGGTGGTTGTCATCCGTCTCGCGGATGGTCGCCTGGTCGTGCGCGAGGCCTCCGAGCTCGAGGCGCCGAAACGCCCGGAGGGCCCGGCGACGTCGCCGGCGTCGCCCAGGCGGTGACGGACCAGCCGTCTTTGGTCGCGCTCGCCCGGGCCGTGAGCGAGCTTCTTGAGGAGCGATTTCACGAGCTCGAGACGCACGTCGGGACGCTCCTCTCGCGCCAGAGCGTGCTCGAGCTCGCGTCCCGGACGCTCGAGCGGAAACTCGATCGGCTCGAGGAGCTCGCCCGCGTTGCCGGGGCGCGCGGGAGGGCGACGTCGCCGGAGCCGGAGGCCGATCGGTGAAGCTCATGCCCCACGTCGACGCGCGCCTGGTCCACCCCGGGATCTGGTTCTACCTCGGGATCCTGGCCTCCGAGCATCGCCTATGGGCGGGCGAGGAGCTCGTCATCACGTCACTGAGGAGATCTCCGGCCGATCGTCCCTCACGCCACGCGCCCAAGGAAAACGAGGAAGTGAGCGCGGCCGACTTCCGGCGCGGGTATCTCGATCGTGGCAACGCCGCGGAGGCGTTCTGCCGCATGCTGCAAGCACGCTTCGGCGCCGAGCTCGGCGTGGTGCTCGAGCCGGAATGGCTCACGAAAGAAGAGCTCTCCGAGCGGGGCGGTGTGCTCAAGATCGAGCCGCACGTCCACGTCCAATTGAAGACGCTGGACTATCCCCGGCTCTGAAAGGCGAAGACGATGAAGGCTACCGCTCGAGAGACACAGGCGCTTGCGCTTGCCGCGGGTGCCGCGGTTCTGATCTGGGATAAGACCACCGCCTACGGCAGCGGGCTGGTTTCAGAGGATTTTTTCGCGGCCCGCGAGCTTATCAACATGGCAATGCTGCTCCTGAATCCAGAGCATGATCAGGAAGCGAAAAAGAACGTAGGCGATCGGGGGCGCCGTGTGAAGGCGAGGAGAAAGCCGACGTCGCGCCCTCGGAAGCGGCCCGGGTCCCCGCCCGGCGCCGCTTCTGGACCTGGTACGCCGGACTAGACGTGGTAGCCCCACAGCGTCTCCCACCCTTTCCGGACGAGCTCCTCGAGCCCGTGCGGAAGGGCGACGTGATACGTCTTCTCACGTGGCTCGGCCTTCCCTTCCGGATCTCGGCCGAGCACCTGAAGAGGTGGGGCGACGTCGCCGGCGTCAAGATCACGACGTCGGACCTCGAGCTCCTTCCCGGCTTCCCGCGCGAGGAGCGTTAACCGATGCCAGCCCTCGGAGAACAATTCCTGCGGTTCTACCCTGGCCTGATACCGATCGAGGCCTCGCTCTGGCGCACCTGGCTGAGAGAGCATGAAGGCGAATATGACCGGTTCGAATACAATGTCAGGGTCGGGGAGGGAGTCAACGTGCCGGAGCGCCCGCTCACGGAGGACCCCGAGCTCGACCGGCGCCTCCGCGAGGCTTACCGCCTCTGGACGCAGAAAAAGATCGACGTCGTCGGATTCCGCGGACCGAGCTATACCATCTTCGAGATTGAGGAGCGCCCCGGGACGCGGGCCCTCGGGCAGTTGCTCACCTATCGCCGGCTTTTGAACGCCCAGCGCCCCCCGACCGCGGAGACGTCTCTTGCCCTGGTCGCGAGGAGACTCGGTCATGATATGCGCGAGACGTTCCTCGAGCACGGCGTCGCGATCTTCGAAGTGGAGCCCTCCCCCCCGGGAGCCTGAGGCGGGTCCACTGCGCAAACCCCTGGACGGCGCGCGCAGAGGGCCCGCCTTGAGGCGAAAAGACCCCTGGCCGGCCTCAGATCTGGCCTCGAGCTCGAACGCCCGTCGTGGCTCGATTCTGAGTGCGACGTCACGACGTCTCGAGACGTCTCGTATCATCCCCCGGCATTCGACCGTCAGGATGTGGTAGGATCCGCCTGGCCGAGAGCCCGAAAAGGCTTTTCTTCTTCGCCATCCCCCCCGGAAGCGGCCACCCGCACGGTACGCTCCCGGGGGGATTTCTCCGATTTTTTTCGCCAGGTTCTCCCCGTGGGGC
>Ga0137829_11707298_pt1 | contig 13011 bp, 14 predicted proteins | sample OV2TP2_FD_97737 | JGI IMG/M metagenome (GOLD analysis project Ga0137829, IMG submission 97737) | reverse complement strand
GTCCAAAAAGGCAGAGATGTTGACTTACTACAGAACGCAGTATCGCGGTATCCCGACAGCCCAAGAACTCCTCACAAAGAACAACAAGATAAACTACGTCCGGCGATGGTTGGCTAAATATCTGGAAGGAAAGACGGGCTTGGTCTGCGGTGATGTCGGAGCCGCGAACGGGTACATCCTCTCGATGCTCAAAAGATTAGGGCACAAAGTCAGGGGTTCCGAGTGGGACCTCATGAGGCGGAGATTTTCAGAACACTACTACGGCATACCCCTGGAGGAGGAACTCAGCACCAAAGAACCCTATGACCTGATCGTAATGGTCCATACCCTCGAACATTTTACGGAACCGGATGAAAAGTTGGCGCACTATGCGAAGGCGCTGAAAGACGACGGTAGAATGCTGATTTCATGCCCATACTGGTTGGAGAACATCGAAGAACAGTCAGGGACACCCCTGTCAAACTTCGACAACCTTTTCCACAAGGACCATATCAACCTGTTCTCAAGGAACCAGGCCAAGAATCTCTTTAGAAAAACGGGTCTCGATTGGGAGTGGGAGGACAATGTTACTTACGGCCAGACCTATCTTCTCAAAAAAGGGCCCATCCAGAAGGTCGAGGTCGAGGACTGGAAGGCTGTAGTTGATGTTGTGACCAAGCAACGCGAGGCAATCAGATTGTTCAACGAGCGCAAGTTCAAGAAGGCCATAGACATATACCCCGCCTTCCCAGAGGCCCACCTGGCGCTTATCTTCGGCGTCTATGGTAAGGACCCGGACCGCCAACACGACATGATCAAAGACCTTCCGGAATCGGTTAGGGACGGATGGCGTATCAAGATCGCCGTGGCCCAATGGCTTACTCAGATGGGAAGATTCCAAGACGCCGAGCTAGCCTGGCAATCTGTATTCCAAGCCAGACCTCACGCGGCCGCGCTTTTTGAGCGGGCAAAATTACTCATCCAACTTGGCCGAACGGCTGAATCGCTGCCGCTCCTAGCCGAGGCCCAGGTATGGGACCCGCGATGTTGGGAACAGGCGCAAGACTGGATGTGCAAAGCGGCTTGCATGAACCCAACATGGGACGAACGAGGAAGGACGGAACTAGCTAAAGTTCTGGTGGACAAGGCGCTAAAAGACGGTACAGGAAAAATAGAGATAGACCATGGAAACGGAATCCAGCCAAGAAACGAATCAGGAACCCAACCAAGAACCGAGTCTCGCAACGGCCAAGGGGACGAAGCCCCCCTACTGGAAAAAACCAAAGGGGGCTAAGACCCTGTGTGGGCATCGTGTTGTCTCGAAGAAAAATCAGCGCGCCTATGACTGGGATAGATTAGAGCGGGAATTCCTGACTTGGCCGGGAACCGTGAATGCCTTTGCAAAAGAGAAAGGCATCCCCTCCTTCCCCTTGCTTTACCAACATGTCAAACGAGATGGATGGATCGGGAAACGGGCGGCTATCATAACCAAGAGCCTGCAAGAAGCCGACCGCAGAGTTGCCAATAAGCTCGCAGACAAATGGGAAAAATACAGCAAGACAAATAACCTGGGGCTTAAGCATGTTCACGACAAACTCCTTGCCGCGACAAATCCAGAGACAGGAGATATCGCAAAACACTTCACATTCGCTGATATCAAGCTCATGGCTGACGCGATAGGTCAACTGATAAAAAACGAGAGTTTCATGATGGGCGGACCTACGGAAAGAGTTGAAGCCAGAAGCGTCAACATCCATGCCGAGGTTGTTGGAGCCATAGAGAGGGAGGGCGATGTATACGATGTCGATCCCGACCCACCCCAAGCTCCGGAGTAAGTGGTGGCGCCTGCAACACCTATACAAGATTGTTGACAAAAACGCCGACCTCACTAGATTCATCCTCAATCCCTCCCAACTAAGAATTCGAGAGGCGATCCTACCGAGTCTAAAAGCCGGCCTTCCCCTAAGGCACTACGATCTAAAATGCCGTCAGTCCGGCGTGTCAACATTTTGGCTCCTTTACTATCTCGACGAAGCCATATTCCATCCGAACACCTTTGTCGGCATCCAGGCCCAAGAGCAACAGACCTTGGACTTTCTCTGGGAAGTTGTGCGCAGGGCTCATGAGACCATGCCGAATTCTCTTAGACCGGAACTCAGAAAGGACAACGCTAAAACGCTCTCCATCGCAAAAACAAACTCAAGAGTCGTCGTGAGCCTGAGAGTCCTTTCAACCACTCTACACAAGCTCCACATCTCGGAATATCCGCTTTGCAACCCAGACGACATCAAACAGACTATCGCCGCTTGCCCCCCAAACGCAGATATTACCCTGGAGGGCGTCCCGGCCGGGGTGAACCACGCCCATTCAAAGTGGCTCGAAGTGAAACAACCAGATTCGGACTATACCCACACCTTCCATCCATGGTTCCTCCAAAGGGAGTATAGGGATATTGTCGTTGAGCCGTTGGAGTTCTCTCCCGAGGAACAACGGATCGTCGCTCTGGCGGAGACAAAATATGGAGCGAAATTGGACGGCGGCCAAATCCTATTCCGGCGTAGGATGCGCCGTGAACTTGGTTCGCAGTTCCAAGAACAGTACGCCGAAGATGATGACACTTGCTTCATGGAATCCGGACTTCACTTCTTCGACAACCCGAAAGTGACCAGGCTCCTCCAAGAGGCCATCGCCCACAATAGGTCGCATCCTCCGGTCTTTCGCACTCCAGAAATAGACCAATGGGAAACGCCGCAAGATAGGCACTTGTACGCCGCAGGAGCCGATGTTGCCGAGGGAGGAGTGGCAGGAGACTGGTCGGTGCTGACCATCTTCTGCACGACCTGCCGGCAACAAGCGTTCCGCTACCGAGCTAGAGTCAACGTAGACAAGTTCGCGGAGATCTGCGACTCATGGGGGAGAAAGTTTAACAATGCGAAACTCGCTGTCGAACGCAACAATCACGGTCATGCCGTCCTGCTCTGGTTGTCGAAGAAACTTCATTATCCAAACCTGTACACCGAGGAGAAACAACGCCTAATATCTACTGCTAAGAAATCCACTTATATTGACACTAAGTATGGTTGGGAAACGGACTCTCAGAGTCGGCCAATCATGCTCCAGTCAATTAAACTTGCGATAGAAGGAAAATTTGATGATGGCATAGAAACGTTCGAAACGGAATTCAAAGTTTTTGATGAGTTATTTCTTAGGGAGGCATTGACGTTCAATCATGTAGACAGTAAAAGGTATGAGGCGGCGCAGGGGTATCACGACGACCTAGTAATGTCATGGGCCATAGCATACCAGGTGTACGTCCAGGTGAAGGCGCGTGTCTATAGTGACGATTTCGGAATCAAAGTTGGGGTCCCGCGTGAAACGTAAGCCCAGGCTTTTTGTGGAAGCCGACGCGCCGTTAGAAGCGGATACGGTCCTCAAGTCCCCATATTTCAGGGCATCCTACCACTACCCTTACAACCCCGATACTCTCGTCCCAGGCAACGACTACAGCATTTACGATGAGATGAGGGACGACGATCAGGTGAAGGCGGTATTGTCCTTGAAGAAGGACATGAATGTGAACACTGGCTGGAGGGTTGTCTCTGATGACCAAGAAGTCCAGGAATTTCTTGAGGGGGCGCTAAATCGGATAGGGTCGTATGATGGGATGGAGGACAGTTTTGAAGATGTTCTTAGGGGTATGTTGACTTCCTACGATTACGGATTTAGCATTGCCGATGCGGTTTTCATCGAGCCAGGCGATAGCGTATCTGGCAAGTACGAGATCAGGCTCATCAAGGTCCGCCCCCCACACTCATTCCTTTTCCATTTAGACGATGTTGGTATCGTGAGGGAGATTGAACAGCGGACTTCGAATGGCGCAATCCTACTGGAGCCATCACGCATCATCCACCATGTTTATCAGCCTGATTTCAGCAATCCATACGGTAAGTCTGACTTGAAGGCGGCGCATACTCCCTGGAAGTCGAAGAAGTTCATTTTACGTATGGCGATGAGGTACAGCGAGAGATTTGCCGGGGCTCTAGTGATAGGCCGTTACGACCCGAACATGGAACCCGCCGAGGTCTCGCGTTTTCAGGCTGTCTTAAAATCAATTCAAGACAACACGGTATTGACCGTCCCTTCTAATACTCAGATTGAGCTGGCTCAGCCGGCGAAAGACTCCACTGACCATTACATCAAACTACTCAATCACCTCAACACATGGATCGCTCGCGCCGTACTCGTTCCTGACCTCCTCGGGATATCCGGGGATAAAACTGGCGGAGGGTCCTACAGCCTAGGGGTAGAGCAGTTCAAGGTGTTCCTGGCGTCTATCGAGAAGGACAGGCTTTCTTTGGCGCGCAAGATAACAAACCACCTGATCAAGCCTCTTGTCAACGTCAACTTCGGTGATAAGGTAACGGCGTCGTTTGAATTCAAGCCGTTCAGCCGTGAAGACCAATCACAGTTCTTGGCATTGTGGTCTGAGGCCGTTAGGGGCGGAGCATGGAAGGCTTCTGAAGATGAGATCAGGCACTTCTTGAGGAAGACCGGCTTTCCGGAACCGGAGACTATCCAGCTAGTGCTAGAGCCTGTAGCCCCAGAGAAATCACCGGCCCTGCCGAAGGAACAGGCAGAGGAAAAGGCGTTCGCTCGTTCCAGGCCATCCTACGAGAAGAAGATGGACTTTGCGAGGCTTGAGGGGAAGATGGACCGAGCGGACGGGAGCCTTCTCCGGGACGCGCAATCAATAGTTCGCAAGCAACTTGCGGACCTCTTGTCTCAGATGAAGGACAAGGCCATCATCAACAAGTTTGCTCCAGCCAAAGTTGAGTCTTTGAGAGTCAAGTATCAGAAGGAACTTAACGACGTGTTCCGGTCTCACTTCAAGGCGATGTTCTGGGATGCGCTGGAAGGCGCGAAGAACGAGTTATTCCCTGACGGCATAAGGTCATTCGTCGCAGACGACTTAACGCCCGATGACTACGAAGATTTGATGATTGCGGAGTCTTTCAAGCTCGTCGGGGATATTACGAGCGATATCCTGAAGAGGACGAAGAATCGCATCTTCTCCGGCATGAAGGCAGGTCTCGGCGAAGCCGAGATAGCCAAGCAGATTCGGGATGAGGTGGATGATAAGATCACCAACGCTCTGCTCCGGACGGTCGTCAGGACGAGGACCACCGAGTTTTTCAACGCCGCCAGACAGTCATACTTCCAAGATGACCCGATGGCCGCTCAAATCATCACGGGCTATCAGTGGAGCGCGATCCTCGACACCCGGACCAGTGAGATTTGCGAGAGACTAGATGGGATGAAGTTCGGGAACGAGAAGGATGCGGACTTCCTCGCGAGGGTGTCTCCTCCAACTCATTTCAATTGCCGGTCCATCCTAGTCCCCATTACCAAGTTTGAGGTCAAGGACCAGGAAGACTTTGATACCCCTCCTAAGATCAGCACCTTGCAGGCTCTAGGCGGGAATCTCATATTCCAGCTCCAACCAAATCTCGTTGCGTCCGGGGAGGCATCTACTTTTGGGGGGACGCCGGTCATTGCGAAGCCGGGCCCCGGCAAACGGCTCCTATGCAAGGTTATCCAAGCGGCCAACCTTAGCGAAACCGAGCCTGTCATAGTTGGCTTCCGGGATGGTCTTGGTGATGCGAAGTACCGGACCAATCTTGCTCCTCGCGGCGGGTCAATGACGCAGGACCTTAGGCCCGACGGGTGGCTCTTGAGCGAAGATACAGAGCTGTCTATTGACCTTTCTTCTGCGGTGAGGGTCTCTTACACGGTTGATTACGAAGTAATTGCGGGAGAAGGAATCAGAGTAGCGTGAAAGGGAGAAATTATGGGCTCATATGAGACATCGGACAGGTTTGGTTTACCGCAGTTCACCTCCACTAGCGTAGGGGCCACGGGCTCAACAAACGTGGTCTCGGCTCCTGGTGCCGGTAACGCCTTGGCGATAGACAGCATTCGTATCTTCATAAGTACCGACACGGCCGGAGAGAACGACACGTTCTTACGAGCAAGCAGCTTGACCGCTTTGAGCGTGACGGCGAGTTCTTCAAACGCGATGTTCCGGACACTCTACAGTCAGACTCAAACTACGCTCGCGCTTGATACCCAACTGTCGGAGCCCTGGATACTCGACACCAACACGGCTCTTGTCTTTGCATTGACGATAAGCGCCGCCTCGACACCTGGCGCGCAGGTTGAGGTACGCTATAGGATTCTCACAAGGTAACATGCTAACTATCCAGACCCACAGTCTACAGACCACGGCCACTATCAGCGCGACGGCGACTAGTGCGGCCCTGATCGCGGGCCAAGGGACCGGGTTGAGTATCATGGTCAGGCACATATCCATAAGTGCCAACACTACGACCACCAATCCAATGGTGTTCAGCTTTTTGCCCAGCGCGGGGGCCAATGCCTTCACCAGGAGCGTTACGACTGTTGGCGACGTGCGGGAAATCAATATCTATGGCGGGTGGCTCCTGGGGACTAACACGGGTCTTTACGAAGCCATGTCGGCAACTTCAACGCCGAGTTTCGCCGTGTCTGTCGTGGCGGACGTGATAGACAGGTCACCGAGGTTCTAATGCCGGACAAACTTGAAAGCTGTGTTCAACACTTGATTGACAAAGGTACAGAAGAGTCATCTGCTTGGGCCATCTGTAAGACATCCTTGGGCATGATTGAGAAGGACGAGGGAGAAGGAGAGTATCTTAAAAGAGCCGAGGAGATGGCTGAAAAGGCTAAGACCAAAAAATATGCACTCGCTGTCGTTGATATCCCTGGTGTTGAGGTTTTCGCTGCCGGGACCTGGAATGGAGACACATATGGTACTGATGCTTTGGACGCTCTGGTAGAGGCTTACAACTCTACCAAGGATGCGTTAACTCCATTTCTGAAATTATCGCACGACGACTCCCAAAGGCTCGCGAAGAAGTCCGGGCTCGCGATAGCAGAACTACCGGCATTGGGGATCGTGGAGAATTTAAGACGGGTAGGTTCTAAGTTGGTCGCTGATTTGAAGAATGTCCCGAGGAAGATCGCGGAACTGATGAAGGTAGGAGCCTACCGCACCAGGTCTGCCGAAATATATAAAGGGGTCGAAGTCGCCGGTAAGAAGTGGAAGTATTTGTTGAAAGCTGTTGGTCTGCTAGGCGCCGAAGCACCGGCAGTAGAGTCGCTCAACAACCTAGACGATATTATCGCTCTCTATAGCGCCGACAAGGCGTTACAAGCGGCAAGAGCGTATGGGAGAGAGTCCGAGGTACGAGTTTACACATTCGACCAGTCGGCATTAAAGGAGGATGCACAAGCAATGGAAAAGCTCGCGGAGTTGGAGAAGAAATACGCAGAAGCTCAGGCCAAGATTGCGGAACTCACGTCGGATATTGATGCTCGAAAGACTCAGGACTACGACGGTTTGAAGAGGTCTTACGATGCGCAGTCCAAGGAGTTGTCCGAGATTAAGATGAAGTTCTCTCAGGCCGAGGCGAGCGTTGAGGACCAGGACAAAAAGCTCAAGACCGCCGAGGCCAGGATTAAGGAGCTTAACGGAGACCTGGCGAAGCATCTTGCGGATAAGCAAGAGGCGGAAGATAGGAGCCTCGTAGACAAGCTCATCTCCGAAAAGAAGATCAGTCCTGCTCAGAAAGACGTGGCGCTCGTTCTGTTGAGTTCTTTGGAGATGACACCAGAAAAGAAATTCAAGATCGGTGACAAGGAGTTCGCGTCAACACGCGGGCTCGTCCTTGAGTTTTTACAGAGAGGTTCGGGAGTGACCCTCCCGACATCGTTTGTAACTGGTACGGGTGGAACGCCCTCCAGGAAGGGCGATGAGATCGGCCTTGACATGGATGATAAGGCCAAGAAGTACGCAGAGAAGAACAAGGTCGGCTATCGAGCCGCTTTGCTCGCTGTCTCGCGGGGAGAGGAGTAAGGCCCAAAGAATACCGGATAAGGCTTTGAGCGTGGCCCGCTCAGAGTCCAACACGGCGAAGTAAACATGGAGTAAAGCATGGCTCAGGAAATGTCGGGCAAGGGAGATGTAAGAACCTTCATTGCCCAGGAAACCTTGACCGCTAATGCTGCTGTTAGGATCGTGACCACGACTGCCGATGGTCCGTGGATTACGTACCTCAACACCAGCACGGGCATGGTAATTGGCTTGACCCTACGAGGAGCTTCAGCGACAGGAGAGGCAGTTCCGGTTCTCTTGTCCGCTCCGGTAGGTAAGGCTCTCGCCAATGCGTCCATCTCCGCAGGTGCTATCGTTGGACTTGCGACAGATGCGGCTGGTCGTGTAACGGAGCGGGCTAACCCCGCTACGGTCACGACCGTTATGGTCCCAATCCTCGGTATCGCGTTGCAAAGCGCGGGAGCTACGGGAGCGACCTTCGAGGTCTTGCTCCAGCCCGTGTCAACGCGGCCGGCGCTGTAAGGAGGTAATGGAAAATGCCCGTACAGGGTCCTATTCATGTTGACCGACCCCTTACGAACATCTCTATCGCCTATAAAGCCGAGGGCTTGATTGCGGACGAGGTGTTCACGGTGGTTCCGGTCAAGAAGGAATCCGACAGCTACTTCATCTTCGACAAGGCTCAGTCTCTAAAGTCTGTCGCAACGCTGAGGGCTGACGGAGCGGAGGCGAACCAGGACAATTTGCTTTTGTCCACGGCGACTTATCGTCTCCAGGAGCATGCGTTGAAGGAAATCATCACTCAGAGGCAAAGAGAGAATGCCGACGAGGGATTGAACCTCGACGTAGCGACAACGGAGGATTTGACGGCTAAAGTCCTCTTGCAGAAAGAAGTTGATGCGGCAACTCTGTTGTTCACGGACGGAGGTTGGGCCAACGAGTCATCCCTATCGGCGGCTCTGGCGTGGTCGGCAAACACGACAGTATCCAACCCTATCCTGACGGCGGATAGCGCCGCGTCAACGGTCCTTCTGAACGCTGCTAGGCCGGCTAATACCTGCGTCCTAGACTACCGGACCTTCCTTGCGGTCAAGGAGCATACGTCCGTGGTTGACAGAATCAAGTACACCAGTTCCGAATCTGTCGGCCCGGACCTCATCGCCAAACTATTTGGCGTTGAAAAGCTCCATGTCGCAAAGGGTCAGAGGAACACGGCGGAAGAGGGACTTGCCGCGACTATGGCGAATATCTTTACCGACTCCGCCTGGTTCGGCTACGTCGAGAAGTCTCCTGGACTTAGGAAGCCGTCCGCGCTCTATTGCTTCAAGAGAGGTTCAGGCGTTACGGCGAAGAGGTGGATGGACGAACCGAGGAACGGTGAGTGGATCGAGGTGAGCCATATGTACGACCAGGTTGTTCCTGCGTCGGACGCCGGCTACCTTGTCGTAAATACCGTTCAGTAAGCTCCTAAAGGGGGCGGGTCTTAACCGGCCCGCCCCCGAAAGGGGAATCTAATCTAAGGGGGCAATGTGCCTAGACTATCCGCAGAACCCGAGGCAAAGAGCGCCGTTAAATCAAGGGGGTCAAACCCTTTCGAGGGTTTGACTCTTGACGAATTGAAGCCTCTCGTTGAAGGGGAGGCTTTGCCGGAGCCGGAAGTAAAATTCACGGAGCGCATCAGCGATAAAGGGACCAAGGTTGTGACACCAAAGGTTATCCGGGCCGGGGAACCTAGGTTTTTCATGGAACGCAATCAAAGGGGATGGGTCCTTCTGATCGGCAAGTACATGGATTACAACGGGAGTCGGCAACATTCGTTGAGGACTCTAAAGCCGAATTCCTCGAACCATCCAAAGGATGCTCTCGACTACGCCAAGCTCAAGAAGATGGGTATCCCGGAGAGGTTCACGTCAACGAGGTCTTAGGATCGGCTTGTCACATGGGCGTTTACGCCACAACGACAGCGATATCGGAGCTAGTGCCTGGATTCCTCCGTGGGAATACCACTAGCTCTGATACCGCCGGCATGAACCTGTTTTCTCGGCATATAGACAGGGCAGAGGGAATTGTAAATGCCTACGTTACGGCCAAATATAGCCTGCCTTTCATTACCGCGACGAGCACAACCAATGTCCCGACGATGGTGCGGACGCTGTCTGAGGACATCGCAAGTTGGTATGCGGCAAGAGCGGCCTATGCCCAAGACGGCCAACGAAGGCAGGAGTACCTAGACAGGTTCGAGGGGGCGATTAAACAACTCGAAGATATCCGGGACGGCAAGACGAAGCTGGCCTATACAGACGGGTCCGTAGTTCCCAACAGGTCATCGGCCAGGATGTTGTCAACTACGGAAGGTTACGCCCATGTCTTCAACATGGACGACCCGAAGAATTGGGGTGTTGACCAGGACCAAATAGACGATATCGAGGGCGACAGGACATAATGGCGCAGATAGAGGTCAGCCTTAATGCTCCTGAGTGGACGAGGTTTATAGATGACCTGAGGGATAAATCGCGCCTTCAGAAAGGTTTGCTGACGGCGGCGAGGATCGTCGGTTTCAAGGAAGTCGTCAAGCATTTCAAAGAAAAGAGGAATCCCGATGGCTCGTCATGGCCCCCGTGGAGCGCGGCATACAGGAAACAAAGGGCTCGTTTGGCTGGTCGGCTTGCGTCAAAAAGAGCCAGAAAGAGGGCCGCTACGGAAGGTCGGTCCTTAGTATCTCAAGAGCGCCTTCTCGAACTGACGGGCAATCTACGCAAGTCCTTCAGCCCGTCTAATATCAAGGAAAGGCATGGACAGGTTGCGCTGTTCAATGCGGCAAATTACTCCGGCTTTCATGACGAGGGGACCGACCGTCTCCCAAGACGCCAGTTCATGTGGATTTCAGAAGACGGGATAGAGCTTGCGGGGCAGATCGTCTTGAACAATTGGGCGGGGGAGTAGATGCCGTTCGATTACGAAACCAACGCCGTCGCCGTAAGGACCGTGCTGACAAATGCCAATACGACAACCTCCAACCCGGACCTCTCGTCCGGCCTTACTAGGCGCGTGGTGACCATTTCCATCCGAGACCCGGAGGTGACGAGTATAAGATGGGATGAACTGCCGGCCGTCTATATACGCATCGCCAGCGGGGAGGAAGATTTCGCTTCTCTCGGTCAACCAGGTCCAGCGGCAACCAATGTTGTTAAGTTTAAGGATGTGAACTATGAGATTTGGGGTATGTGGATGAGGGATGGATCGCATAGCCAATACGACGACGCCATAACAGAGATGTACCGGATGGCCGAGAACATCGAGGGAGTGTTCCAGAGGAACTATAACATCTCAGGGACGGCTTTATGGTGCAACCCAAGGTCCACTTCATTCGGGACTTTTACTCCTCAAGCCGACGGAGCAAGGATTTCTCTGGTCCTAATTGACTTGAAAGCCAGGCACACTTTCCGATGAGACGCAGACGAGATCAGTCTATGACGTTGGCTATGCTTGTCCTGGCCGGGACCGTATCGGCAGAGGCTATAAGCCGTATGGTGCCAGGGCAGGTCATGAGATTTATCCTTCCCAGCCTGTTCCTTGGCATGGTGAGTTTTGGTGTGATGGTCTGGGCGCTATATGTCATCTACAGGGGCGACTAATGCAAAATCTGACCTATGCTGATGTCAAGAAGCAGAGCCATACGGTCTTCAAGCAGTTCGGCGAGTCCAAGTGGATACCGTTCGCAAACGATAACGTGAACCTCGTCAACCAGAGGTCAACAGAAGAGCTTAGGAACTGCGGTCTTGGGAAAGTCTTGGTCTCTGTTGCCATGGGGGCTAGTCTTGAGGATCAGATAGAAACACTCAAGAAGTTCCGAAACCGGTGCGATATCCTCTGTTGCGACAAGGCGTTCGGTGTGTTGTTGGACCACGGGATAACACCGGACTTCGTGATGTTGTGCGATTGCAACATCGAGTACAGGTGGGTTGCGCCGTACATAGACAAGACGGCGGGGATCAAGCTCATTGCCACTCCATACGCCAACACCGAATGGACGAAGAAATGGAAGGGGCCGGTCTACTTCTATGTAAACCGTGATGCGATAGAGACCGAAAAAGTCTTTCTCCCCATCATGGGCCCGCAAGGAATTCGAACAATCCCGGCCTCGTCCAATGTCTCTAACGCCCAAGTCGTTTTCATGACCGGCAACGATGAATTCGACCAGACCAACTTCTCCGGGTATGACAAAATCCTGCTTGTCGGATACGACTACTCATGGACTGCTGAGGGGAATTACTATGCCTTCAGCAATCCAAAGCCTAAGCGATTCTACATGGCCCAGCACACACTCCTAGATATCAATCGAGATATTGTCCTGACCTCCGGGAACCTCTTGTTCTCGGCCAGATGGTTGACACAATTCGTTAACTCCTGGAGGCTTCCCATATTCAATTGTTCCGGCAGAGGATTGCTGGCGATAAACAAAGCCAATCTAGAAGATGAGCTTTCGACGGTGAACCCGTCCGCGACAGAGCAAATCCGCAAGAGTTTCAACGACCTTAGTGAAAAACGGGACAGTTTTAACGCATCTTTAGCGGCGCTTAAAAAAGCACGGGAGGGACTATACAATGGCAGTAGGTGATTTTGCACAAGTCGGAGCTAATGCTTGGACGGTGTACCAACTCGAATCAACCTATGGGACTGATGCAGTGACATCAACCTCGTTCAAGATGTTGCAACCGATCTCGGTTTCCTTTAAGGTTGAGATCGAGTCGATGAAGCTGGAAGAACTCGCTGTAAACAGAGGCTATGCGCGGCGTGTGCAGACCAATCGTGGAGCTTCAGGTTCCATAGAACTATATGCTCATCCAGACGAGCAGGTTGGTATTTGGGCTAACGCCCTAGGCGGGACATTCACTTACGCCTCGCTGACTTCTGGTTCTGTATTTTCCATCTCTTCAGGCAATTGGGGGACAGGCTCAACAGCTGGTTCTTTGAGCTTCGCCACGAGGAAAGGCGATACGCACATCATGCGGTACTTCGGAGGAGTGGTCAACAATCTAAAGCTCTCCGCAAAAGTAGGCGAGCCCGTGAAGATGACGGCGGAGTTTGTCTTCCAGGAC
>Ga0137829_11658593_pt1 | contig 13035 bp, 16 predicted proteins | sample OV2TP2_FD_97737 | JGI IMG/M metagenome (GOLD analysis project Ga0137829, IMG submission 97737) | reverse complement strand
CACGCCTTCATCGCGCCGCGCCATAGATACCGATCCGTTGCCTATCCGCGCGCGCGCGCGGATAGGCAACGGATCGGTATCTATGGCGCGGCGCGATGAAGGCGTGGCGCGGCTGGAATCTTTGCGCAATACCTGCCCTAACGGGTTAATAAGCGTGCCAAGCAATTCCTCCCCAACCGGCACGGTTATCTGCTCACCCATGCGCGCCGCTCGCATACCGACCGTAAGCGGCAATTCTGAAAAACTAATTGTCTCTATAAGATCATCTGAAAAAGAGTTTACATACCCATACGCGCCATTTTCGTACATAACCCGTTCATACGGTTTTACCGCCGGCAATCCTTCCACAAACGCCAAAGAAGAGATGACGCGGCGCACGTATCCTACCTCTCCTGTGGTATTTAGATAAGAAGCGAATTCTTCGTTCATGATGTGGCTAGCCGAGCTCTACACATTCCGGTGTATCCGCCAGCTGGCGGAGGAAATGTGGATAGCTCGACTCGGCACATTCTCAAAGACCTTAATTCCTATTTCCTAACAACTGCGTTATCATATTCCGTTGTTTGCGCACTACTTCCTCAACCAACCGCGCAAGATTTATTTCCTTGTACCGGCCCTCATAGGAAATGCGCCCGCCCGCAAGCAACGTGCGGTCTAGTGATATATCCATAATAACCGTGCTGCCAATATTTTTACGGACCCAGTTGATAAGAGTCGTAATGGTTTCTTCCGTAGGATCAAATGCAATTTCAAGAGAAAGGACCTGCAACTTTTGAAGAGCGTTTTGAAGTCCTTCGAGGTATTCCTTACGTACATCCAGAGATGCATCGTTCGCTAAAAGATTCCGCTTTAACGGCACGACGACGGCGCGCGGCATGTTTGTTTCAATGAGAGACGGCACATCCTTGTCTTTCCGGTAGAGCGCATCAAGAATAGATTCTATACCGGCCAGTATCGCTCCCCGTTCTTCTACGGTGCGGATATTGGCGTAGATGTCTTCATATTCTGTAATGTCAGATGGTTGATTTTTGTTCATGCACTCACAAAAGGAAATAGCTTGTAGCTTGTAGCTTTGCTTTATTTTTTCTACAAGCTAATTCCTAGTTCCTAATTCCTAAAGATCAAGATGGCTAAAAAAACTCTCCTTCTTCGCCTGGTCCAACGCCTTGAGAATGAGCTCATTATGCTCTTTTACGGTAATGGAATGCCCGATAATATGTTTCGCCACGGAGACAATAATTTCATCAATCGCTTTATCCACACGTTTCAATTTATCTTTTTTATATTCATTCACATATTCGTTTGTCTCTTCGCGCAGTTCTTCTATTTTCTTCTCCATCGCCTGCTTGTAACCCACAGTCTGTTCTTTCAGATATGCTTCAAACATGCCAAGCGTTTGTTTGGCATCCTGCGCCATGCCCTGCGAAGCGGCGTGCAACGTGCTCAAATATTCTTCCTGCGCGCTCTCAGCCATGTGCTCATACGTCTCCACATATTTCAGAGAGGCGTCTTTCAGATACCGCTGATGCTGTTCGGAGATAGCGACAATTTCCTGCGTAAGGGTACGCAGGGTGTCGCCTTTTACCGCAGCGGCGCTTTTTAAGATTTCCTGCGCCTCAAGCGACGCTTCGCGTACCGTCTTTGTTGCCTGGCGCTGCGCGTCGGCTAGCACGCGCTGCGCTTGCAATCCGGCATCCGCCTCTTCCCCATGCGCATGTTTTTCCAATTTTTGCAAGTGCCGCCATGCATACCAGCCAATGCCGACAAGCACAAGCGCCAGTGCGATATTGATGACAAGAATGCCAATACTCAATGCGAGTAAAAAAGGGCTTGATTGATAGAAGAGTGAGAGATCCATAGTTTGGGTGTTAGAGCATTAGGTCATAGAGCATTAGGGGGGAACATCCATAACCTACCACCTAATGCTCTAATGCTCTAACTACTATACATTCATATTACAATAATAATGTATGCAATGAGAATACCAACTGCCATGATGCCGACTGTCAACAACAAATGGAAAAAGACGCTAAAATAAATCAGCCGCGCGGCAAGCGGATTTCTCCCCAACGACTCAACGCCCGTACGGGCAACTTTCCCAAAATATATAAAGCCAGCAACAACTGACGCGGCGGCAACCACGAACGCAAGCACGTACCGGAACGCCACGCGCGGGTTTGAAGTAAGATTTTTCAAAAGGCCATACGTGCCGATATCCAAATTTATAGGAATAGAAGCAATGCGGCCTACGTCAGAATCCGCGTAGCTCTCCAGCGCCGTGCCGATAATAATGCCAAACTGGTCAGCTTTGGCGCCTATGCCGGGAATCGCCGATGTGGTTATATAATCACCCGCGGTAATGGGGCCGTTTATGGTGGAAACGCGCACCAACACTATGCCGCTCGAGACGATGGTGTAACTCTGCTCATCACGCAGGTTTCCAACTACCAATGTAGGATCATTCACCACCACGCCGGCAATGGAAGGATCATACGGCTCGTCACTCAAAACATAACGGCCGTCCGCCAGGCTGATGATGTCCCCTATTTTTATATTGGTACCTTCTATGCGCACCGGCACGCCGATCGTTCCCTTAAAGTTGGAACTGATTGTTTCCGCGCTTATTTGCTGGCCTACTACTTTAGGAGCGGCAACAAGAGAACTGACTGCAAGAACGCCAACAACAACCGCCAGCATCTGGCGCAGTGCGCGCGTTTCCAATGTAACGAGTGTTTGCTCCATATATTAAAACACCTCTCGGTTAGGAGAACTTCTCCATTATAGCGTAAATGCGCGCAGTAGGGACAAAAAACGCCAGTAAGCTGTTGATAAATATAAAAAGTGTTATGCTATAAAAATGGACAACCTTTTCACTATTTTTAAAGTGCCCTCCATCATTCCCGCATGGGACGTGCTTCTCGTATTTGTATTCATGGTATCAGGTTTTTTTTATGGCATATTTTTTGGCAGAGCCCGCATGTTAGCGCTCACCGCCAGCATATATATCGGCATAGCTTTTTTATCTGCATTCACCGCCAGCTCACTCCCTTTCTTAGACAACTCATCACCAGCCATCAAGGCAAGTATTTTTATTATAAGCTTGGTGTTAGCGCACATCATACTATATATATCCCTCTTGCGGGGACGCCGCTGGACCCAGGAAAAATGGTGGCAGATGTTCGTGTTGAGCTTTCTTTCCATGGGCCTCATCGCAAGCACCTTGGCGCGATTGCTTCCCGCGCATATGCAAACCATGTTTACAGACATAACAAAAACCGCGTTTCTTTCAGACGCGGCGTATGGCATATGGCTCATTCTGCCTCTTATGGCAATGCTCCTCGCCAGTAGAAAAGTTGAATAATAATTGAATTCGTGTTAGAATAATGTCCTCCGCCCGTAGCTCAGCTGGTAGAGCAGCTCCCTTTTAAGGAGATGGTCGCAGGTTCGATCCCTGCCGGGCGGACATTTATAACCCCTCCTTCTGCAATTCCTCCAACAGCTGGCGCGCTTTCTTTGAGAGTTTGCGCGGGGGCTTTATGATTGTTTTTATAAGCAAATCTCCACGGCCGCCGCGCGCGCGCGGTATTCCTTTGCCGCGGATGCGCAGCATATCGCCGGATGCCGTACCCGCCGGTATCTGCACCTGTATGGATCCGTCCAGCGTTTCCACCTGTTTTGACGCGCCTAGCAGAGCTTCCGTAACGGATACCTCAAGAGAAGTTGCCACATCGTACCCGGCGCGGCTGAAGCGCTTGTCCGGATGTACATGAACTTTCACGTACAAATCTCCCGCTATACCGCCGGCAATTGCCTCACCTTTGCCGACAAGTTTTATCATCTCGCCGTTATCAATGCCGGACGGTACCGCAAGTACAATCTCTTCCGATGCCTGCACAACACCATCTCCCCGACACGCCTTGCATGGCTCTTTCGGCACTTCACCCTTCCCATGGCAGACAGTACAGGTGCGCAGTTTTGTTACCGATCCGAACATGGAACGCCGCGTCTCGTGCACCGACCCGGATCCATTACAGCTCGCGCATGGGTTTGCAGAAGTCCCCGGCTCTTTTCCTTCCCCTTTGCAGGACGCGCAAACTGCCGCTTTCCGCAACAACACGGACCGCTCAACGCCAAATGCCGCTTCCTTAAATGAAAGCTCAATATCAATGGCTATATCGCGGCCCCGGGGCGTACGCGATCGAGCGGCCCCGCCAAAGCCGAACATATCGCCAAAAATGTCGCCCAAATCAACGCCTTCAAAATCCTGGCCGAAGCCGGAGAAATCCCACTCAACGCCGCCCTGCGGGCCGCCGCCGAAACCAGGCCCAGCCGATCCAAAGCCATCAGAGCCGAAACGGTCATACTGCGCGCGCCTGCGTTCATCACCAAGCACCTGGTACGCCTCGCTCACTTCTTTAAACTTATCTTCATTGCCGGCAGTCTTGTCCGGATGAAATTGGTGCGCCAACTTCCGGTACGCTTTTTTAACATCATCCTGTGAAGCATTCCGCGGAACGCCGAGAATTTGATAGTAATCCTTCATATATATACATTCTCCATAGTACTATATGTAAGCGCCAAAAACAAGAGCTTCCAAAGTTTATCCCGCTTATATCTTCACGATATCCTCCCATGGAAACTCATTTCTGCCGAAATGACCGTACGCGGCAGTGCGTTGGTATCGGGGTTCACGCAGGCATAAACGCTCAATGATAGCGCGCGGACGGAAATCGAAATGCTTGCGCACCACGTCGCCGATATCCCGCCCCTCTTCGTCAATGGCATGTACCATCAGCGGCTCGGCTTTGCCGATGGCGTACGCAACGGAAACAAGACTTCGTTTTGCGTATCCGTTCGCTACCATGTTTTTTGCCGCAAACCGCGCCATATACGCCGCCGAGCGATCCACCTTGGTGGGATCCTTCCCCGAAAAACAGCCGCCGCCGTGCGGCAATATGCCACCGTACGTATCCACCATTAGCTTGCGGCCCGTAAGCCCTGTATCCGCCGTAAACCCGCCCACCGTAAAAGCGCCGGTAGGGTTAACAAAAAATTCCGCGACCGACGACACTCCCCCCGCTTGTCGCTCAAGCGTCGGCAGTATGAGCTGCTTTATAATAGTGGCGCGCACTTCTTCGTGCGGCACATCCGCGGCATGTTGCGTGCTTACCAGTACCGTGCGCACGCGAGCTCCTTCCATGGTAACCTGTGCTTTGCCGTCTGGTCCGAGCCATGGAATTGTCGCGTTGCGGCGCAGTTTCTCCAAACCCTGCGTTAGCGCATGCGCCAACACCACGCCTTTGGGCATAAACGCGTCCGTCTCGTCAGTGGCGTATCCATACATAATTCCCTGGTCCCCCGCGCCACCCGTGTCCACGCCCTGCGCGATATCCGGCGACTGGCGAATGATATTCGTCATCACCTGCAAATCATCCGTATAGCCGATATCGCGATACACGCGGCGCGCGATGGCTTCGGCGTCAAACGCTGCTTTCGTGGTAACTTCTCCGGCAACCACCAACAAGCCGTGGCTGCCGAACGTTTCCATGGCAACGCGGCTCATGCTGTCCTGCCGCAAACATTCATCTAAAACGGCATCCGAAACCTGATCACAGACTTTGTCCGGATGTCCGCAGGTTACGGATTCTACCGTATAAAGACGCGTACGCATACAATGGCGTTATAGTATCATAACGCTAAACCTGCGCAAATAGATACAAAAATTCCTACGCCTCTTTGTCGTCTTCATCCATGGGCATCTTATGAGACTCTTTATCCCCACAGCCGCATTCTTCAAATGCCTGACCTTTGTTCGTACACCCCTCCGTGCCGCACGTGCCGGGCGTATTGGAAACATGCCCGCAGGTGCCTTTGCATACATGATGTTCCATAAAAAATCAGTTAAACTAATAATCTACTATTTTAGAATCACATAGTTCCTCCGCCTTTACAAAAAAGTTATCCACAAGCACAATATCCCGAAACTTGATACTGCCTCACGTGTTGTTATAATATGAATATATGTTCATATAATGATATATTATGAACGAACATCCGGCGGAAATCTTAAAAATTCTCTGCGATCCTACACGGTATGATATGCTGCGCCTCCTCTTTCGGAAGAATGCTGAATTATGCGTGAAAGAAATAGCGGACAAAATCGGCATATCGCACTCTGCGGCGTCTCACCAGCTCGCGCGCCTGGAAGACAAAGGTATTGTGCGTTGTTGGCGTGAAGGCCAGACTATCTGCTATGCCGCCGTGGAGACGCCTCATACCCGCGCGCTGCGGCGCATTATTGGCCAATTTGAAGCATAAGCTTGTCCATGACAAAATCAATTATCTTTATTATTATACTTTTAGCTATGGCAGGAGGCATGCTGTGGTACCGGAATACCGGGCAGTTTCCCCTGCCGCAAGGAGAACCTATGCCGCTCAATGAGCAAGCTGAATCAGGCAAATTTCCGGAAGAATCTGTGGCGGAAGCCCCGCAAAAAAATGAGGGCGCGCCGGCCGCCAATCGGCCAATATTCGTCACAAACGACACGAAACATTCTATTCCGCTAAACGAAATTCTCTCCGGCGGGCCCGGCAAAGACGGTATTCCTTCCATTGACAATCCAAAGTTTGTCTCAACTGCTGAGGCAGACGGCTTTCTGAAAAATGACGACGTCGGACTTAGCATTGCCTACAACGGCGAGACAAAATTTTATCCGTATCAAATCCTCGTATGGCATGAAATTGTAAATGACTCGTTTAATGGCAAACCGGCGCTCGTAACCTACTGCCCGCTGTGTGCGACAGGCATCGCGTTTGACCCTGTTGTGAATAGCGCCCGTTACGAATTCGGCGTCTCCGGCAAGTTGTGGCAATCCAATTTGCTGATGTACAACCGTACCAGCAACCCCGACACGGAATCGCTCTGGTCGCAAGTTCTGGGCGAGGCGGTGCTGGGACCACTGACCGGAACGAAACTTCACATCATACCTTCCGACACGGTACAATATGGGGAATGGAAACGGCAGCATCCGCAGACGAGCGTACTCTCACGCGATACCGGCGCCGCGCGCAGCTATGGCGCAGATCCATATGGAGATTATTATACCAGTGAATCCGTCTCCTTCGGTGCAAGTTTCAATGACACGCGCCTGCACCCCAAAGCGTTTGTGCTTGGCATTGAGGTTAATGGGCAATACAAAGCATATCACAAAGACGTTCTTCCGACTGGAGTAACGGCAGACGCCTTTGCCGGCAGGCAGATAACCATAGTAAAAGGCGAAATCGGCGAAGTGCGCATGTTCATCAGCCCCGCGAAAGAACCGCTCCCGTACATCGGCGGATTCTGGTTCTCGTGGTTAGCGGTCCACCCCACCACCGAACTGTTCAAGTGACAAGCCGCATCTTATTCATAATCTTTTTTCCATGGCCTTACATGCATGTATAACTCAAAACGCAAAAGTCAAAGGTCAAAACTACAACGTAAAACTCAAAACTAAAACAGTTTTACGGTTTTGAGTTTCAGTTTTGAGTTTTGATATTTGAGTTTTTAGTTACGTCAAAATCGTTGAAATTTATTATTAGATATTAAGATGTAATATGAAAAAAGTAGAGATATATACTACTCCTTCCTGCGTTTATTGCAAAATGGCAAAGGAGTTGTTTAAAGAACATACCATTGAATACGCGGAATATAACGTGGCCGAAGACGCGGCGCGCAGGAACGAACTCATTGAGCAAAGCGGGCAGATGGGCGTTCCGGTAATTAAGATTGACGGCGAGATGATCATCGGCTTTGACGAAGCACGCATACGGGCGCTGCTGGGAATATAGTACCTATTTGTCATCCTCGCGCAGGTCGAAGGTACTGTAAGTGCCGAAGGTACTGTGTGCGATGATCTATTACCATAACGAAATAAATCACCAAATTCCAAACCAGAATCCCGAATAATTTCTTTTGATTATTGGAGCTTGTGTATTTTTTCGGAATTCGTGCTTGAGTATTAGGATTTTTAAGTAAAACTGCTTTCCGCCCGAGGCGGAAATGACAAAAGAAGTTATTATGAATAAACTCATTATAATTCTTCTCGCGGCATCTGCGGTCATCGGCGGCGTTTATCTTTCCCGAAGCAGTACCAATCCGGAAATAAATTCAGAAACGAACGCACCGCAGAAAAACTTCCAAAAAGCGCCGGCCTTTTCGCTCAAAGATTACAACGGCAACACCGTCTCCCTCTCCGATTTTGCCGGGAAAATCGTCGTGGTAAACGCGTGGGCATCATGGTGCCCGTTTTGCGTGAATGAGCTGCCTGCCTTCGCGGCGCTCCAGCGGGAATTTAAAGATGAAATTGCCGTCATAGCCATCAACCGGCAGGAATCGCTGGCAACAGCAAAAGGATATACCGACAACGCCGGCATTACCGACAGCATGATTTTTCTTCTTGACCCGAACGATTCGTTTTATCAATCCATTGGCGGCTTCAGTATGCCGGAAACATTGTTCATAGACGACGAGGGAAACATTCGGATACACAAAAGAGCGCCTATGGAATTGGAAGAGATGAGAGAGAAAGTACATACAATTTTAAGGGACTCGTAACTCGTAATCCGTAACTCGTACAAAAGTATGGAAATAAGCATTGGCTTCATAATCTCATCCTTCATAGCCGGCATTCTCACGTTTTTGGCTCCCTGCACGCTTCCGCTCGTGCCTGCGTATCTCGGTTTCATCAGCGGCGTCAACCAGCGGGATCTTCAAAATCCGGAAACGGCGGCTGCCGCGCGCAGGAAAATCTTCCTCAACGGCGTGCTGTTTATCGTCGGTTTTTCGGTCGTCTTTATTTTATTCGGCACGCTGGCTGGTTTCTTGGGGCAGGCATTGGTACCCGTGCGTATATGGCTCACCCGCATCGGCGGCGCTTTAGTGATTCTATTCGGCCTGTTTATGCTAGGCGCCGTCAAAGTACGGTTTTTTGAGACGGAAAAACGCCTGCTGATCCCTTCTTGGATAAATCTCGGCACACCGGCAAGCTCGCTCGCCATTGGCGGCATGTTCGCCTTCGGCTGGACGCCCTGCGTAGGACCCATCCTGGGCTCCATTCTTCTGCTTGCCACCACGTCCGCCACCGCACTCAAAGGATCGCTGATGCTCGCGGTATTTTCCGCCGGCCTTGCCGTGCCGTTCCTCCTGCTTGCCGCGGGCTACTCCCGCGCATCGGCATACATTGCCGCAAGCAGCAAATATCTCAACGCCGTATCCATAATCGGCGGCATATTTCTTATCTTTCTGGGCATTCTCCTCATGACAAACAACTTCGGCCTCCTCATTCAATACGGCTACCGGCTGTTTAATTTCATTGAATACGACCGCTTGTTGGATTATCTATAGCGCCACCGCTGGCTTCACCCGTACCCTCCCACAAACGCCCATCGCCCCGGGCGCTTTTTTCTTTTCAAAAATATGGTACTATGGAAATAGAAAACGCCGCCAGGAGGTATTCATTGTGGCAAACAAAGCATTTGACAAATCAGTGCGTGGGTTGGTTGAGGAAATCAGAAAACATAACAACGGGACATTCTTTTATGACGACATGGACGCCGTTCTGCTCTGTAAATTAATTTACTACGGATGGGTGCTGCCCATTATGCACGGCACGAACGGCCTGTATCAGGCATTTCTTAAAACGAAACATATCGGTGATCCAGAACTACGTGCGCAGGTAATTACGGAGCGGCTGCCGCGTCCTTGGTCATTTGATGAATATTACCCTGTCTATTTTAAAATACTGGAGATGGAATCCCGCCGCACGTTCGGCAACACTGAAGGGCGGTCACTGACAGACACCGAAATACCCAAGCTTGTAGCCGCCATTGAAAAAGTAATGCTGGAAAAAAATCTTATCTGGTTCACACCATACCTTGCCGCGGCTCTTGTTGCCATGAAACAAGCACGATTAAACTACCAGGCGGAAATTGACCGCGCGGATGAGGCCATGAAGCGCGTCTGGAATATGATTGCGCTGGAGGAACAAGCGCAAAAAGCGATTGGGTTTAAAATATAATTGATAGCATAGCGCCCCCGCCGGGCGCTTTTTTCTTTAAAATCTTCTACAAACTCTATTCTATCAAAAAAATGCAATTGCATATATTTGGTAAGAATAGAATAATTCCTAACGATACGTCCGACCGGACATACTTTTAGGAATCCGGCAAATACTTCTTCCTTTTCAACTCCTCCGGCAGATAGCTTTCCGTATCGTATTTTTCGTATCCCTTGCCGTAGCCGATGTTTTTCATAAGCTTTGTCGGCGCGTTGCGGATTTTAAGCGGGATGGGAAGGTTGCCATATTCTTTCACGTCCGCCAGGGCCGCCATAAGCCCGTTATACGCGCGGCGATCTTTCTTCTGGCCTGCCAAATATGCCGCGCCGTGTGCCAGGTTTATCGCCGCTTCCGGGTAGCCGATAGTTTCCACCGCGCGGAAAACGGCGTTCGCCACTACAAGCGCCGTGGGCTGCACCAATCCGATGTCCTCGCTGGCAAATATCACCATCCGCCGCGCGATGAATTTCGGATCCTCCCCCGCATCTACCATGCGCGCCAGATAATACAGCGCGGCATCCGGCTGCCCCGCCCGCATGCTTTTTATGAACGCGCTTATGCTATTATAATGCTCCTCGCCTTGCTTGTCGTATCGCAGATATTTTGATTGCAGTGTATCTTTCAAAGCCTCAACCGTTATCGTGCCGTACAGATTTTGCGCGTTCTCCAGCATGCTAATGGCCTGCCGCGCATCTCCATTGGCCATCTGAATCAGCCAATCCTCCGCATTTTTTGGAATTTTTAAATTTGTTCTGCGCAGTATCTGCGTCATTTCCGCGTTAGTCAGCGGTTCCAACAGGAACACGCGGCACCGCGAGAGCAAGGGTGCGATAACTTCAAAACTCGGGTTTTCAGTAGTAGCGCCTATCAGCGTTATTTCACCGGACTCCACAAAGGGCAAGAGAAAATCCTGCTGGACCTTGTTGAAGCGGTGAATCTCATCCAAAAACAACACTTTTTGCAACTTGGAAACCGGACGTCCAAGTAGTTTTTTTATGTCGTCTTTACCGGCTGATACCGCCGAAAGTTCAAACAATTCCGCGTCAAGCGCTCTTGCATAAATCCGCGCAAGCGTGGTTTTTCCTACCCCGGGCGGTCCCCAGAGAATAAACGAGAAGAGATGATGCTGTTCAATAGCGACGCGGATAGGTTTTCCCTGACCGGCCAGATGATCCTGCCCCACAAATTCATCCAGCGTTTTCGGCCGTATTTTTGAGGCAAGCGGTTCCATGGAATATATGATATACTATATCCAAATACTATAGGAGGTCCAGCCCGTATGTTTGACAAAATAGAATTCCGAGATGCTCTCATTCACATTCTTGATCCATTGCAACAAAAACTACCCAATGCCCCAGAACGCTATCTGCTTGATACCACCGCGAAAACATGGGGAGGATTGGTATATGTAAATATAATTCTTGCGCATCTTCTTCCCGCAACGATGCCTATTCTTACCCGGGCCCTGGTAGAAACACGCAACGCGCAGATCGATTCCTGTCTTCGTTCCATTGAGCGGATAGCGCGTGAAAAAGATACGGCAGATTGGTTTGTAGGAACAATCTTTTTCCCCACTCTGGAAAGGAGTTCCGGCCGCCAAAGTAACACCGATGGCCGCAGATTTACTAGCAGTGAGGAGGAAACATTTCCTAAAAACCTCCTTGCTGAACTTGCCGAGTTCCGCACATCTTCCGAAATAACAGAAGCAATGGAGAATACTCGCGTGAAACGCTATGCCAGTTGCCAGGATCGCGCGGAGGCGATTCGTAAAAAACTTGGGATACTAGGAAAATAACAATACCCATATAAACAAGCAAAAGGCCGCTCAACCGGCCCTCTTTTTTTGCCAACGCCGACCTACTTCATACCCGATAAACAATAAAAACGGCCTTTGTAGGCCGTAGAATATACTATTTAGGACTTACGCGTTTGACCCCGAGAGGTAGGTGGTTACTGCCATCCGTGGGATAGACCACTTCTGTTCGTACCACGAAATCGAATTCTGGATACGTTCCCACTCCAACTTAAGGAACGCAAGGAACGCGCACAGAATATGGTTTCGTTGGGATCGTTCCAGCGTGGAGTAGCACCTTTCAATACCACAACACTGTTTGATGCCTCTATGAAAGGTTTCAATCGTCCATCGATGGGCAAAATGGTTTTTGATCGTCTCTGTATCTTCCAGAGACAGATCATTCGTGGCGATGTAGGCAATGTCGCCGTTTGGGGCGACAATCTTGCTGACCATGATAAAACCATATGCCTTCAACCAGACTTTGTGGACTTGTTTGGAAGTCCAATCCAAGTTCTCGACATGGACGTATATTCCTTTCACGGAAGAAACAAGACGATTGCTTTTTAATTCACCGATCCAATTCCAGTCATAGGAAGCGATCGCTTTCAGATTCCCAATCGAGGTAAACCACGCGTCAATCAGCACATATGATGGCTCTAATGCTCGCTTTTTAGCCATATGAAGCATCTCCCGTGCATGATCGTTCTTGGTCTTTCCATCATGTGTTGGATCATATATGCGGTAGTCAACAGGTATGATTTTGTTGCCATTTGTCCAGACGGCGTTTACAATATCAATGCCTTTCACTGGACGATGGTGCTTGCCTGAATACTGTTTCTTTACCAGAGGAATCTCACGGGCGTATGGTTTATCGAGAACGCTGTCGTCAATCGAGAGGTATCCACCTTCCTTGTTGATCAGGTACTGACTTTCCTGCCATAAAACTTTCGGTGTAAGCTTCTCCTGCGAAAGCCAGCGGCTTATGGAATCGTGCGCCATAGGATCAGAAGATACTTTTGAGAATTCCAAGGCAGAATATTGCTTTTGACTTCCAATAAGAAAGTCTACGTAATAGTGATAGTGAGTTATTCCCCTAATAGAACCATTATCTCATGACCACTACCCAGAATCAAAAATCGAGGG
>Ga0137829_10216584_pt1 | contig 13054 bp, 10 predicted proteins | sample OV2TP2_FD_97737 | JGI IMG/M metagenome (GOLD analysis project Ga0137829, IMG submission 97737) | reverse complement strand
TAATAACGGTGATAGACGATATCCTCGCCGTCCACGGAGGCGTTGAGGACGGGAAATTTTTTCAGCGCCTCGACGGCGGCCTTGGTAAAGAAGGACATCAGCCCCAGCTTGACGCCGTGGGTTTTTTCGAACTCGTCCTTGTAACGGTTGCGCAGGTCGATGATGGGCTGCATGTTGACTTCGTTGAACGTGGTCAGGAGCGCGTTTTCATGCTGCGCCATGAGCAAGCGTTCGGCAGCGCGCCGGCGCAGGCGCGTCATGGGGACCCGTTCAACCGGACGGCCGCGGTCCATGTCCGCCTTCGGCGCCGGGGTGGGCGCGGCGGGTGCAGCGACCGCGGGCCCGGCTTCATTCGTGGTTTCCGGACGGGGTTGAGGCCTGGCCGGGGTGGGCGCCGGTGCCTGCGGCGCGGCGGCGGGCACCGCAACAGTCTGTTTTTCGATGTGTTTGAGGACATCTTCCTTGGTCAGGCGGCCACCGCTGGCGGGAATATCCGCGGCGCTCAGCTTGTGTTCGGCAAGGAGGCTGCGTACCGCCGGGCTGAGCTTGGTGTCGGCTGCCGGCTTTTCCACCGGCGCCTGATCCGGGAGGTCCTGGGGTGCCGCTGTGGCCGCTTTGGCCTCCGGTGTCGCCGGGGCAGTGTGTTTGGGTGATACAGGCGCGGCAGCGGCCATCGCGGCTTGAGGGGAAATTGCTGCGGCGGGTGGGGCAGGCGGTGCCGCCGCTGCGCCCACGGCGGCTTCGGTCTCGATGCGGGCGATTACCTCGTCACTGTGCACTTCCTCGCCGTTCTGTTTCAGGATCTCGGCGAGAACCCCGTCATTGGGCGCGGCCACTTCGAGCGTCACCTTGTCAGTCTCGATATCGATCAGGCTGTCGCCGCGGCTGACCGTATCGCCGACGTTTTTATGCCAGTTCAGGAGGGTGGCCTCAGCCACCGATTCGGCCAGGACCGGGACCTTCACCTCTATACGCACGGTTAACTCCTTTACGCCTCTTGCGTGGCGGTTCAGTAAATGACCGGCCGGCCCGGTGAGCCGTCAAGCCTGGCCGATGTTCTTTTTATAGGTGACTTCAAGCTTGTCCACTTGCAGTGCATCCCGCACCAGCTGGCGTTGCTGTTCCAGGTGTTTCGACATGTAACCCACGGCGGGGGACGCGGAATAAAAACGCCCGGCGTAGCCGAAGACGTGATGTTCCTCGAGGCAACCGATCATGGTGCCGCGCGAGTGCATGTAGTACCAGCTCCCCTGGTTCTTGGGTTCTTCCTGCACCCAGACCACCTCCCTGGCGTTCCGGTAGCGGCCGATCACGCGCCTGACTTCCGCCAAGGGGAAGGGAAACAGCTGCTCGATCCTGGCGATGGCAATGTTTTCCAGTTTGTTTTCCCGGCGTGCCTCGAGCAGGTCGTAATAGACCTTGCCGCTGCAGAACAGCAGGCGGGTGACGGCCGCCGGATCAAGATCGTCGATCTCATCGATGACCGTCCTGAACCGGCCGCTGCTCAGCTCCTCGACCGGCGAGGTGGAGAGCTTGTGCCGCAACAGGCTTTTCGGGCTCATGATGATCAACGGCTTGCGGTAGGGCCGCAGGATCTGGCGTCTCAGCATGTGAAACATCTGCGCCGCCGTGCTGGGCACGCAGACCTGCATGTTTTCACGGGCGGATAACTGCAGGTAACGCTCGAGTCGCGCGGACGAGTGTTCCGGCCCCATGCCGTCGTAGCCGTGGGGCAGCAACAGCACCAGCCCGCAATAACGCCCCCACTTGGCCTCGCTGGAACTGATGAACTGATCGATCACCACCTGCGCGCCGTTGGCGAAATCGCCGAACTGGGCTTCCCATATCGCGAGGGTGTTCGGTGAAGCACTACTGTAGCCATATTCATACGCCAGCACGGCTTCCTCGGAGAGGGTGGAGTTGATGACCAGAAAATTCGCCTGTCCCTCACGCAGGTGCTTCAGGGGAATATAAGCCTCCCCGGTTTCCTGGTCATGAATGACGGCATGGCGGTGGAAAAACGTTCCCCGGCTGCTGTCCTGGCCCGACAGCCTGATGGGGTAACCGGCCGTCAAGAGGGAGGCATAGGCCATGGTTTCCGCAAACCCCCAGTCCATGGGCAGCTCGCCCCGCCCCATTTTCCGCCGGTTCTCGATGATGCGGCTGACGGTAGGATGCAGGTTGAAACCCTCCGGGACGTCGGTGATGCGCTCCGCGAGGAACCTGACCGTGTCCGTATCGAAGGCGGTATCGGTTTCCGTATCCCACGGCATGTCCTTGAAAGGAGCAAAGTTGATGAGAAAGTCATGGCTGATGTTTTCTGCAACGGGTCCGGCTACCGGCCGGTTTGATTCCAGCGACCGGACGTAGTCTTCCCCGATCTTGTCCGCCTGCTCGCCCGTGATCACGTTCTCCCGGATCAGTTTTTCCGTATAGAGTTTGCGCACCCCGGGGTGTTGCCTTATGTGCCTGTACATGATGGGCTGGGTGGCGGCCGGTTCATCCGCCTCGCTGTGCCCGTGCTTGCGGTAACAAACCATGTCGATGACCACGTCCTTGTTGAAGGCCATGCGGTAATCCAGGGCGAGACCGGCGATGAAGACAACGGCTTCGGGGTCATCACCGTTTACATGGAAAATGGGGGCCTGCACCATCTTGGCGACGTCGGTGCAATACAGGGTGGAGCGTGAGTCCAGGGGATCGCTGGTGGTGAACCCGATCTGGTTGTTGATGATGATATGGACCGTGCCGCCCGTGGTGTATCCCTTGGTCTGGGACAGGTTGAACGTCTCCATGACCACGCCTTGCCCGGCGAACGCGGCGTCGCCGTGGATCAGCACCGGCAGCACCTGGTTATGGTTGTGGTCCCTGCGCCGTTCCTGGCGCGCGCGCACCGAACCTTCGACCACGGGATCGATGATCTCGAGGTGCGAGGGATTGAACGCCAGCGTCAGGTGCACCGGGCATCCCGGTGTCAGGATGTCGGACGAATAGCCCAGGTGATATTTCACGTCGCCGGTGTCATCCTCGTCTTCAGCCGTCTTCTTGCCCTCGAATTCGCTGAACAGGTCGCCGGGAAGCTTGCCGACGGTATTGATCAGTACATTCAGGCGGCCGCGGTGGGCCATGCCGATCACGACCTCCCGGATCTGGTGCCGGCCGCTTTCCTGGACCAGGCGATCGAGGAGCGGGATCAGGCTCTCGCCGCCTTCCAGTGAAAAGCGTTTCTGGCCGACGTACTTGGTATGCAGGTATTCTTCCAGGGCATTGGCGGCGATCACGCGTTCGAGGATGCGCAGTTTCTGCTCCCGGTCGAAGGCGGGGGTGGCGCAGCAGGTTTCGAGCCTTTGCTGGATCCAGCGCTTCTGTTCGGTATCGTTGATGTGCATGTATTCGGCGCCGATCGTGTGGCAGTACGTCTGCTGGACGACCTTGATGATTTCCCGCAGGGGAATTTCTTCCCGGGTGTATTGCAGGGAACCGGTATTGAAATTGCCGTCGAGATCGGCGTCCGTAAGCCCATGGTAGGCCGGGTCGAGTTCCGGCACATGCGGGCGTTCGTATTGTTTCAGGGGATCGAGGTCGGCCTGCCGGTGCCCGCGAAAGCGATACGCGTTGATCAACTGCAGGACGGCCACCTGCTTCTGGTGGGACGTGATCTGGCTGTCGTCATCACCGGCCGCCCTGGCCGTTATCTCGTGGGGGTCGGCCTCGTAGGCGCGCCCCCCGGCGGGTGCTCCGGACACACCCGGGGACGGACCGGGTTCCCGAAGAGACTCGAAATACGCCCGCCATTCGCCCGGGATGCTATCCGGGTCCGAGAGGTAAGCCTGGTACAGCTCGTCGATAAACCAGGCGTTGCCGCTGTAAAGACAGGATGATGAGACTTTATCCATACCTATTCCGGCCGTGCCGGGTGCGCCCGCCTGTCCGCCAGGATACCGGCCTGACTTGCAGGTCGTTTTTTTCAGGGTTATTCCCGGTTACGCAGTAAGTTGGGTTCAACAATTTATGTTGTTTATAAGTTATTTTTCAGCGTCCTCCGGCGCGCCCATTGTGTCACGACCCGCCGGCTTTTTCAGCCTCCGCGGCGGATTTAACCTTGCTGCAACGCCATATCAGGCGGTATCCTAAAAATATAAAACTATAAGAAGAATTTCTATTACTTATTTTACCTCCCGGCAAGAGGGATTCCCGATGGCTGATACCGTGACCATAATCGACAACCGGACGGGCAAGCGGGTTGAATGCCCGGTGTACTACGGCACCTACGGCGCACCGGTGATAGATATTCAATCCCTCTACCGCGAACTCGGCATGTTCTCGCTCGATCCGGGCTATCTCTCCACCGCCTCCTGCCGCAGCGCTATCACTTACCTGGATGGTGAACGGGGCATCCTGATGCACCGGGGTTATCCCATCGAGCAGCTGGCGGAACACAGCACCTACCTGGAAGTGTGTTATCTGCTCCTCTACGGGGAGTTGCCGACCCGCCAGCAGTACGATGACTTCCGCGCCGAGCTGAACAGGCGCAACATGGTGCACGAGCATCTGGAACGGTTTTACGAGGGCTACCGTTACGACGCCCATCCCATGTCCATCCTGGTAGGGATAACGGGGGCGCTGTCCTCTTACTACCACGAAGCGCTGGACATCAATGACCCGGCGGACCGGGATGTTACGGCCAAGCGGGTGATCGCCAAAATGCCTATCCTGGCGGCGCACTGTTACAAGCACGCGATGGGCCACCCGTTTGTCTATTCACGCGATGACCTCGGTTATGTCGAGAACTTTCTCAACATGATGTTTTCCCTGCCCAACCGGCCCTACGTGCCCAACCCGACGGCCATCCGCGCGCTTGACCTGCTGATGATCCTGCACGCCGACCATGAGCAGAATGCCTCGACCTCGACCGTGCGGCTGGCCGGCAGCGCGGAAGCGAATCCGTTCGCCTGCATCGCCGCGGGTATCGTAACCCTGTGGGGCCGGGCCCATGGCGGGGCCAACGAAGCCGTGCTCAGGATGTTGAAGGAGATCGGCGAGGTGAAAAACATCCCCCAATTCATCGATCGCGCCAAGGACAAGAACGATCCCTTCCGGCTGATGGGCTTCGGCCACCGCGTTTACAAGAACTATGACCCGCGCGCAAAGATTATACGCAAGGCCTGTCACGATCTCCTCGATGAAATTGACACCATCGACCAGCCGCTGTTCGAGACTGCCATGAAGCTTGAAGAAATCGCCCTGAAGGACGAGTATTTCGTCGAGCGCAAGCTGTATCCAAACGTCGATTTTTATTCCGGCATCATTCTCAAGGCCCTGGGGATACCCACCTCGATGTATACCGTCATGTTCGCCCTTTCCAGGTCCGTGGGCTGGATCGCCCAGTGGCTGGAAATGATGGAGGATCCGGATTTCCGCATCGGCCGGCCGAGGCAGTTGTACATCGGTGCCGAGACCCGTGATTACGTGCCCATGGACAAGCGCACAGCGGTCCGGGCCAACCCGCAGGCGACTGTGGAGACATAGCCTGTCCACATGAAGTCACCCGTACGTATCACTATCACCGGCGCTGCCGGGCAAATCGGTTATGCCCTGTTGTTCCGTATCGCCGCCGGCGAAATGCTGGGAGGCGATCAACCCGTCATCCTGCAGTTGCTGGAAATCACGCCGGCCATGAAGGCACTGGAAGGGGTGGTCATGGAGATCGATGATTGCGCCTTTCCGCTGGTGGCCGGTTTTGTGTTGACGGACGACGTTAACCAGGCGTTCAGGGAAACCGACGTCGCCATATTGGTCGGCGCCAGGCCGCGCGGGCCCGGCATGGAACGCAGCGACCTGCTGGAGGCCAACGGCGGGATCTTCAGGATCCAGGGCCAGGCGCTGAACGATCATGCCAGCCGCGACGTGCACGTGGTGGTGGTGGGCAATCCCGCCAATACCAATGCCCATACCGCCATGGTGTGCGCGCCCGATCTTGATTCCAGGAACTTCACGGCCATGACCCGGCTCGATCATAACCGGGCGCTGGCGCAGCTCGCCGCAAAAACCGGCACCAGGGTGAGCGAGATCAGGAAGATGACCATCTGGGGCAATCACTCCACCACGCAATATCCGGACATCAGCCACACCATGATCGGCGGCCGGCCGGCGAAAGACCTGGTGGAGCGGGACTGGTATGAAAACGAATACATTCCGAAAGTGGCTAAACGCGGGGCGGAGATCATTGCGGCACGGGGCGCTTCCAGCGCCGCCTCCGCCGCTAACGCCGCCATCGATCACGTACACGACTGGTTCCTGGGGACACCCGCGGATGACTGGGTGAGCATGGCCGTACCGAGTGACGGCAGCTACAGCATTCCTGAAGGACTGATGTATTCCTTTCCCGTGACGTGCAGGAACGGTGAATATGAAATCGTGCAGGGGCTCGCGATCGATGAGTACAGCCGCGAGAAGATGCTGGTTACCCGGAAGGAACTGGAGGAGGAGCGGGACGCGGTCGCTGAGATATTAAAATAGCCCCTGTGGATTCAGCCGGTCATTGCCACAGTGCAGATCGTCACAGCGGGTCAGGCTTAAAGCCGACCGTCGCCGGCAGGGACGCCGGCGTCGAGCCTACAGGGACGTATTCACGGCGTGTCGGCGTAAGCCTGACCCGCTGTGAGACGTCCTCGAGTATTTAACCGTTTTCAAGCAACAGATACACACGTTGCAATGACCGGTTGAATCCGCTCCAGCCATCTTCATCTAAGGCTGATAATCGGCCAACCACGTTGTTCCGCTTCCCGCCTGAGCACGGCGTCCGGGTCGACGGCGACCGGGTGCGTGACGTATTCGAGCAGGGGAATGTCGTTGTGTGAATCGCTGTAGAACCAGTGTTCCTCCGGACGGTAGCGGTGATCCTCGATCCATGATTCGAGTCTCGTCACCTTGCCGCCGGCAAAGGAAGGCAGACCCCAGGGCCTTCCGGTGTAGTAGCCGTTTTTCATCTCGACGTCCGAGGCGATGAGGTTTTCAATGCCGAGCAATCCGGCAATGGGCTCGGTCAGAAAACGGTTGGTGGCCGTGATGACCAGCAGGATGTGGCCCCGTGATCGGTGATCGTCGATGAGTTCACCGGCTTTCTTCAGAAGGATCGGCCTGATTTTTTCCTCGAGGTACTGCGTTCGTATGCCATGCAGGATTTCCGGATCGATACCCGCGAGCGGCCGGAGCTGGTATTCGAGGAAGTTATGGATGTCCAGTTTTCCCGCCCGGTAGTCATCGTAATAGCGCTCGTGCTCGTCCCCGCGGCCGGTGGCGCCCAGGTAGCCGTGTTCGCGCAGAAACCGCCCCCAGAGCAGATCGCTGTCTCCGCCGATCAGGGTGTTATCGAGATCGAATATCGCCAGTTTCACGAAAGTGCCTTCCCCGTTACGCCAAAAGGGGCGTAGTCTAAGGATAAAACCGGCAAAGGTAAAACCGCGGCAGTTTGAATTGCAGGCGGCGCCGTGTTTGTGAAAAAATTTACCGCAAGCACACACGCAACGGTTGAATAAATAATGATCGATTCGGACGGTTTCAGGGCCAATGTCGGCATTCTCCTCAGCAACCGGGAGGGAAAACTCTTCTGGGCCCGCCGCGCCGGGATGGAGGCCTGGCAGTTCCCGCAGGGCGGTATCCGGGGTGATGAAAACGCTGAAACGGCGATGTACCGGGAACTGAAAGAGGAAATCGGCCTCCTGCCGGAACACGTGAAAGTCATCGCCAGCACCGACGACTGGCTTCGGTACTGGCTGCCGCAGAAATTCATCCGCTACAATCTCCATCCCCTGTGTATCGGCCAGAAGCAGATCTGGTACCTGTTGCGCCTCGTCGCCGCCGAGAGCCACGTGAGGCTCGACGTATCGGCGAATCCCGAGTTTGACAACTGGCGCTGGATTGATTACCAGGAGGCTGTCCGCCAGGTGGTGGACTTCAAGCGGGACGTGTATGAAAAGGCGCTGCGCGAGCTCGCGCCGTATCTTTTCCCCGGCCTGCCCCGATCCGGGCGGACCTGATCGGATCGTCATTCACCCGACCACAGTGATGTCGTTACCACGGCAAGTTGACGGGCGCCTGCTCCCGCTGTGGCAGGACGAGGCTCTGGTCACGCCGGCCTTTGTCTATGATGAACCGGCCGTCCTGGAAAAACTCGCCCTGCTGGCGGAGATCCGGGGAGACCACTGCCGGCTGCTTTATTCCATCAAGGCGGCCGCATGCGCTTCCCTGCTCAGGCTGATCGCGGAGCACGTCGACGGTTTTTCGGCGAGTTCGCCGTTTGAATGTCGTCTCGCACGCGAAATTCTGGGGGACAGGGGCAGCCTCCACCTGACCAGCCCCGGCCTCACGACCGGCGATATGCCGCAGGTTGCAGCGAGCTGCGATTACCTCAGTTTCAATTCCCTGCCGCAGTGGGAACGGTGCCGGCCGTACGCGGGCAATCTGAGCTGCGGCCTGCGCATCAATCCACAGTTATCCTTCATCGCGGACGAACGGTACGACCCGTGCCGCCCTTTTTCCAAACTGGGCGTCCCGCTGCGGCAGTTGGCTGCGCTGCCTGTACGGCGTTCCGGCCTGCCGGACGGCCTCCGGGGAATCCACATCCACACCAACTGCGGATCGGAAAACATCGGGGAACTCGAACGGACGATACAGCGGCTCACCACAACCCTGAAGGCGATCATGCCGCGGCTGGAATGGGTGAATCTCGGCGGCGGCTATCTATTTACACAGCCGGCGCAGGTCAGGTCGCTCGGTCAACTGATGTCCGGCCTGGCGCAAAAGTACGGCGTGGACGTGTTTATAGAACCCGGCAAGGCCATCGTGGGCGCCGCCGGTTACCTGGTGGCCACGGTCGTCGATATGTTCGATACCGGCGGCCTCACCATCGCCCTGCTGGATACCTCGGTCAACCATCTGCCGGAAGTATTCGAATACCAGTCTCGCCCGGTGGTCCTGCAGGAAGTCCCCGGCGGCAAACATGTCTTACGCCTGGCGGGGGCAAGCTGCCTGAGCGGCGACCTGTTCGGTGATTATGCGTTCGAAAGGCCACTGGACATCGGCAGCCGGGTCATCTTTGCCAACGTCGGGGCGTACATGATGGTCAAGGCCAGCATGTTCAACGGCATCAATCTGCCCGCGGTCTATGCCTTGACGACGGATGGCGCATTACAACTCCGGAAAGAATACGATTATGACCATTACCGGCGCACCTGCTGATCACTCCCCATGCTAGCCGATGCCGCCGTCCTGTTCAGAACGTTCTTCCGGATCTGCCTCCTGCAATTCAGCCCGGCGCAACTTCCCCGATCCTATGAACTGCTCGCGGTCTGCCTGATCGCCTACACGCTGGTCAATTTCCTGCTGGCGCTGTTTACGGCGCCGCCGCTCGACGCTGTCCTTGCCAGTCTTCTCGAATCCCTCCTCGTGGCCCTGATCACGGTCGGCCTCCTCGGCCTGCACCGGCATTACGGGCGGTGGGTGGAAACCCTGATGGCCCTGGCCGGGACGGGGTGCATCCTGGGCATGATCGCGTTGCCGCTGTTCTACGGCGGTACGTTGCTGCGGGACGACAGCCTGCTCCAGGCCTTCATGCTGCTGGTGTTTATCGCTCTCGTGGTCTGGAACATTCTCATCATGGCCCATATCCTCCGCCATGCGGCCGGCACGTCCTTCGGCCTGGGTATTGTTTTTGCCCTGGCCTATATTTTCATTACATCGGCCGTTATCGCCGCGGTCTTGCCGGGCCTGGAGCTCTGATGCGCATACATATATTGGGTATCTGCGGCAGTTTCATGGGGGGGATCGCCGTGCTGGCGCGGGAACTGGGACATGAGATCACGGGTTCGGATGCCAACGTCTACCCGCCGATGAGCACCTGGCTCGCTGATTCGGGCATCGCCCTGCAGGAAAGCTACGACCCCGCGCCGCTGGCGGCGGGACCGGATCTCGTGATCGTGGGCAACGCCCTCGGCCGCGGCAATCCGTCGGTGGAATACCTGCTGGACGGTACCCTGCGGTACATTTCCGGCCCGCAATGGCTGTATGAAGAAGTGCTGCGCGGTCGCCACGTATTGGCGGTTTCCGGCACCCACGGCAAGACAACGACCTCGGCCATGCTGGCGTGGATCCTGGAGGTGGGCGGTCTGGCCCCCGGATTTCTGATTGGCGGTGTGCCCGGGAACTTCGCCGGAACCGCGCGATTCGGGGGCGGACGGTATTTCGTCGTGGAGGCCGATGAATATGACACGGCCTTTTTCGACAAACGGTCAAAATTTGTCCACTACCGGCCAAAAACCCTGATCATCAATACCATAGAATACGATCATGCTGACATCTTCTGTGATCTTGCAGCGATCAGACGCGAATTTCATCATTTGGTCAGAATCATGCCGGCCCATGGCCTGATTCTGGCCCGCCAAGGGGATGCGGAAATCAGCCAGGTCCTGGCCATGGGATGCTGGACACCGGTCGAGACCTTCGGGGATAACGGTGCCCGCTGGCAGGCGAAGCCGCTGCGCGACGATTACAGTGAATTCGAAATCGTCGTCGACGGGAAATCAACCGGCGTGTTGCGTTGGGGGCTCATCGGCCGCCACAACGCCGGCAATGCCCTGGCCGCGATTGCCGCGGCACATCATGTCGGGATGACCCCGGGCGAAAGCTGCGAGGCGCTTTCGGAATTCCGGGGCGTGAAACGGCGCCTGGAGCGCCTGGCCCGGATTAACGGGATCACCGTCTATGACGATTTCGCCCACCACCCGACGGAAATCCGGGAAACCCTGACGGCCCTCCGCCAGCGCGTCGGCCGGGAGGACCGCATCATTGCCGTCATGGAACCCCGGTCCAACTCCATGCGCCTCGGCGTGCACCGCGAGGCCCTGCCCGCCGCGTTTTCACAGGCGGATCACACCCTCCTGTACCAGGCGGACAACCTCGAATGGGACCTGGCCCGGTGTACCGCGAGCCTGGGTGAGAAACGCCGGGTATTTACTGACGTGGAGTCAATCGTGGACGCCGCGGCGGGCATGTCCCGGGACGGCGATCACATCGTGATCATGAGCAACGGCGATTTTGGCGGCCTGCACCGGCGGCTGATAGAACGCCTGGAGCGCGCGTGCTAGCAAACGTACCGCTGTTTCCGCTCCATGCCGTGCTGTTCCCGGATGGAATCATGCCGCTGCGCATTTTCGAGGCGCGCTACCTGGACATGATCAGCGAGTCCCTTCGCACCGGTGCCGGCTTCGGCATCAGTCTCATCCGGGAAGGCGCTGAAGTGGGCGGCCCTGCCGCCTGTCATGACATCGGCACGCTGGCCCGCATTATCGATTGGCAGAGGGGAGAAGACGGCGTGCTGGAAATCACTGTGCACGGTGAAGGCAGATTCCGTATCCTGCGCACGCGCCTGCGCAAGAACAGGCTGCTGGAGGGTGATATTGAATTCATCGACGGTGAGGAAGACCGGGAATTGCCGGTGGAGTACCAGCTCCTCGCGGATCTCCTGCGGCAGATCGCGGAGAAATTCAGTCTGACCTATTTGTCCGACGAGGAGAAATTCATGCAGGCCGGCTGGGTGGGTTGCCGCCTGGCCGAACTCCTGCCGGTGGACATGGGGGACAAGCAGATCCTGCTGGAAATGAATGATCCCATACGCCGGCTCGAACAGGTCCAGTCCATCCTGCAGACGATCAGCATGGACCAGTTCGCCATGTAATCGGCCTGTACATTCCCCCGCCGGGATATTGTTCTCCATATTCAGCCCTCAGTCCTCAGCCCTCAGTCCTGTATTCCGGTTCCTCGATGACCGGATTCTCCAGGACCCCGATCTTTTCGATCTCTATACGCACCCGGTCACCGGGCTTGAGATAACCGCGCGGCGTCATCTTCACGCCGACGCCGCTCCCCGTGCCGGTGGCGATGATGTCGCCCGGTTCCAGGGTCATGACCGTGGCCAGATATTCCACCAGGTAATAGCAGTCGAAGATCAGGCGGCTGGTATTAAACGACTGGCGTTGCTCGCCGTTGACCCGTGTCCTGACATCGAGACAGTGCGGGTCGCCGATCTCGTCGGCGGTGACGATCCAGGGCCCGATCGGTCCGTGGGTATCGAAGGATTTGCCGAGCGTCCAGGTGTGCGAGCGCATCTGCCAGTCGCGCACGGAGACATCGTTGCAGGCGAGATAGCCGGCGATGACTTTTTTCGCCCCCTCGTAAGAGACATGCCGGCAGCGGCGGCCGATGACGATCCCGAGTTCCCCCTCGTAGTCCAGTTTCTCCGAGACGCGCGGCCGGTGGATAGCTTCACCCGGCCCGATGACGCAGGTGCTCTGCTTGTTGAAGAAGGTCGGGTACTCCGGTCGATCGAGACCGGTTTCCTCGATGTGGTCAGCGTAATTCAGGCTGACGCCGAAAAACTTGGGCGGGCGCAGAATGGGCGCGCGCAGCGTGATGTTGTTGAGGGGAAGTCGGTCCTTTCCAGAGTCGATCCGGCGGCGCAGTTTTTCCAGCGCCGCTTCGCCGCCGGCAAGCAAATCGATCATTGCCGTTGCGCCCTGAAGATCCAGAACCACGGCTTCCGACTTCAGGATCGCCCCGGCCAGGATTTTATCGTTGAAGCTGAACGTGGCGAGTTTCATTTATAATTTCGTTGGTGTAATTCGGGGGGACAGTATACCTATTAATGAGGCAACAGATGTTGGGGTGATCAAACCTCCTCGCGAATTAAGTATACTGTCCCCCGAATTCACCCTGGATTCACACAGCATTCAGTCCTTTTTAATTACCATCACGTCATCGCCAATATCCGTTCAACGGCTTCTCCGATATCGGCCACGCAGGCCGCTTTGCCCGCCGACTTTTGTTCGTCGCCTGCACGGTATTTTCCCGTTCTGGCCAGTAACGCCTCCAGCCCGGCCTCGATGGCGCCGATCACGTCGGCCTCGATGTCATCGCCCACCATGACAGTTTCCCCGGGATCGCAGCCGAGGCTCGCCACCGCTTCACGGTAGAATTCGCGGGAAGGTTTCCCCAGCAC
>Ga0137829_10670465_pt1 | contig 13149 bp, 11 predicted proteins | sample OV2TP2_FD_97737 | JGI IMG/M metagenome (GOLD analysis project Ga0137829, IMG submission 97737) | reverse complement strand
GGCGCCCAAAGGCAAAAATCATATTGTGATAAATAAGAGGCTTTCATGCAGTGCATGCACAAAATTCGGCTATACCCCGCCATGTCCAAGAGATGCAGAATGTATGAAAATAATAACTGTAGATGAGGTTGAGGATAGAGTTTTAAACTCAATTCTAATTATTGATACTGAAAAGTGACCTTTTTTTCACTTCCGTTTGCGCCCGGTGGATATTAATTGATTTTTACCGGTCGTTATAATAAAATGATTTTTTGTGGAAAATTGCGGTATGAGAGCTAAGTCCGTGTAAATCTGCGGCAAAAAGGTGTTTTTAATGAAATCTTTTTGGAATCATTGCAAAGAAGAGTTTAAGAAAAGGGTAAACAAAAACCATTACGAAATATGGTTTGAGCCGACATCGGTCGTTTCCTTGGGAGATAAATCCGTAACAATCTCCGTTCCAAGCAGCTACCACGCAGACAGGATAAACAGGGATTATTTGAATATCGTGGTAGAGATAATTAAGGCAGTCTCTAAAAAAGATATAGAGGATGTGCGGTTCGTAGTTGACAATACGAAAGAGGTGTTTCTTCCTCCTGCCGAAAATGCCGATGCAAATAGTAAAAAAGTAGAGATGATCAAGGCTCCTTTTACAGGGTTAAATCCAAAATACACCTTTGACAATTTTGTCGTCGGGGCTTCCAATCAATTTGCCCATGCAGCGTCTAAATCCGTTGCAGAAGGTCATGTTAACTATAACCCCCTTTTTATTTACGGAGGGGTCGGTCTTGGAAAGACGCATCTCATACAAGCAACGGGAAATTTTTTGGCAGGCAACAGCAAAAAGAGGCTGCTCTATGTGACTTCGGAGGCATTTGTGAACGATTTAATAACATCCTTGCAGCATAACGAGATGAATAAATTTAGGGAGAAATACAGGAAACTCGATGTCCTCTTCGTTGACGATGTCCATTTTATAGCCGGCAAGGAACGGTCGCAGGAGGAATTTTTTCATACATTCAATACCTTATTCGAATCGCACAAGCAGATTATTCTGTCGAGCGATAAATATCCCCGCGAGATACCAAAGTTAGAGGAAAGGCTGAAGTCACGGTTTGAATGGGGACTCATTGCAGATATACAGCCTCCTGAACTTGAAACGAGGATTGCCATATTAAAACAAAAGGCAGAGGAAAACGGCATATCTATCCCCCAGGATGTAGCCGAATTTATCGCAAATAAGGTAAAATCCAATGTCCGGGAGTTAGAGGGCTGCCTTTCGAGAATTATTGCTGTTTCTTCGTTAAAGGGAAGAGAGATTTCGATTCAACTGGCAGAAGAGGCATTTAAAGATATTTTTAAAACACGAGAAAAAATTATAGGTATAAACGATATACAAAAGGCTGCCGCTGAATATTTTAATATTAAGGTAAGCGATTTAAAATCAAAGAAAAGGGAAAGAAACATTGCCTTCCCAAGACAGGTAGCTATGTATCTATGCAAGGAATTAACAGAGCTTTCCTTAGAGGATATTGGAAAAGGCTTCGGAGGCAAAGATCACTCGACAGTTATTCACTCTCAAAAAAAAATAGAAAATCTCCTTAAAGAAAATAACGAAATATCAATGACGATTAAGCAGATTAAAAAGACAATGGAAATCTAATAAAATGTTAATTCATTGTTGACGCTTTGTTAAAAAAGATAAAAAATAAAATAAATAATATACAAGGTTAATAAATAATATTTTTTATTAACAAAAATAAACGGGGTATTAGCAATTTTATCAACGGATTATAATAGATATAAACAAAAATTTATTACTATTAATATTACGGAGGTAATATATAAATAATGAAAAAAGAGATATATGATTCTACAAAAATAAAGATCCTTGAAGGATTGGATGCAGTAAGAAAAAGGCCTGCAATGTATATAGGAGATACATCAACTTACGGACTTCACCATCTGGTTTATGAGGTGGTTGATAACAGCGTTGACGAGTCAATGGCAGGTTATGGAAAAAAGATAGATGTAATTATTCATATAGATAACAGCGTTACTGTTATAGATGAGGGAAGAGGAATTCCGGTTGATATACATAAAGATGTGAAAAAATCCGCAGCAGAGGTAGTATTGACTACTCTTCATGCAGGAGGCAAGTTCGATAACGAAAGCTATAAAGTATCGGGCGGATTGCATGGTGTCGGAGTTTCCGTCGTAAATGCGCTGTCAAAGAGGCTTGAAGTCGAGATTAAAAGAGATGGAAAAGTTTATACACAATGCTATGAAAACGGCAAACCTGTAACTGAATTAAAAAATATAGGCAAGACAGCTACAACAGGAACAAAGATTAAATTTAAGCCCGATGAAACCGTTTTTGAGGTTACGAAATTTAATTTTGACATACTCTCTCAAAGATTAAGGGAAATAGCCTTTCTTAATAAGGGACTAAAAATAAATATAGTGGACGAGAGAAATGATAAGAGTCATGAATTTTACTACGAAGGCGGCATTGTTTCGTTTATAGAGTATTTGAACAGAAATAAAACACCGCTGTTTAAAGAGCCTGTTTATATTTATAAAGAGAAGGACAATACCTCCATAGAAGTGGCAATGCAATATAACGACGGCTATAATGAGGAGGTATTCTCCTTTGCAAATAATATAAATACAAGAGAAGGCGGAACCCATTTGATAGGATTTAAATCTGCCCTGACGAGAACAATAAACAGTTATGCCTCGTCAAAGGGAATGATTAAAGAGGGAATAAATATAACAGGAGACGATGTAAGAGAGGGGCTGACGGCTGTCTTGAGCGTTAAAATACCGCAGCCTCAATTCGAGGGACAGACAAAGGCAAAGCTCGGCAACAGCGAGGTTAAAGGCATAGTAGAGGCGTTGGTAAATGAGAAGCTCATGGAATTCTTTGAGGAAAAACCATCGATAGCAAAAGGGATTATTCAAAAGGCTATTAACGCGTCCCAGGCAAGAGAGGCTGCGCGAAAGGCAAGAGAATTGACAAGGAGAAAGGGAGCGCTGGATATCGGCTCTCTCCCGGGCAAGCTTGCCGATTGCTCGGAAAAAGACCCCTCGCTTTGTGAGATATATGTCGTAGAGGGCGATTCTGCAGGAGGTTCTGCAAAACAGGGGAGGGATAGAAAATATCAGGCGATACTCCCCCTGAAAGGCAAGATTTTAAATGTAGAAAAGGCAAGGTTCGATAAGATGCTGGGCAATGAAGAGATAAAGACGCTTATAACCGCTATCGGCACCGGTATTGGAACCGAGGATTTTAATATAGAGAAAACAAGATACCATAAGATAATAATTATGACAGATGCGGATGTTGACGGCGCGCATATAAGAACCTTATTGCTTACCTTCTTCTACAGACAAATGGCGGCGATAATAGAAAAAGGGTATCTCTATATTGCACAGCCGCCTCTCTACAGGGTTGCAAAAGGCAAGGCGGAGAAATATATAAAGGATGAGCGGGAGTTGAATAATTATCTTCTCGAGATAGGTGTGGAAGACAAGATTTTAAAAGTGGGAAAGTCGGGAAAGACTTACAGCGGAAAGAATTTTGTTTCTATATTAAAAAAATTTATAGAGCATAGAGACCTTTTTGAAAAGATAAAGAAAAAGGGTTATCTGGAAAATGTCCTGAATTTTCTTTTACGGGAAGAGATAAGAGAAAAGGACTTTTTTGCGGAGAAAGACGCCATAGAATTGTTAGGAAGGGAGCTAAAAAAAGAGGGAATATCTTTTGAAATTATTAAGGATGAAGAACATGGCAGCTACAGTATAGAGTGGTATGATAAAAGGGTGGGTATAAAGAGGGTGATTAACTGGGAGCTTGTTTCTATGGCGGAATATCAGGAACTGCTTGAGATGTATAATAGCGTAAAGGATGTTTATAATCCGCCCTATATGATAATGCTCGATAAGGAAGAAAAGGAGTTTAACAATGCAAACTCCCTTATTGAATATGTAATTATGGAGGGAAAGGGTGGAATAAATATCCAGAGGTACAAAGGCTTGGGCGAGATGAACCCGGAGCAGTTGTGGAGCACCACTATGAATCCGGAGACAAGGACTTTGCTTCAGGTAAGGGTGGAAGATGCCGTAGAATCGGATGATATTTTTACCGTCCTTATGGGGGACCAGGTAGAGCCGAGGAGGGAGTTTATACAAACCCACGCGCTTGAGGTGAGGAATCTGGATATATAAGCAATGAGCAATGAGTAATGAGCAATGAGTAAGTAATTTTATTGTTCATCACTCATTGCTCATTTCTTAATTTTTATGCAATTATTTGAACACAAAATACCTGTAAATATCGAAGACGAGATGAAAGGGGCGTATCTCGATTATGCCATGAGCGTAATCATAGGAAGGGCGCTTCCGGATGTAAGGGACGGGCTTAAACCCGTGCACCGCAGAATCCTTTATGCAATGTATGATATGGGAAATGTCTGGAACAAGCCTTATAAGAAATCTGCGAGGGTTGTCGGAGATGTAATAGGCAAGTATCATCCCCATGGAGATGTGGCTGTATACGATGCAATAGTCAGGATGGCTCAGGATTTCTCCATGAGGTATATATTGGTAGACGGACAGGGTAATTTCGGATCTGTTGACGGCGATTCTCCGGCGGCTATGCGTTATACGGAGATCAGGATGTCCCAGCTTACCCATGAGCTTCTCGACGATATAGAAAAGGAGACGGTTAATTTCGGCCCGAATTATGATGAATCTTTAAAGGAGCCTCTTGCCCTGCCCGCCAAATTTCCGAATCTCCTGGTAAACGGCTCTGCAGGCATTGCAGTAGGGATGGCGACTAACATACCGCCCCATAATCTGCCGGAGATAGTGGATGGAATCGTTGCAATGATAGATAAGCCGGATATATCTGTTCAGGAATTGATGAAAAAACATATACCAGGACCGGATTTCCCCACGGCAGGTTTTATACACGGCAGGGAAGGCATAAAATCTGCTTACGAAACCGGCAGGGGAATTATCCAGATGAGGGCAAGGGCATTTATAGAAAAAGGAAAAAAAGGCGACAGAGAGGGCGTAGTTATAACCGAGCTTCCCTATCAGGTGAATAAGGCGAAGCTTATCGAGAAGATAGCGGAGCTGGTAAGGGATAAAAAAATAGAAGGCATATCTGATTTGAGGGATGAATCTGACAGGGAGGGGATGCGGGTAGTTATCGAGTTGAAAAAAGGCGAGAATGGACAGGTAATACTGAATCAGCTGTATAAGCAGACGCAGATGCAGGACACCTTCGGGGTAATTATGATAGCCCTGGTCAATAACCAGCCGAGGGTTCTTAACCTGAAGGAGATGCTCTTTTACTTTATACAGCACAGAAGAGAAATAGTAACAAAGAGGACGGAGTTCGATTTAAAAAAGGCGAATGAAAGGGCGCATATACTCGAAGGCTTAAAAATCGCATTGGAGGATATAGACAGGGTTATTCAATTGATAAAGAAATCGAAGACGCCGCAGGAGGCAAGGGATGGCCTTATATCCAGATTTAAGCTCGATGAGATGCAGGCAAATGCAATTCTCGATATGAGGCTGCAAAGGCTCACTGGACTCGAAAGGCAGAAGATAATAGACGAGTTAAAGGAGCTGAAGGAAACCATAAAGAAATTGAATTTTATTCTGAGCCATGAAGAGGAAAAACTGAAGATAATAAAAGAGGAATTAAAGGAGATAAAGAATAAATATGGCGATAAAAGGAGAACCGAGATAATAGATAAAGTTACCGAGCTTCAGATAGAGGACCTCATTGCCGAAGAAGAGATGGTTATTACGGTATCCCATACGGGATATATAAAGAGGAATTCTATAAGCCTGTATAGGAGCCAGAGGAGAGGCGGGATAGGTATAAAGGCTATGGAGATGAAAGAGGAGGATTTTGTAAAGGACCTCTTTATAGCCTCGACCCACAGTTACATGATGTTCTTCACGAACATAGGAAGGGTTCACTGGCTCAAGGTGCATGAAATACCGCAGGCTGGACGGGCTGCAAAGGGAAAGGCTATTGTAAACCTCCTTCAACTGCAGGAGGGGGAGCAGGTTACTGCAATGCTCTCCGTCAAAGAATTTGCAGAGGGGAAATTTCTAATAATGACTACGGAGAAGGGGGTAATAAACAAGACTCCCCTATCGGGGTTCAGTAATCCAAGGGCAGGCGGAATTATTGCCATAAGCCTCGATGAAGGTGACCAGCTCATTGCAGTGAGACAGACCGACGGAAATAAAAATATCTTCCTTGGAACAAGGAAAGGACAAGCAATACAGTTTAAGGAGGATGATGTCAGGATAATCAGCAGGGGGGGAAGGGGCGTAAAGGGGATTGAATTGGAAGAAGGCGATTCGGTTGTCGGTGTGGAGATTGTGGTTCCTAATGCCACGATACTTACCGTTTCAGAAAGGGGTTATGGAAAGAGGACACCTATAGATGAATACAGGGTTCAAAGCAGGGGCGGGAAGGGGATTATAAATATAAAAATCTCGGAAAGAAATGGAGAAGTGATAGGGATAAGGCAGGTGTTTGAAGAGGACGAGCTTATGATAGTCTCATCCGACGGCACCCTCATAAGACTTAAAGTAAAGGGGATTTCGGTAATCGGCAGAAATACGCAAGGGGTGAAACTTATAGATTTGAGAGAAGGGGACAGGGTGGTAAGTATCGCCAGAATCGAGGAGAAGGAAGAGGAATGAAGAAACAAGAGGCAAGAGGCAAGAGGCAAGAGGCAAGAAAGACCATCATCTCTTATATCTTGCTTCTTATATCCTGCTTCTTGCTTCTTATTTCTTGCGATGATGCCCCCAAAAATTTGTTTAACGATGCAGAGCGTGATTTGCTCGACGGCAGATACCGGCAGGCAGTAGACAAATATAACAAGATACTCGAAAAATATCCCCGCAGCGGCTATGCGGATGAAACCCTTTATAAATTAGGCGAGACATATTTTTTAAATCTCAATAATATACAAATTTCCCTCGAATATTTTTCGGAATTGATAAGCAAAGGGAAGAAGAACAATATCAGCTATAAATCGCAGCAGTATGTAGCCCAGATATATGATGAGCATCTTAAAGATTATGACCGTGCAATCGTAGAATATCATAAACTGACTAACAATTTTAAAAACCGGGAGAATGCGGATGTTAATCAATACAACATTGCGCTCTGCTATTTTAAAAAAGGGGATTACGAACAGGCATCCACGGAATTTAAGGTTTCTTTAGAGAAATATCCGGAGAGCGAATTTTCTCCCGATGCCCTTTATCAATTTTCAAATTGTAAATATCTTACGAGGAAATATAATGAAGCAATAGCAGGCTACAAGAAACTTATCGAAATATATCCATCGAGCAGATATGTCGTAGATGCAAAGTATGGAATCGGTATATGCCTCGAAGAGCAGGAAAAGCTGAAAGAGGCGCTTTCTGTCTATAATGAGATAAAAGACCTTTATGCGAATAAAACGATGCTTGAAAAAAAGATTGAGGGATTGGAAAAGAGATTGAGGGAACGGGGAAGATGACGCAAGTGTCAAAGCATCAAAGTATCAGAGCATCAAAGACACTCTGACACTCTGACACTCTGACACTCTGACACTTATATGTTAGACATACACCTATTAAGAGAAAACAAAGAAATGGTTGCCGAAGGACTCAAGAAGCGGGGTCAGGATATAAGTCTGACCGGGGTTTTAAAAATGGATGAAAGCGTGAGGAGCCTTTTGAAAGAGTCGGAAGGGCTTAAATACCGGCGAAATACAGTATCGGATAAAATCGGCGAGTTAAAAAAGAAAGGAATCGGAGCAGAAAAAGAAATGTCAGAAATGCGTGAGGTGTCTCAGAAGATAAAAGAGCTCGATGGGAAAATAAAAGAGCTCTCCGGAGAGATAAATAAAGGGCTGTTGAATATTCCAAATATACCGCATGCCTCGGTTCCTGTCGGGAAATCGCCGGAGGATAATACAGAAGTGAGAAAGTGGGGGGAACCGGGGGAATTCAAATTCCCGGTGAAGTCTCATATAGAATTGGGCGAGAAATTCGGCATACTCGATTTTCAAAGGGCATCGAAAATTACAGGCGCGGGATTTGTCATATATAAGAATATCGGCGCAAAACTGGAAAGGGCGCTTATAAATTTTATGCTGGATCTCCATGTAAAAGAGCATGGATATACCGAGGTCTCCACGCCGTTTATGGTGAACAGGGAGAGCGCCACGACAACGGGAAATCTCCCTAAGTTCGAAGACGACCTGTTCAAAGTGGATGATGGGAATTATTATTTAATACCTACTGCAGAGGTTCCTGTTACGAATCTTTACAGGGATGAGATTGTTTCTGAAGATAGGCTTCCTATATGCTATGTAGCCTATACCCCATGTTTCAGAAAAGAGGCAGGGTCATGGGGGCAGGATACAAAAGGGCTTATAAGACAGCATCAATTCGATAAAGTAGAATTGGTGAAATTTGTCCGTCCCGAAAACTCGTATAATGAGTTGGAAAAGCTTTTGAACGATGCGGAGGATGTCCTTAAAAAATTGGGGCTTCCTTACCGGGTAATAACCCTTTGCACAGGCGATATGGGATTTTCCTCTGCAAAAACCTATGATATAGAGGTATGGATACCATCGCAGGGAAGATATAGAGAAATTTCATCGTGCAGCAATTTTGAGGATTTTCAGGCAAGAAGGGGCAACATCAGGTATAAATCGAAGGATGGCGGAAAGCCTCGATTTCTCCATACATTAAACGGCTCTGGTCTTGCGGTAGGCAGAACCCTGATAGCGGTTCTTGAGAATTATCAGCAGGAAGATGGCGGTATAATTATCCCGGAGGCATTAAGACCGTATATGGATGGAATTCAACTTATAACTCATAACTCATAACTCATAACTCATAACTTATAACTGATTGTCAAAATTTGTTATAAGTTATAGGTTATAGGTTATCAGTTAGTGTTTGAGGAGGGATGGCCGAGCGGTTTAAGGCACCGGTCTTGAAAACCGGAGGATGAAAGTCCCGTGAGTTCGAATCTCACTCCCTCCGCCATGAAAAACAACCAATAACCGATAACTAATAACTTATGACGGAAGAATTGATTTTGTTATCAGTTATAGGTTATAAGTTATCGGTTAGTGGTTGTGGAGAGGTGGCCGAGCGGCCGAAGGCAACCGCCTGCTAAGCGGTTGTGGGGCTAAAACTCCACCGAGGGTTCGAATCCCTCCCTCTCCGCCATGAAAAACAACCAATAACCGATAACTTATAACAGATAACGGAAGAATCAATTTTTGTTATCAGTTATAGGTTATAAGTTATAAGTTGGTAGTTTGGCGCCCATAGCTCAGCTGGATAGAGCAGCGGAATGCGAGTTGACATATCACACGACCAACAAAGGCTTGAAAATACACAAAAACCCTTTATTTTATAGGTATCTTGGGGGTTTTTGGTTTCTTTTTGTTTTGCACAATTTTTGTGCATTTTATATCAAGTTATGCAAAATTTTATCAAGTTTTTATCAAGGTGATAATAAATCCCACTTTTAACAAAATGAAATCCATGAAAGCCTATCCTTTACCCAAACTCTTTTTTAAAGGCTCATTGAACGCACAGAATTGCCCTTCCTTTCCTTAACTCACCCGTCACTGAACAAAGGGACTTATCGTTGTATTTTATTTCACCGATTCGCTCCGCTCGGGGCATGGTTTCATTCCATACAACCATAAGTCCTTCAGTAACGACACCCCTATAAACCGTTTCTAATGGGTAAAACTCATAACAAACGGCTTAATACATAGGGGTGTCTCTATCAGGGCGAAGTATCTCCCTAATAACCCTCTCTTAAGACAGGTTTCAGCACGAATGGTCAGGAGACTGCTTATATGAGCGAGAACCGCCCACTCCCAATTTTCGTTATCTCCGTTTTTTTCACTACTACGGAAAAGGGGATTTATAAAACACCCTTGACTCGATATTTAATATATGGTATCTTCAGACCAATATGAAGGCGGAACTTATACATCATGAGAAAAGGTATTTTTCTGACAACTCTTTTTATGAGATAAAAAGCTGGAGAGTTTCTGAAGGTAAGGATAAACCACATGGTATTAAATACTCTTTTGTCTACATCGTAGATAATGAAAGAGTAATTGGTTATGATAATGCAGAAGGAAAAGGAGACCACAGACATTATAGAGACAAAGAGGAAATATATAAATTTCAGGGGTTAGAGAAACTCTGGAATGATTTTATGAAAGACATCAAAATATATAGGGAGGAAAATCTATGAGAGTAAGAGATATAAAAATATCTATTAAATCCGATGAAGATATTTTTAAAGAGGTTAAAGAAGTATGGAAGAAGATTAAAAAAGGGGAGAAGGTTAAAAAGCATGAGGGTATCTCTTTCGAGAGTATTGAGTCAATGAGAAAGATTCTTACTGAGGAACGACTTAGAATAATAAAAACTATCAAAAAAGAACATCCTCAATCAATTTACGAGCTTGCAAAGATGGTCCACAGGGATATTAAAAATACCTTTGATGATGTTCAATTTCTTGCACAGGCTGGACTTGTAGAATTAAAGAAAACAAAAAATGGTAGAGAGAAGACAACCCCAGAGGTAGATTATGATAGGATACTTTTAGAGATACCGGTTTAAAGACATAGAGGGCTAAATAAGGAGGCTTATTATGTTATCACAGGAGATTAAAACAATAGATTCCAGCGGTCAAATGTCTCAAGCTCAAGAGGAAATAGAGAAAGGGGTATGGCTTATCAAAACTGCCAAAGTTATTCCGGATAGTGAAATGTGGATGCACGAGAAACCTGCCAAATCCAGGATTGATAAATCTATCAAATGGGCTGAAAAAAATAAACCAACCGAGACCAATCTGGAGAAATTGATTGATAAAATCAGATAGGGTCCTCCTTAAATGGTAGCTTGAGATAGAAAATTAAATTTATTTGACATGCTTATTAGCAGGATAGTAGTATATTAACAAGGATAAGGAGGTATCAAAATGCTTATAGCTGAATTTACATTAAAGCTCCCTGTTAAAATTAAGAGGAAAGCCAAAGTATATATTTCAAACTGTCCTGTCCTTGACCTTTATTCACAGGGAATGACAGAAGAAGAAGCAAAAAAAAATATGATAGAAGTTATAAGATTATTTATAGTCTCCTGTTTTGAAAAAGGTACTCTTGATGTTGTGTTGAAAGAGTGTGGCTTTAAACCAATTAAAAAAATAATGCATACACCAAAGGATCATAAGTTTGTAACCGTTCCAATCCCCTTTAATATTGCCACTCACCATTCTGTATGCCACGCCTGACTCCTGTTCACTGGAAAGTTCTTGAATGTATATTCCAAAAAGACGGTTTTATTTTTCATAAACAAGAAGGGTCCCACAGATCTTATTTTAAAAAAGGAATTCACCGTCCAGTAGTAATACCAACCTATAAGGATGTTTATTTAGATATCATTAAGAGCAATATGAGAACAGCAGAAATGGGTAGGGATAAATATTTTCAGTACTTAGAGGAGTGCAGAAAGAGAGCTTAATTTCTATCAAGAGAAAATTGTATTATGCTTCTCTACACAATGCGTATCAGTCAGGGATTTCGGGCTGTAGTTTATAGGGAGGGACAATATATGCGGTTTCTTTCACTTCATCCAGACCATGATTCTGTATATAAATAATAAAATCATCTTTGTAAAAAAATGACCACAATTGTTGACATAATTTTTAAAGGGTATATAATTATTTAAGGGAGGTGGTTAAGATGATAATTACAAATATAAGAGATTTTAGAGATAAGGCTACAAATTATTTAAAAAGAGATGAACCTATCCTTGTTACCAGACACGGTAAAGTGACAGGACTTTTCCTTCCAATCGAGCATCCTGAAAGTATTCCTTTAGATTTAAAGAAAGAGTTACTTTTAAGATTTGGAGAATATATAAGCAGTTCTCTAAAAAGCAAAGGGGTTAAAGAGGAGGAGATACTTGAAGATTTCAAAGCCTTTAAAAAGTCTCGTCGCAGACGCTAATGTAATTCTCTCGGCAGTAATAGGTAAGGCAGCCCTAAAGATTTTTACCAATACAGATATTAAGATTATCACAACTCAATTTAATATAGGGGAAACATTAGAGTATTTGCCGAGGTTGGCAGAAAAATATAAATTAGAGTTAGAGATTTTAGAATCCCAGCTAAAACTTCTCTCCTTAGTGGTTTATCAAAAAGAGTTTTATGAGGATAAATTGAAGATTGCTTTTAAAAAGGTAGGAGAGATAGATCCAGAGGATATAGACCTATTAGCATTGGCTATAAAGTTAGATTTACCAACCTGGAGTAATGATAAGGATTTTAAAAAGGCACGAGTAGAAGTTTTTACAACAGCAGAGGTTTTAAAGATGATGGGTTTGTAATAATCTGAGTGACAACCGCCAGCAGAATATTCTAATCTACACCTCTTACCAATATTCTTTTCTAAATACTCTATCAATTTCTTTTCCATCTAAAATTTACTTTTTTTTGTTGTTCTGGTTTTTCTGTAACAGGCTCTCCAAAGGTGTTTAAAAGGCAGGCTGAAATTTAATCTCACCCTCTCTTTTTTACCATATTAATTCTTTTACTCGCTTCTATGGATTCTGTAAAAGATTGCAAGAGTGCTTCTATTGTGATTCTTTGGTCCTTCGTGCCTTCATTGTAAATTTTTTTCACTTTCCCAATTATATTACCAATGTGAGGATCGGTTTCTATGGTTTGTATATCTCTTACTTCTTTAATATGATGTCTTAATATATCCTTGGTTCGTTCCTTCTTTTCCTTATCGGCTTCTTTAAGTTGTCCGATAATACTGTCTCTACGAGCAAGTGTATTTTCAAGTTCTTTAACAATGCTCTCTCTGGGGGTTATTACATTTTTAATTCCTTTTTTGTGTTCTACAAATTGTTTAATAAAATTTTCCCCTGAATTAGCCTCTAAAACTGTTAGTCGAGGGGATTTGTAACCACCGATTGTGGCATAGAAATTTTCCTCGGTTACATCGCAATATTCCGTTTCGGTTGGTATTCCTAATAAAATTCTTATAGCTTGTCTCATATACTCAGAGTATTGATCTTCCC
>Ga0137829_10181918_pt1 | contig 13177 bp, 8 predicted proteins | sample OV2TP2_FD_97737 | JGI IMG/M metagenome (GOLD analysis project Ga0137829, IMG submission 97737) | reverse complement strand
AGAGCGCGCAGAAGCTAGCGGAGGCCGCTGTGGAGGGGCTGGCGCAGAGCGGCGTGGTATCGGTGGAAGGGGCCTACGTGCGGCCAGGGGCCAGGACTTCGGGCTAGGAACGGAGGGTTTGACATTTGCCTGAAGTGGTGGAGCTGAGGGGACGGTATTAAGAACTTTTAGTCTCGCTTTCAGCCTCACCAGTTAGGCCACTATTCAGGTAGCCTGACCTACGAGGATGGCGCTTCAGGTTGTGGACGTGACGGTGGTGGCTGCTGAGGGGGGACAGGTTGAGTTGGCGCTGGACCCTGGATAACAACCTGTTGAGCCAGCTTTATAAAGGCCCGCCCTTGATGGTTTTCTATTATCTTCGTAGCAGCAGTGGCCGAAAACGTATGCATGCAAGCGTGATAGGCAGTTAGCACCTTGTCTTGAAGGTTCTGGTCTGATTCGAGGAAGTCTATCCGCATGCCCAATGATCGGAGATAATTCCTATCAAGCGGCCGGCCATGAGTTCGAAGCTTTTCGTGGTCGGTGAGGGCGGAAGCGATTCCCTTTGCTCGCTCCTCACGTTTGCGTGACCCTCGCAACATCCATGTGGCGAGCCAGCTTGACACGAGTTCCTGGGACAACGCAATAGCATTCACGCACTGTACCAAGAGGGCTGGACCATATTGCTGCAGACTCGGGACCCAGACGGCTAAGTTTGCCCTGTCCTCTGCGCACTCCCGCTTGGCACGGGCGAACTGGTCCAGTATTGCTTGGGCAGGAACAGACTGAATCCCTAGAGGAGTCGCAAGTTGAAACTGGGGGTCGATCGGGCCCATGTAGGACTGGCGACCCATGACAACTCTATTGGCAGCGCAGGCCAGCATTGTTGCGGCGGACATCGCCTCATGAGGGACAAATACACGAATGTCCTGGAATTTGCTTCGCGAGTACTTTACGATAGCTTCGGTAGCTTCTGCTCGTCCCCCAGGACTATGTAGCACGATGTCCAACGTACTCCCTTGAAGGCCATAAAATACCTCCATGAAGCCTTCGATGTCCTCATTGGTAATGCTGAGGAGTTCAGGAGGCACCCTTGGCTTTTGGAGATGTCCGCTTGCGTATAGCACAACATTGCGGCCTGTATAGCTAGCCAAGTCTGCTAGAGCCTCACGCCGTATTACGTCGAGGGCGTCCCTTCGGCCTTGCGCTTGGAGTTCCTGCAGCCTTTTTAGCAATTCCCCCCAAGTTGGCATCGGCTACACCCTTCAGTATGGGAGGTCGGACTGGTTAGAAGTCGTAATAAGCGGCTCTTGCCGAGTCGCCTCCACATATTGCTGTACCTCGCGGATCATTTCCTCGTAGCCACCATAGACCTTGAGCAAGTCAGTGATGCCGGGAAATTGCTGCTCCGCGCTTCTGAGCAAGCCCTCCACCTCGGACTCGGTGCCCCTGCGTGGCTTCATATTATGCAATGTCTCCATTGACCTCCCCCTATCTCACTTTTCGTTTAGGACACTCCCTCCGATATGCAGCAGGTTGCAAACTCCCAAGTAAAGTACGAATCTCGCTCCTTATTTCAGCAACCGTGGCATGGCCGCCACTGGATAACTACCCCATTTTTCAGCCAGCCCATCATGCACCTCCCAGTTCCTAAGTAGGCAGCCCCCACTTGCAGTTGTTTAACAAAAGTATAGCAAAAGTGGGCGGTATTGGATTCGAACCAATGACCTCAGCGATGTCAACGCTGCGCTCTAACCAACTGAGCTAACCGCCCATCCTTGGGCCAGTTTAGCAAAGGCCGAAAGCCAGGTCAACGGGACATTGCACAAAAGAGCTTGTGCAAGGCCTGCGATCCTGAGCTAGCTTTGAAGCTTGACCATCCCCCTGGCCCCCTTCCTGGAAGGAAGGGGGAAATAATAGATATGGGGGACACCCCCATACCCCCGACAGGGCCGACATGTCGGCCCTGTACCTTCCTCAGGATTTCAGCAAGGCCCAACCGTTTCTAGCCGTTGCGGTTCTTGGGCAGGAACTCCTTGGGAAGCTCCAGGTCTTCTAGGTCGGAGTCGTCGTCGTCATCAAGGCCCAGTCCAGCCAGAAGCTCCGCGATAGGTTTCTCCACGGGCAGGGGCAGCAAGGCATCGATCCCCAGATCGAATCTGGAGGGTATGAGCCGCCCAATGATGACGTTCTCTTTGAGGCCCTGCAATCGGTCCACACTCCCCTGGAGGGAAGCCTCTGTCAGCACCCGCGTGGTCTCCTGGAAGGAGGCAGCGGCCAAAAAGCTATCTGTGTTCAGGGAGGCTTTGGTTACACCCAGCAGTACCCCCTGGGCGGTAGCGGGCTCTCCACCCTCTGCCAGCACCTTGGCGTTGATGTCTTCATAGGTGAAACGGTCTATCAGCTCGCCAGGCAGAAGGTCTGTATCTCCTGGGGCGTCCACTCTGACCCTTCTCAGCATCTGCCGCACGATGACCTCGATATGCTTGTCGTTGATGGTAACTCCCTGGGACCGATACACCATCTGGACTTCTCCCACTAGATAGTCCTGCACTGCTTCTCGGCCCAAGATTCGCAGGACGTCCTGGGGGTTCTTGGTCCCCTCTGTAAGCTGGTCACCGGCTTTTACAGCAGCGCCCTTCTCCACCAGGAGCCTTGTAGCCGAGGGGACTGCGTATTCCCTTTCATCCCTCTCCTCGTAGAGGATGACCACTCGGCCGGTTTCCAGTTGTACTCGGCCGGATACCCTGGCTACTATAGGGGCAAGCTGGGGGCTCTGAGATTTACCCTGAGTCCGCTGTGGGACCTCGGCCAATACAGACCCAGCAGGGACCAGCTCTCCGTCCTTTACCTGGGCGCGGTAGCCCGTTGTCAGGGTATACTCATCTCTATAGGTCTCAGCGCTGACCACCCTGATGAGCTTGCCATCGGGCGAGTCCAAGATATCCACCTGGCCATCGATGTCTGAGAGGACTGCCTGGCCTTTAGGCGCACGAGCCTCAAAGAGCTCTTCGACCCTGGGGAGGCCGCTGGTGATGTCTTCCAGGTTGGCTACCCCGCCGGTGTGGAATGTTCTCATGGTCAGTTGAGTCCCGGGTTCGCCGATGCTCTGGGCGGCTATTATGCCCACCGCCTCGCCGATCTCCACCAGGCGACCTCGGGGCAGGCTTCTGCCATAGCAGAGGCGACAGATGCCTCGTCGGGCTTCGCAGGTAAGGGGTGAGCGAACCGGAGCCTTGTTGATGCCCGCGGCGGTCAGAGCGTTAGTCACGGCCTCTGTTATTTCCTGGTTTCGCGCCACTAGAAGCTCTTGGGTCCTGGGATGATGAATATCCTCTGCCGCTACCCTCCCCAGGACGCGCTCGGCAAAGCCGCCCAGGAGTTTGTCCGCAGGCTCCTTGACTAGTATGCCGCCCGCAGCGCCGCAGTCCTCGACAAGAGCTATAACGTCTTGCGAGACGTCAATGAGGCGGCGGGTCAGATAGCCGCTATCGGCGGTTCTCAGGGCGGTATCGGCCAGCCCCTTGCGAGCGCCGTGGGTGGAGATGAAGTACTCCAATACGCTGAGCCCCTCGCGGAAGCTGGATTTGACAGGGAGGTCAATGATCCTGCCTCGGGGGTCGCTCATGAGGCCCCGCATGCCGGCCATCTGTTTGATCTGGGCGATGTTGCCTTTAGCCCCAGAGACGGCCATGAGGTAGGTGGAGCCGTAGCTAGCCATCGTCTGTTGGACGGCCTTGGTCATCCTTTCGGTGGCCTCTGTCCAGATATCCACTGCACTCTTGTAGCGCTCCTCCTCAGAGATGAGGCCCCGTTGGAACTCGCGCTCCAGTTGAGCGATCTTCGCTTCCGCCTCTCCCAGCACCTGGGGTTTGATCGCAGGGACCTCGAGGTCGTTGATGGCGATGGTCATGCCTGCCAGGGTGGCGAAGTGGAAGCCCAGGCGCTTGATATTGTCCAGCAGAGCGGCACAGGCCTCGTTGCCCAGGAGTTGATAGCAGCGGGCTATTATTTCCTTAAGGGCCTTTTTATCTAGAGGCAGGTTCCAGTTCTCGGGACTCTCTGCCAGTTCAGGCGCAAGGACCTCACGGAACAGGATGCGGCCTATAGATGTCTCGATCATGTCCCCTTGGGGAGTACGCACCTGGATCAATGAGTGATGTTCTACCAGGCCCATCTCGTATGCTAGCTTGGCGTCTTCGAAGTCTGCGAAGGTTTTCAGGCCGTCTTGAGCGTTGGACTTTTCGGGTGGCAGGTAGGTAAGGTAGTAGCAGCCCAAAACCATGTCCAGGGTAGGGACCACAATGGGCTCGCCGGAGCTGGGGGAGAGCATGTTGTAGGTGCTTAGCATGGCCTTTCGCGCTTCCAGGACAGCGGCTCGCGAGAGGGGAACGTGGACGGCCATCTGATCGCCATCGAAGTCCGCGTTGAAGGCGGTGCACACCAGCGGATGGATCTGGATGGCGCTTCCTTCGACGAGAACGGGCTCGAAGGCCTGAATTCCCAGCCGATGTAGGGTGGGGGCCCTGTTCAGCAGGACCGGCCTGGTCTTAATGATCTCCTCCAGCACGTCCCATACCTCGGGTCTGACCCTTTCTGCCATGCGCTTAGCGCTTTTGATGTTGTGGGCCAGGCCCTTGGCGACGAGGCGGTGCATAACGAAGGGCTTAAAGAGCTCCAGGGCCATTCTCTTGGGCAGGCCGCACTGGTGAAGCTTTAGCTCGGGGCCTACCACTATCACAGATCGGCCGCTATAGTCCACTCTCTTGCCCAGGAGGTTCTGACGGAATCTACCCTGCTTCCCCCGCAGCATGTCCGAGAGGGACTTTAGCTTATGGTTGTGGCTCCCCGAAACGGGCTTGCCTCTCCTTCCGTTATCTATCAGGGCGTCCACAGCCTCTTGGAGCATGCGCTTCTCATTGCGAATGATGATCTCTGGAGCACCTAGCTCCAGGAGGCGGCGCAATCGGTTATTTCTGTTGATTACGCGCCTGTACAGGTCATTGAGGTCGCTGGTGGCAAACCGGCCGCCATCCAGCTGGACCATGGGCCTCAGGTCTGGTGGCAATACGGGCAAAATCTTAAGGACCATCCACTCCGGGCGGTTGCCACTCTTGCGGAAGGCCTCCACCACTCGAAGGCGTTTGGTAGCCTTCTTGCGCCGCTGCCCAGAGGTGGACTGAATCTCGTCATGGAGCCCTTCCCGGAGCTTGTTCAGGTCTTGGCGACCGAGGATTTCCAAAATGGCCTCGGCACCAGTGCCGTCGGTAAAGACGTCGCCGTATTTCTCATTGAGCTCTTTATGACGGGCTTCGGTGAGGAGCAGCATGGGTCGGATCTCCTCGACCTCCTCTAGCTGCCCCTGGGTGGAATCTCCAACATCTTCCTTTTCGAGGTCCAGGCGGCGCTGTATCTGGCCGATCTCATCCTCCAGTTGACCGCGTTTATTTTCAATCTGGGCCTCCGCTATCTCACCAGCATCAGCCTGCCGCCGTAGCGCTGCTTGCTCATCCTCTGAGACCAGAGCAGTTACCAGGCTCTTGAGGCTCTCCAGGTGTTCTTCGGTAACCTGCTCACCACGGGAGACTAGCTCTCGGCCCCTGAGGGCAAGGGGTTGTGGGGCGGATTTGCCCACCAGCTTCTTAAGCTCGGCCTGAATGCGGGAAGCTTCCCTTTTCAGGACCTTTTCTTCCGCGGCCAGCCCTTCTTGAAGCCTGGCCTCCTCGTCCTCCAGGGTCTTCTGAATGGAGCTTATCTCGCCCTGGATTTCCGCTTCTATTTCAACGATTTGCTCAGCGGCGGCCTTTTCCCGCTCCTCCAGAGCTCTTTCTCGCTGTTTCCTCAGGGCATCCATAGCCTTTTGTTTCGCTTCGGCATTCACGTCAGTCACGATGAACTGGGAGAAATAAAGGACCCTCTCCAGGCTCCTGGGAGAGAGGTCCAGCAGGAGGCCCAATCGGCTAGGGGTTCCCTTGGCAAACCAGATGTGGCTAACAGGAGCGGCCAGCTCTATATGCCCCATGCGCTCTCGGCGCACTTTGGAGCGGGCCACCTCTACTCCACACCGGTCGCATACTATGCCTTTGAAGCGTTGCCGCTTGTACTTACCGCAGTAGCATTCAAAGTCCTTGGTGGGCCCAAAAATCTTTTCGCAGAATAGGCCATCCTTTTCTGGCTTTAAGGTTCGATAGTTGATGGTCTCCGGCTTGGTAACCTCCCCGTAGGACCAACTTCGAATCTGCTCCGGGGAAGCTAGAGATATCCTGATGGCGTTAAACTCATTGACTTCTGGCATTGATCCAACTCCTAACAGGCTGATGAAAAATCATTTTCGACCATCCCCCTGCCCCCTTCCTGGCCAGGAAGGGGGATAAAATTGTATCTGGGGGACACCCCCAGACCCCCGTCCTTACAGGCTTTGTCTCAGCTCTGGGATATCTTCCCAGGACCGCTCAGGTAGAGTTACGCTCTCTTCGTCTTCGTTTAGCAGCTCTATGGCCAAGCCCAGGCCCTGTAGCTCCTTAAGGAGCACATGAAAGGACTCTGGAACACCGGGTTGGACCACATCATCTCCCTTCACAATGGACTCGTAGGTCTTCACTCTTCCTACCACGTCGTCAGACTTGACAGTAAGGATCTCCTGAAGGTTATGGGCAGCGCTGTAAGCCTCCAAGGCCCACACTTCCATCTCACCGAAGCGTTGCCCACCGAACTGGGCCTTGCCTCCCAGAGGCTGCTGGGTGATAAGGGAGTAAGGCCCTGTGGAGCGGGCGTGTATTTTGTCCTCGACCAGATGGATCAGCTTCATCATGTAGATATAGCCTACAGCTACGGGACGGTGGAACGGCTGGCCAGTCCTGCCATCGTAGAGGATGGTCTTCCCTAGTATGGGGGGGGCGAGTGCATCCTCCCGATGGAGACGCTTGGCTTCGTCCCGAAGCTGTTGGTCAGACATGCCTTGTGGATCTTTGCCCACCTTTTCCTTTAGCCAAATGCTTAGAGCCACCCGGCTTGCTTCTCCTGGCATATCCTGGCCGAAGACCTTTTCCCCGTCATAGCTTCTCTGGGCGAGCCATTCTTTAGCCTTATCCAGATTAACCCCGCTTTTTCCATGGACAGAGTCCTTGTAGGCGGCCCCTGACTGCTCCGCTATCCACACTTTGGAAAGGGCGTCCTCAATGAGGTAGTCTCTGGCGCCGTCGAAGACAGGCGAACTGACTTTGCGCCCCAGGGTATGTGCTGCTATACCGAGATGGGTCTCCATGAGCTGGCCCAGGTTCATGCGCGAGGGCACGCCAATGGGATTCAGGATGACGTCCACGGGCGTACCATCAGGGAGGAATGGCATATCCTCTGCCGGCATGATCCGAGATATCACCCCCTTGTTACCGTGCCTACCTGCCATCTTGTCTCCCTCGGCCACTTTACGCGTCTGAGCAATCCAAACCCTCACCAATCTGTTCACGCCAGGTGGCAACTCATCGTGGTTTTCCCTGGAGAACTCTTTGACGTCTATTACCTTTCCGCGCTCGCCGTGAGGGACTCTCAGGGAGGTGTCTTTGACCTCCCTGGCCTTCTCGCCGAAGATAGCGCGCAGGAGTTTCTCCTCAGGGGTTAGCTCTGTTTCTCCTTTGGGGGTGATCTTGCCTACAAGGACGTCGCCTGGGCCGACCTCCGCTCCGATGCGGATAACGCCCTCTTCATCCAGGTCCTTAAGGCTCTCCTCGCCGACATTTGGGATGTCCCGTGTGATCTCCTCAGGTCCCAACTTGGTATCCCTGGCCTCAACCTCATGCTTTTCGATATGAATAGAGGTGAATTTGTCCTCTTTTACTACGTTCTCGCTCAAGATTATGGCGTCCTCAAAGTTGTAGCCCTCCCAGCTCATGAAAGCCACCAGCAGGTTGTGGCCCAGGGCTAATTCGCCTTGCTCTGTGGAGCAGCTATCTGCCAGGGTTTGGCCCGCCTTGACATGCTGTCCTTTAAGCACAATGGCGTGTTGGCTGAAGCAGGTGCCCTGGTTGGTCCGCACAAACTTCGCTAGCATGTGGTGATGCTCTTTGCCTGAGGCATCGCGAACCACTACCTCAGGGCCTGTGGAGGAGACTACCACGCCATCTACATCCGATAGGACACACTGACCGCTATCCCGGGCCACACGCTCCTCCATACCTGTGCCCACCAATGGAGCCTCGGGCCTCAAAAGAGGGACCGCCTGGCGCTGCATGTTGGAACCCATCAGGGCGCGGTTGGCATCGTCATGCTCCAGGAAGGGGATCAAGGCCGTAGATATGCTGACGATCTGCTTGGGCGAGACGTCCACGAAATCCACTCGTTCGGGAGACTCCATAAAGAAGTTGCTCCCCTTTCGCACCTCTACCTTCTCTTCAATGAACCTGTTCTTATCGTCCAGCTTGGCGTTGGCCTGCGCCACAATAAAGCCCTCTTCCCGGTCGGCTGAGAGGTAGACAACCTCCTCCGAAATGAAGGGCTTGACAAGGACCACGGCATCGGGCAATGATGCGAGCTTCTTGGCTAGCTTGGCGTCGATAACTTTGCCGGCCTGCTGACCATCTACTGGTGCCCTAAGGACCTGCCCCAAAAGCTCTGGAGACTTGTTTGGTAGCTCTTTGATCACCTTACGGTAAGGGGTCTCGATGAAGCCGAACTCGTTGATCACGCCGTAGGTGGCGAGGGAGCCCAAGAGGCCAATGTTTGGCCCCTCGGGGGTCTCGATAGGACAGATCCTGCCGTAGTGGGAGTGGTGAACGTCCCGCACGTCGAAACCGGCGCGGTCGCGTGAGAGGCCCCCCGGCCCCAGGGCGGAGAGACGTCTCTTGTGAGTGAGCTCTGCCACGGGGTTGGTCTGGTCCATAAACTGAGAGAGCTGAGAGCCCCCAAAGAACTCCCTAATGGCGGCGACAATAGGCCGAATGTTGATAAGGGCGTTGGGGGTGGCGACCTCTGGGTCTACCAGGGTCATCCGCTCCTTAACTACACGCTCCATTCTGAGGAGCCCTACTCGTAGCTGGTTCTGGATTAGCTCTCCCACCGCCCTGATGCGGCGGTTCCCCAGGTGGTCTATGTCGTCCCAGTCCTCTTGGCCATTATTGATAAGGATCATCTTGCTCACAATGGCCACCAGATCGTCGGGCGTGAGGACCCTAAGGGTGAGAGGGGTTGACAGGCGCAGCCGGGTGTTTAGCTTGTACCTGCCCACTCTGCCGAGGTCGTAACGGCGGGGATTGAAGAACAGACTGTTAAGCAGTGCCTCTGAGTTCTCCCGATTGGGGGGTTCGCCTGGCCGGAGCCTGCGGTAAAAGTCTATTATGGCCTCATCCTTGTTCCGAACCGTTGGTTCCCTCTCGATAGTGGTGCGGATATATTGGTGTTCGGGGTCTTTATCCACCTCGCTGAAGAGCTCCAGTAGCTCTTCGTCGGCGCTGTAGCCGACAGCACGAAGAAGGGTCGTTGCGGGGATCTTGCGTTTCCTATCCACCTTAATGGAAAGGGCGTCCTTGGCGCTAGTCTCGAACTCTAGCCATGCGCCCCTATTAGGTATCAGCTTTGCATAACACCTGGGACGTCCGGCGGGGGTCTCCTGATCGGGAGTGAAATAGATCCCTGGTGAGCGAACGAGCTGGCTCACTACGACGCGCTCTGCGCCGTTGATGATGAAGGTCCCTCGCGCGGTCATGAGGGGTATGTCCCCCATGAACAGTTCCTGCTCCTTTATCTCGCCGGTATCCTTAATGAGGAGCTGTACCTGGACGTAGATGGGAGCGGCAAAGGTCATGTCTCTGTCCCGGCACTCCTGCTCGTTATATTTGGGGGTGCGGAACTCGTAGTCCAGGAAGCGGAGCTCAAACCGCTGGCTGGTGAAGTCCTGTATGGGCGAAACTTCGTCCAGAAGCTCCTTTAGTAGCTCCTCTCGGAAGCGCCTAAAGGAGTTTAGCTGGACATCTATGAGGTTGGGTATTGGGATAACTTCAGGAATCCTGGCGTAGGATTTCCTAACGGGTGCCCCTGGAAAGGATGCAGAAGCACTATCAATGGTAAGGGTCATTCTTTCACTCTCCTTGGCAAAAGAGAAGCTACCTACCTAAAAAACACCCGGCGGGCAAATACAATGAGGCTTAATGTGGAATACTGTGTAACGGAATTCTCCGCATTATTGCAAATAATAATTATACTACTATTGTCAATAGTTTGCTGCTATTAGTTTTGGCCCCAAAACAGCGATTCAGTTTTACCCAGCTTCATCCGTATGGTGTTCGTTGGGCACCAGGCTGCCCGAGTTGCCACCATGAGTCAGCCCTCTGGCAGTGGTCTGATACCTCATCCCCCGTTCCTCCGGCAGTCCCGACCAGTGCTTGCTTGCATAAGTCAGCGTTAGCATGAACATGTGCAATCGCTTTCTCGACCCGTCGAACCATCCCCCTTTTCCCCCTTTCCTTCGACTGGCTCTCCGAATGAAATATCGGAGTCCGATGAGCACGAGCATCATCGGACCAGACCCCTGGCAGAATCCCGACTTGTCGGGACTCTGCACTCCCTCGGCTGGAGTTATTGGATAGGTTCTAAATCGGGGGGCACGCCCCATACCCCTGTGCGAGGGCCTCGTCCTCCCTGGAGCTCCTCGCCACATGATGTCAGCAGAGTCAGTATGCCTCCATCAGGGCTGCTGTAGGCTGACGTAGATTCGGTCGCCCACCTCATAGGCTGGCATTTCCAGCTTGTTATCGCGGCCGCCGCCGTGAGCCAGCCATTCCCTGATATAGGCCCAGAGGAATGGCCACCAGCCCATCTCCCTTTGCTGCTTAACATGCCAGCACTCGTGGCCCAGTAGGGCCACGACCTGCGGCGTAAACTTTTCCATGGGAACCTCGCTATTCTTAGGTTCGATCCGTTCTCCCTGAACGTAAAGTGTGGCCCTGGGCGTGAGATTCACCGTCTGGTTCCAGGTGACCGCCGATTGCCCCATAACACCAAAGAGAAAGCCCAGAAACCCTCCCTGTTTTATCCTGACCGATGTAAAGTCGAAGCCCTGGGGCAACCAGGGCTTAAGGCGGCCTGCGATAGCAGGAGGAAGTGGTTGCAAGGCCATGCCAAGGACCTAGCTATTGGGCTCAATCTTCGCCGAGGACTCCTCTCGATGGAACCAGGTGAAGAATATGATGGTGGCCACTATCCATAGCACAATGCCCCCAAGGATCTTCATGATAAGCCCGGCTATCTGCTGGTCCAGTAGAGCTGACATCCCCCAGAGCCTCGGCGCCTCCACGTAAAAGGGATATATGGCCACAGCCGAGAAGGTGATAAAGGAGCCTATCACCGCAGGAATAAGAGAGAGCACAAATAGGTAAATCATCTGCATCGGGTAAGATAGCCGCGGAATATCAGGCGTAGGGCTCAAAATGGGCCACCACATGATGACTCCGCTAGCCAGAAACATGAGGTGCTGGATGATATGGATGCCATGCTGGCGAAGAGCTAAGTCATAAAGCTCGGGCAGATGCCAGACAGCTATGATGGCATTGGAGGCGATGGCCGCCGGAACCAGCGACGTGAGAAACCGTCCCGCCTTTATCACACTGGGAAACCGCGCCAATGGACTCAGGAGCCACCTTGGCATTCCCACCAGCAGCAGCGGTGCCGCCACCAGGGTCAGCAGCAGATGCTGGACCATGTGGGCGCTCAGTAGAAAGTTGTCCGCCAGCTCGTGTATAGGGCCCGTCAAGGCAAAGAAGATGGTGTAGACGCCCAGGGTAAACAGCACAATCTGGCTAGCAGACACGCCCTCGGCCCAGCGGTATCTCCGTCGCAGAGGCCCAATGCCGAGGAGATATGCTCCTTCGAGCAAAACTAACCCAATGAGGACATCTGGGTGCCAGTGCCAGGCGGTGAGCAGAAACCTTACTGGATCTTCCATTGGTGCTAACCTTTACACGGCTCGGCTTAACCTAGAGGACCGTTACGAATTTGAAGTCTGAGACGAGGCCTTCTATAGAGCCATGCATAGCGGTCTAAACGCTTCCAATGGTCAGCCTGGACTGGTGGGGTGTCATTCCGAACGCAGCGAAGCGGAGTGAGGAATCTAGAGCAGCCCATCCTTGCTAAAGGCGTAGGTCTTAGATTCTTCGTCGTCCCGACCTGTCGGGACTCCTCAGAATGACAGGGCATATTTTTAGCTCACCGTTCGAGGCATTTAATAGCTTGCCTGGCGGCGTGCTTCTAATGGCTCTCAGGATGGCTGTCGCCGCCTCTTCCAGCTACAAATGTGGATACACCTAGAATGAGAACTGTCAAAAGCAGGGCGACGGCTATGGAAAGCGGCTCCTTTATTCCGCCTAGCTCGGGCATGACTCTGGCCAGGGCAAGAAGCGACTCCCCTATGCCCACCACTAACAGAATCACAAAGGCGATCACGGCTAGGGGCAGCAAGAGGGCAGAAAGTAGACGGTCCACCAGCGTACCTCCTTCAGCCTACAATGATTCTGAATAAGGCCATCAGGGCGAAAAGAACAGCTCCTGTTAGGCCGAGGCCACCGAAAAACAGATAGGAGAAGAGTCTGCTATCAAACCGCAGGTGCATGTACCATAGCACTACCAGGCTAAACTTCAGGGCCGAAAGGGCTATAAGGGCGGGAACTATAAGAGCAGGAGTGTTGCGTGCAGGGGTATAGATAACAGCCACCTCGACGGCGGTGATCACTACCAGCACCAGAGCAATCTTTATGTATTCCAGGGGCTGGGGGTGTGGGTGCTCTCTTGGCCTTGTCCGGCTTTCCATAGTTCCTTTCCTATCACACAGGGTGAGGGCTGGGTATCAGGTAAACCAGGGTGAAAATCACGATCCAGACTATGTCCACGAAGTGCCAGTACAAACCGACTAACTCAACAGTAAGGCTATCTCTTTGAGGCAATCTCCCGCGCAGAGAGACGCCCACCAGGGAAAGCAGCATGATAATCCCCACCGTTACATGGGCGCCGTGGAAGCCCGTAAGCGTAAAGAAGGTGCTGCCGAAAAGGTTGCCGCTCAGGGTCAGGCCCTCGTGAACGAATGTGGTGAACTCAAAGTACTGGCCCCCAACGAACACGGACCCCATAAGGGCGGTGGCCACCAGCCATACTCGCAGTCCCCGCTGATCGCCTCTCTGGATTGCCGCCAAGGCCAACACCATGGTGAGGCTGCTCA
>Ga0137829_12002828_pt1 | contig 13185 bp, 18 predicted proteins | sample OV2TP2_FD_97737 | JGI IMG/M metagenome (GOLD analysis project Ga0137829, IMG submission 97737) | reverse complement strand
TGCTTCACTAAGAAAGTCTCCTTGCAATTGCTTGTAGGGGTCCTCCTCTGTTTTATGTTGTTGGCTATAGCCCTTCGACATCATTTCCACTCTAGCGCGCAATTCAGCCAGTTGAATCTGATCCTGCTGCCTAGCTTCAGCGACTTGCTGTGCCCAATTTTGCCATTCTTGCTCCTTGGTTTGGTAATTATCCAATAATCCACGAAAGGATTTCTCTGCTGCTGTTTTTGCCTTTGCGGTTTCTAGTAATTGAGTTTTTATATTATCCGGTAACCCAGTGATGTTATCTAGTTCCTTTTGAAGCGGATCAATATCTTCAGGGAGTTTTTCCTGCAACCCGGTGTCGAATAATCGTTCTGCTTCAGCAAAGGGATCAACTTCTACGACTGCTGCTTCTTTTTTAGCCACAGGTTCTTTTTTGGTAGAAGTTGTCTTTTTTTCTATTTGCTGTGGTTCTGTTTTAGCCTCAACAAGTTCTGTTATTCTAAACCCAACCTCTTTACTTTCTGGATTTAGCACTTCAGCATTTTTGTTTTCTTCTGTTTCCATTTTATTCCCCTATATTCTATGATTCATGCCTCTCTGACATCCTTGCGATTTGTTCTCCGCTAGCATCAGCGTTTTGTACATGCTCCGCTGCCTCTTGCTGTTGCGATTGCGCTGGTTTTACAAGGGTATTGCTAGCAGCACCAGAACCCATACCTACGGTATTTTGTTTAACCCCTTGTTGTTGCTGCGGCACACCAGTCATTGGCAGCATATTCTGATCCATAGCTGTGTATACGCTATTACTCGCATACAGCCAAGCTATTTGTGAAACCATTTCTACTTGAGCGGGGTGGGCATTTCTACCAGCAGCTCGTAACCAACTGATTAGCTCATCCCGGCAAATTGCCGCATCATCCCACCAACGAGGTTGAAATGGGGGGTTATTTTGCGGATCGAGTATATTTTGCAAAACAACATCTGGAATCTGGGAGGCATATAAATGCATAGCGTCTTCTGCTGATGGGTTTGTCCCTGGCATTTTTACCCCAGTCATACGAAAATAGCTATGCTTATCTGGCATGCCGGTTGCTGGATTTGTAAACAACCCACGGTCCCACATTTCATTTGCCTGCTGAATTCGCAATGCGGGGTTTTTGCTGAGACTATCATCCTCTGTCATGATAATATCCCAACCATCTGCGAGATTAATCTCCCCCCAAGAGTAGGTACGTGGTCGTTCTGATCCAGTAGATGCCCATATTCTATCAGGAGAGTAATATTTCTGTGCTATAAGCAGTATAGCTCTATGCATCTCCATCCATTCATCAATCACCTGTGCCATAATGTGGCCTATGCTTTCTGATGCTTGCGCCTCCTGAATTGCAGCAAAACGACCCGAGGGGTCTCCTTTGGTAATGCCTAAATCCTGTGGAGTAACCATCGCTTTGGACCATATTGCTGCCTCCATGCGATTTAGCTCTGCATAGACATACTGTGGCATTTCTGGGGGAGTCAGATATTTTGGTGGTGGAAAGGCACTTTTGTAATACAAAATCTGTCCAGGAGTAGTGTCAATTTGATCCACACCAATGTGAGAGTTATTTGCCACTAGCATTTTCGGACGATTAGTCAATGATCTAGCCGCCCGCAATTCAGAAAGAAGCCCATTGCGCTCCCTTTGAATGCTGTGACACTGGTCTATAAATGACTCCCCCCAATATTCCCCTTCTCTGTCGAAGAGGTTAAAGTCAAAAAATGGCATTCTACCTAGAAGCTTGTAGTAATAATTCGGAGTTTGTTCTAGGATAATCCCATTGGCAAAGCTAACAATACGACCGTTTTTATATGTCTCTGATGGAGCCTCGAAGTATCTGTATAAATATACATGCTCATCCAGATATTGAGTGGTATAGGAGTTATTTACAATACTAGTCCCAGAGATAGCAATGGATCTGTCTACGTACAATCCTTGTTCTGCTGCTACATATTTTCCCTTTTCTGGGTAATGCTTTCTTAAATCCGAAATTGGAATAGCCTTTCGCAAGAAGCAATATCTCATGTCCTCAATTGCCAACACCCCAGGTTCCGGAAACCAGTCTCTAGTGTCATGTTTTTGTACTACTACATCCCCCTCATTTATGAGCTTTAGTGGTATTTGCTCTGCATATAATGCCATACACTGGGGGCAATTGCCTAATTCCTCCACACCTCCTTGGTAGCCGCATTGTTCACACCAGGATAGTTCCTTTCCAGCTTCCGGATTCCAACAACACTCTACAACTGCTGTGCCAAAGGTTACCATACTACGAATCATTTGGATGTATTTTACTCGTAGTTTCTGTTCACGCATTTTGTAATCTAAAAATTCCGACGCTACATCTGCGGCTCTGGCATCTGATGAGTCATAAGAGGCTGGAATTACCCTTGCGGTTGGGATTATTCTAGTAAATTTTCCTATCAAAGCTTGGGCGGTTGGGTGGATAATGTTGTCTATAGAATAGAAATTTCTCTGAGAGTCACGATCTATGATTAATCTAACAATCTCCCCATCTACCCTGCGTCTTGCGGTTATCTGTTCCCCTTTTGCATATTGCCTATTTACCTCCCAACGATACTCATAAGGCTGTCTGGATGACTGCGCTTTTTCAAATAGCCTCTGTAATACTGAAACCGATTCTTTTTCCTCCTGCCCAGCAATATAGTGCTCTGCATCTTTCCAGCTTTCAGCAATTCCAGTTGGATCTATATCTCTAGAAGAATTCACCGCCATGTGGTTAAAATTGGACAAGTTCTGGTTTAAACTGCTTCAGTATATTTTTTTTCTGATTATTTTGTGCCGCTGTCATTTGTTGGTATTTATTGGATAAGTTTTTGCGTTCTTGCATTTCTAAGATCATTGCTTCTCGTAAGGCCTTTTCGTCGATGAATGTTGAATCCGCATTCTCCTGTTGTTCTGGGGAACTAAATGGATCTTGCATAGGTAGATCACTAGACATTTCTCCTGATATGTTACCATTGGCACCGTAAAAATCAGCAGCGTCAATTCGCCAATCTGGAATATCTACCGGATAAGGCATTCCTTCAACAACCATAGATGCCTCTCCCATAGCTTGTAATGCTGCTTCAACATCAGAAGCTCCAGGTAATTGCGATTGTAGAAGCATTTCTGGAGATTTGTAATGTAGCATTAATTTGAATTTTGGTTAGTAAACCCTGCCGGGTCAGCAATTATGTCGTAGACATTTCCATCAGCATCTTTGAATACTCTAGGATTATTTACAATTCTATTAGCTTCTGATTCAGTTTTATTCTGGTGTTTGATTGCTTCAACAGATTCTTGCGTATAGACATTTGCTTGGGCGTGTTCTATGGGATTTGCAGATCGCAAAAGGGCTAGTTGGTCAAAGGACTTCTCAATTGCATCCTGTTGTTTCCCCAGCATTCTTTCAAATGATTCAGTTTGACTCTCTCCCCGGCGCAGTAGGGCATAGAGTGTAAGCAGGAGGGTACTTACAGATACCAGGGAGAGAGCCGTTAGACACATTATGATCATCCAAGGTAAATATACACATTTATGTATATTTGGCTAGTACTTAGATAGGCTATACATAACTCTCTGATTCCTCTCGCGAATTTTCCTCCTCTGTCTTATGGACATCGCTCCAGAAATTGGTATCATGTTCTGATAACTCTGCGATTTTTCTAAGTTTTCGTCTTCTTTCTTTATCGTAGTCAAATAAATCCGGATAGGTTTCAGTAGCATAAATCGCAATCGCAACCGCAATGACTGTATCATCATGTGCTCCTTGGGTTCCACGGAATCTGTAGGATAGACCAGATTCAGTACGCTCCTGGCCGAAATGACCAAATTCTTCCAGGGTGTAAACATCCCTGATTATTAAATAACGCTTTCCAGTTTCAGCATGTTTAATGCTATTCTGTAGCATACTTATAATGATTCCTTTGGTTTTTACATTTGTATCTATCCCAAAGGCAAAGTCTTGTCCCCAACCAGTTTGTGCTGGGTCAATTATATCCCTAAAGATATTATCATATCCTAGTTCACGAGTCATTTCTTGAATTGTCGCATCTCCTGGTCCACGACGTTCAATGACTACTACAGCATCATTGTAAAACTTCCCTAGCTTATAAAGCACTTTGGCATAGGCAATGCTATTTATATGCCCATGGAACATTGCAACCTGTTCGTAGAAATATTCCAAGCCAATTTTAATAATCTTCAATACTTGTGCACAAGAGTAGTCCCTGCCTGCAAGACCTTGGGCCACATCTGCTCCTATGACATATTGCGCTTCCGGTTCTGGGAATTCAAAGATTTTATATCCCCCAGACTGCTTTGCTTCTAGAGGCTTGATTTCTCCTGATTGTATCTTGTGATGGCTTATGTAGAAACATTTGCGATCCCAGGCAGCTAGACGTTCTTTTTCGTCCCAGTTTCCAAATTGATCTTCTAGTTCATCTGATAGACACGTCACACGAAGTTCCACTAGCTTCGGCTTCAAGCATTCGTCGAACATTTCTGACATAATCCACGTATCAAAGACTGCGCTTTCGCTGTAGGCTACATGCTTGCCAAATATTCTTGCTTCTGCTTCAATTGGAGCATAAAGCTTTCGCATTGCGTCAATGTCTTGGTGGGCTATAAGTCCAGCGGAGTATTGGTCTATAGTATGACAGGAGACTAGTTGTCTATCGCTCCCAGGAATTAAATTATCCTCCCCACCACGTTCGAAGACTAGGTATAATCTTTGATATTCCCACCGGCTTTTTCCGCCTAGAGGTGTTCTTGTAACCATAAGAGAGGATTTTGGGACATTTCGTAGACGTTGCATTGCTTCGGAGAAATATGTTTCATCTACATTCTCATCAAACCATCCAAGGGAGTGTTGTCCCCCGGCTATAGCATCTGGTCCAGTTTCGTCGGAGAATAATTGTAGAGTACTCCGTGAGGCATGTTTACAGTCTCTTGCTTTGTTGCGGTTTGCACATTCCCGACAGGCTACTCTTAGCAATCTATGATGCCGGTCATAGCCGTTGAACCATTTTCCTTCGTATGGAAATATCGGAGATAGAGGGTTTCCTGGTTCTCCTTCTATGAATTTCTTCTCGAATACTTGGGGGCCATATTGCGTAAAATTCGTTCCGACTACAAATACTGAAACTGGTAATGGCAGAGCCGGTCTATAGATCATCTGACCAGTCATTGCGGCGTAAACGTCATATGCAGCTGATTCTGTTTTGCTACAACGATTTCCAGAGAAGAAATATCGTACCATTGCGGTGCTGGATAGAAAATCAAGGGAAACACTATGAGCAGGACGAAAGAGAATCATCGGATCAGCCTTGACAACTTCTTCAAAATCATCACGAAGTTTTTTCAAAGATTCAATGAAGTCTTTCAATCCAATAGTTTCTTCCCTTTTGCTATTAGGCCAGGATTTGATTACATCTCGTACTAAATCTGCCCATTCTAGGAAATTTGGAACAAGAAGAACCTTGTGGTCAATACCGGCATCTGAGAGAATCTTTTCTCCCATTTGCATGACTATGGAATTATCCAGATTACGTCCCTCTGTAGGAGATTTTTAACTTAACCGCTGCGGTATTTGCAGTGAAGATTAGATTATTTGCAACTGTTACGTCTTGTAGGATGATTATATCGGTTTTCAACAGTTTTATTTTATTGTCTGTGGCTCCATTTGCCCCAGTCCTGAAGGTTAATGTAACAAAATTTGTAGTATCTAGATTTTCAATTATTAAATCTGTTACTGAGGTGAGGTGATCTATATAATATGTAGTTGCACTAGTGCCATTAGTCTCCCAAATATGAGCTACTTGTTTTTCATCCGATGTTGATTCATCTCGAAGAAATCTATGATATCTAGGAAGCTCTAAATCAGCCAGTTCCGCAACACGAAATACTACATTTAACTGGGAAGAATTTGCCACAGCTAATCACCCCTTTTTGCTTTTAATATTTTTTCTTCAATTTGCGGTCCGCCAATTTCTGGTAGACCTACTACTGTGGAATTTTTTCTCAAGGTATGTCTGGAATCTTTCCAATCCGCAAGTAAGGATTCTATAGATGCATCCACAGAGACGTTGTATGTTGTTCTAGTGGTACCTTTGTACATACCTGCAACTTTAAGTTCCATATCTAAAGCCTTTAGTTGATCTTCTGAAATTGCAATTGTACCCTCTTCTACACCCTGAAGCTTTGCCAGGAGATATTTTTCATTTTCGCTATCGGTGTTTCTTGGCATTTTGGAAATATCCACAGGCTCAAATCCCAGTTTGATTACTTCCGCGATATCATCTATGGTTATTCCCTGATAGTATCTATATCTCCCCGGCATGGTTATACATACACCTTTTGCGGTTCTGTGGTCTTTGGTTGTTTTTTTATATAAACGCTTGTTGTCATCACTGAATCGCAATGGTAGCACCGCTTGGAAAGTTCCCATTCTCCAAATGACATTTGTAGCTTGTTATCTGCTCCGTCGAACATTTCTACTATAGCTTTGCGGGTTAGTTTTACATTTCCATCTGAGAGTTCTATTAATAATTTCTTTTCTAGTAATAACCCCACCATTGCGATTGCTTTAGCATATGGCATAGACCAGATTCTTGATAAATCCTCCCTGGAATATTCCTTTCCCATAGTTAGGTGGTAGCAGATATGAAATAGCGTATATGGCATAAGATCCTCCTGTTGCTAGGTAATATTAACATCCCCTAATGCTAATGTTACATGTAATAACTTACCACAACCTGGGCAAAGTTGCAATTTTGTTAAATCAGTAGAAATTCCAGAATTTTCTTGTTTATTAACATTAGTCTTTGATTTATGTTGAAAAAATTTCTGTAGAAATCTAATCCTCCAACCTTTGTTATATGAATAGGCATTGAATTTATTTTTGAAAATATTAACCTTCTCGGCAAATTCATCCCGGATAAGTTTTTCTCTAAATTCCTTAATCTCTTCTCTGGATGAATATGTCAGAAGACTATTTAGTTGCGGTATTGAATAGGGTGTATTTGGTGAAACTTTTCCACTCTCCAATAGACAACACCTCAACTCATTAAATAAACTGTCTTCCATTTGCTAAACCCTCCTTCATAATTTTGTTATTGCGACGCCTGCAACACAACATTCCATCGCGCATACCGTAGTCGCCAGCGTAGGAGCGATGTTAGAATGCCTTGTTGCAATGGCGTTTCGCATAACATACTATTAATATATTAAAAAGTCAAGAGGTGGGGGAAGTATTGAAATTTTCAGGGGGAAAAAGAATACTTCGCCGTGGTGGTAAATATGATAATCATGAAGGGATTTGTCATGTATATGATACCTCCCCAGGTTGGGGTTATGGTAACTCACTGTTGGGATTGGTGTGTCCCAGTTGCGGTTGTGCAAAAATTTCCCCAAATCGCAAAAGTGGCTGTGTTGAAAGTTCGCGTCCAGGTGTAAAATTCCCTTTCATTGCAAAATTTCCATTGCAGATTCATCTGCCTTAGGCTACTCTATTCTAATGGACATAAATGTACCTCCACCTAGTGCAAGCAATTCGGATGGTAGTTTTGTAAAATGCAAACAACAAGGTTTTTTGGATGTTATTCAACTGCCAGTTCTTCCAAAGAAGCTCTTACACCAGGAGATTATCAAAGCCCATCGCCTTTTGCGGTCCAGGCGGCGAGAACCACCAACATGTCCTGATACCGGACGTCTAATGTCCATAGGTGTTCTAGCCCCATCATTTTTAATCTTCCCAACCTACGCCATATTTTGGTATTGCCCTTGGCATTTCTCTACTCCTGTTGCGTATAATCGTTTGTTGCACCTTTTGAATCAGGCAAAAAGTACAATTTCATGAATAATTTCCCCCCTATTCCCTCTTCTGCATTCCCCATTCTGCAAATTTTACTTTAATCCCACCCGGCGTGGAGTCCTCTCGAGTCCCATCTGGGAGAGAAAATAAATCCTCGCTCCGCTCGACCGGGGTCTTTATCCCACACCCCTAGACCGGAAACCCTACCCTACGGGGTATACCCCACCCCTTGCAGGGTTAATAGAACTTGGAGGACTTGGAGAACTTGGAATGATAGGTTTGATATCGCAAAGGGGGTCTTGTTGCAATAAAGAGGGTCAGAATAGGGGGTAGGGGGTATTCACTAGAGGGCATATTCCATCGAAGGCATATTTGAAATATGGATACACCACATCCGTACCGCAAAGGGAGTTTTGTTGTCAGTGGCAGTGCTAGGGGTAGTGCTAGGGGCAGACCTAAGGGCAGAGAGGCAGAGGCAATTGCGATTCGGGCGAGCCATGGAGCGTAATAGGACATTCCCATAAGACATCTAGGGTATACTTGTCAAGAGGGGAAATCATTCCCATGGCACACCTCTTGCAATTGCAAATCACATGCCACTTGACATGTCAAATTCTCAACTAACCCTGCGGAATTGCAAGCAAAAAAATACTTGACAAAACACGCGGGAGGGAGCAAAATTCAAAAGAGTGACATTTTGTCACAAAAACCACCGTGCATTTTGTCACGTTTGACAATTTGTCACAGGGGTGGAGGGGTAAGTGGGAGGATAATTTACAGGATGAAGAGTTGGAAAATTGTGGAAGAAAGGGTAGGAATGTGGAGAATAGGAAATGGTAGTGGGCAAAGACAGGAGGATAGACACATGGACAGATCAAGTGAGTGTATAGACAGATTAAGGACAATGATTGAACATTTGCGATTTGGGCAGTGGGAAGCGGAATTTCGGGCTGATTGTTGGGGGGGACCAGAGAAAAACAAAGATGGAAAACTGGTAAAAATGCCCGGCTGTGCGCTGGGGGAATGTCCTAAATTGTGGCCGAATGATTGGGAGTGGAAAGGTGGTCGCCTACGGGAATGGGAAAAATATACTGTACCTAGACTAATACCGATGACGAACAGAACATCTGGAAGAACACTGTTTTCGGCTATGGAATGGTTTTGTATGACGGAGGATGAAGTTAGGGATATTTTTTATAGCAACACCCTTATTAATAAGATAATAACTAGGGAAAGCATAGCTAATAAGTTGGAGTCTATCCTAATGCGTAAGGAGAATGAAAAAGACATGGATATGAGATTTTATGCTATCGAGATTACTAAATCCGCTAGCGGATCCGGGAAATATCGAGTGGGTGGTCAATTAGGCGGGGGGCATGTCAGTCGATGCAATCTTATGCAAGAGATTGCAGATGGTGGGAGAGTAATAATCGAGGAGCTATTACCAGACCGAGCCCCGGAGATGGTTGGTGCGGAAAATATTCTCGGACTAATCCACAATCAGCCAATCGAAGTGTATGCATTTAGGCGTCGTGCTAATAAAAATGGAGAAGATGTAGGGTATTTCGGGATTGAGTATCTACCCGCAAGGGAGGAAGAAAAGGAGTAGTTATGGTAACAATTGACGAGGCATATCAATGGACAGATAGGTGTGAACTAACCAGAGGCGAAATTGGCAGAGAGCTACGACGTAGAGCACTTGCGATTTCTCCCTGGACGGCAGAAAAGGATGAGGAATTAGTGGATTTTGTAGAAGAGGCAGAGTTGCAATTGAATTGTTTGGAAGATGTAGCGGAAGCTGAAGAGATAGTAGAAATTGTTGGAAGAAAGGGAGGATGGTAAGACTATGAAAAAAGAAATTGCTGACAAATGGGTACGAGCATTGCGTAGTGGGGAATACAAGCAAGGAAATGGCTCATTATTGAGAGATGGCAATTACTGTTGTCTGGGAGTTCTTTGCGATTTGGCCTTGAAAAATAACGTTCCAATAACAGTAGGTATTGTTGAGGGGGCGACTAGTTTTGATGGTAAGCTAGGGGTACTACCGAATTCGGTAAAAAACTGGGCAGGTATGAATAGCGCAAATGGTGGGTTGTTTGCCTCCCATAGATATACAAGTTTGACAGACGAAAATGATCTAGGTGTTAATTTTAACGAAATAGCTAAGTTGATTGCGGACCATTGGGATAATCTGTAACAGAAGTAATAATTGTGTTGAAATGTATAATGGGATAGAATATGATATTATTCTATGACTACATGGTTTACCTCAGATTCTCATTTTTTTCATCGAAATATTATCGAACTTGCTAATAGACCATTTGCAAACCTCGATGATATGCACGCCCAGCTTATTGCTTTGCATAATTCGGTCGTACGGCCAGAGGATGAGTGGTACCACCTAGGTGATTTTGCATTCACAAACAAACCCTCGAAGGTGGAAGAGATAGTCAATCGCTTAAATGGCAAGGGGCGGATAATACTGGGGAATCACGATAAAGACTGGGGAAAAAAGCTACCAGATAAGACAATCTATCGACCCTGGGAAGGCCGGCCGCATGTAAAGGCATATCAGGTGATAGATATGGTAATAAACGACCAACAGGTGGTATTATGTCACTATCCTATTGCATCTTGGCCTGGGATTGGGCACGGAAGTTGGCATTTGCACGGACATAGCCACGGGAAGTTGCAGCAACCAAAGGGATTGAGGAGAATGGATGTTGGAGTAGATTGCTGGGGCTACAGGCCTGTGTCGTTTGAAGAAATCGCCGAGTATATGGGCAAGGTTGGAGATTTCATTCCGGTAGACCACCATTTATGGAGGCAAATGACATAATTCTTGCGGATGCGTATTTGGTCGGATATTACTAAGACTAGGTATGTCAAAAAAGGAGCGGAAGATGCTGAAATTGGATTCGACTGGTTTACGGATTGACATGTCATACTTTGAACCCAAGAAGATAGAAAAGACAGGGAAAGATGTTGATAAATACCAACCTTGGGAGGAGGATATATTAAAAATAGCGCGTGATGATTTAGCTAAAGTACTATTGGTCTTAGAAAGATCTACTCTGCTACGGGCTATAGAGATTGCTGGGGCGCGCGGATTTGCAGAAGACGAAGCGTTGCAAACTAGACTAGTAGATGCCGTTGTTGCGCTCTCTGATTTGTTAGGCATGTTGCAGGATGGAGGAAGAAGAAATGGTTGAATTTGACGAAAGAGAAAGACCGGAAGACAACGCGGACTGGCAGGCTGAGCAGTGGGACAAAGGTAAGGAGATTGCAAAAGAAAGAATCTCAGAAGAGAGAATCTCAAACGAGTTGCGGTTTCAGGAGACAATAGATAGATTCGCCTTGCAGGAGCGTAAGATGGGACAGTGGGTGACTATTGGTCTGGTGGAAGGTAATCTTGCGAGAGGATATTTGAGTTTGTATAAGATACATAATCCAAATGCCGAGTATAGGTTATTACCCTGTTTTGATACTGTATAAAATGTGGTGGTAATTTACTGTGGCTAATGACACGGAAGCATCCAGTAAACCAGCAAAGAGGGATATTAATCCTGGGTATAGAATCTCGGCAAAGCGTATAACCGAGCATGGAGATATCATACCAAAGAAGCACTCAAAGAGGAAAATAAATCATAGAACTAGGCTCCACCTGACGCCATCACAAAGGCTTGCTTATTTGTGTCTGATTTACGAAAACACCATAAACTACCAGAATGGCGAAATTGCGGTTTTATCGGATGCCTTGCGGAACTATATAGCATACGGGAATATCCCAGCTAATTTATTGCAAAACGTGCAGGAGTATTTTAATAGAAAAGTTTCTGTGCCCCGGGTATTCCCTGCGGAATTTAAACTTGAAGTCGTTCGGGTGCGCCTGCTGATGAACAACAAGACCTTTGCAAAGTACATGCGCAAATGGGGGTTGACTTACTCACAAGTAAGACGTTGGTTGCAGATATATCGCGCTAAGGGGGCAGCAGGGTTGCGGTCACAGTTAGTGGTTTCGAAAAATGAAATTGATAGGGTAAAAAATATCCCATTGGAAAAAATACCAGAAGCGGATGCCTATTTGCAAAAAATGACTGCAAAGTATCATTTGCCGAGGGGTATAAATGTTGGTACAAATAGCCTAGAGAACAAAACATTAACCCCAATAGGTCCAACTGATAGGAAAACTGCAACATCTACAGAAATGCCTAGGAAGTTGATGTTGCGGAAAGACCCGTTGGAGGATGCATTTGAGATTATTAGATAAATGGAGGTTTGACAAATGAGAAATCTTGTTGCGATGACAGGAAAGGCTGGGGCAGGGAAAACAACCTTGGCTAATTATTTGGTGAATCATTATGGTTATGTAAAATTCTCTTTCGCAACGGCACTAAAACAGTTATTGTGGGAAGCATATGGGAATAGTGATATTTCAACAGGTTTAATAGTTTCAAAAGTACAAGACTATTCGACATCTTATGGGTTGAAAAGCGGTAGAGAATTAATGCAACAATTTGGTACCCTATTCAGAGAGCAAATTGATGCTGATTTTTGGATAAAAATTGTAGACAATAAAATTGCCAGATACGAGCGTGATAAAATGTATCAACCAGATATAGTGATTGATGATTTGCGATTTATGAATGAGGCTGAATGGGTATGTAGACATAATGGAATAATTATTCGACTTGAAGATGCTCCCCACACTGTTCGAACGGAAGAATGGAACAAACATATTTCAGAAATGGAGCAAGATTCTATCAGAAGCAATATAATAGTTGCACATTCAATAACAGAACCGATGGAAAAGTTTTATTACTCATTTGCCAAAGAGATGTTGGAACACGATTTAGCTAGGTTTCTTCCGATAACTAAATAATATGTCACCAGAATCTTGGAGGGTGGTTTCTCTTGCGGAATTTCTATCTACGGAATTCCCTCCACAAGAGTATCTGGTTGATAAGCTATTCTATCGAGCGGATAAGGTGATTCTATCTGGGCAAATGAAACTGGCACAGAAGACTTGGCTTGCTCAGATCGTGGCAATGGTGGTTGCATCGGGGAGGAATCTATTTGGATTTAACTGCAATCAGCAAGGTAGAGTGTTGTTTATAGAAGAAGAGGGTGTGGAGGCGGCAATTCAGCAAAGATTTGTGTGGTTACTAAATGGCCTTGGAGAGGAGGACAGAATTGCTCTCATTGAAATTCTAAAGTCTAACTTTTGGATTTCAGTGTTGCAGGAAATTAAGGTAGATAAGCCTATTTGGGCTGGAAGGATTTTAGAATTTGTGGAAAAGAATGAGATAAAATTGGTGGTTTTAGACACCCTATCACTGATGCATGG
>Ga0137829_10015979_pt1 | contig 13188 bp, 10 predicted proteins | sample OV2TP2_FD_97737 | JGI IMG/M metagenome (GOLD analysis project Ga0137829, IMG submission 97737) | reverse complement strand
CTCTCGGTGCAGGTCGCCGAGCCGCGAAAGACCGTAAAGAAGAAGGAGATATGCCACGCGGTCGTCGTGCGGCAGCGACAGCCTTTTCGTAGGAAGGACGGCTCCTATGTGCGCTTTGACGATAATGCGGTGGTGCTCATCGAGAAAGGGAAACTCGAGCCGCGCGCAAACCGCATTTTCGGCCCGATGCCGAGGGAGCTCGCGGAGCGAGGATACCAAAAGATTGTTTCTCTTGCACCGGAGGTGGTATAACGAGCGAGCTTTTAGCTTATAGCTGTTAGCTTTTAGAAACTACGCCGTCGTGCTAAAAGCTGTAAGCTAACAGCTAAAAGCTTTTCTTGACCTCAAGACTCTCTATGAAAATCAAGAAGAACGATACAATTCTCATTATCTCCGGAAAAGATCGCGGCCGCACCGGCACGGTGACGCGCGCTCTGCCCGCAAGCGAGCAGGTGATTGTTGACGGCCTCAATATGCGGAAGCGTCACCGCCGTCCGCGCCGCGCGAATGAGAAAGGGCAGATTATCGAGTTTGCGCACCCGATCCACGTCTCGAACGTGATGCTCGCTGATCCGAAGACCGGGAAGCCGACGAGAGTGGGGTACCGTGTCGAGGGAGGGAAGAAGGTAAGGTATGCGAAGAAGAGTGGAACAGCACTCACCTAAAGTAAGTGTAAAATGCAAAGCGAAAAGCGCAAAACAACAACGCAAAACAACACAGTAAAATTCCAATTTCCAACCCACAAGCTCCAAACAAATTCCAATGATTCAAATTTCAATTTCCAAACACGCACGTTTGTGATTTGGAGTTTGAGATTTGTTTGGAAATTGTTTTTTGGAACTTTGAAATTAGTGAGCTTATGGTTACTGAAAAATTACAAAGCGCCTTCGGCGCTCTCAAAGGCCGTTTTGGTTACGCCAACGTCTGGCAGGCTCCTCGCCTCGTGAAGATCGTCATCTCGGTCGGCGCGGGGCGCGCGAGCAAGGACGAGAAGCGGCTTGCGCTTATTGCCGATCGACTTGCGAAGATTACCGGGCAGAAGGCGGCACCCCGCGCTGCAAAGAAGGCGATCGCGTCGTTCAAGTCGCGGCAGGGGGACACCGTGGGCTATCAGGTGACGCTCCGCGGCTCTCGGGCACGCGACTTCCTCACGCGCCTCATCTCGATCGCGCTCCCGCGCACCCGCGACTTCCGCGGTGTCACGCGAAGCGCTGTTGACGAGATGGGCAACTGCACTGTCGGCATTGCGGAGCACATCATCTTCCCCGAAACCGCGGACGAGGAGTCGCGCGACATCTTCGGCCTTGCGGCGACGATCGTCACAACCGCGCACACGCGAGACGCGGCTCTCGCTTACCTCCAACATCTCGGCATGCCGTTCGCCAGGTGACGCGGATTAACGCGGATTGCGAAGTGAACGCGGATTTTCGCGGAACTAAGGAACGCAGATAGACGCGGACACGACGCGGACCTTATGCGGACAGGACGCAGAAGCCATGCGGACATGACGCGGATAGAACGCGGAAGTGACGCGGAAATAATTTTTTGACAAGATTCAAATTTTCGGCACAAACGAATTGCCTGCATACTTTTTGTTGTCTTGTCGCCGCCGCTCGCGCCGCGCTCTACAGCCCGGCCGGGAATTGCAAGGGGCTCGCTCGAGTAAGTTGTCCACATCTCTGCTGACTTGACAAGAAACACGCTGTGGCTATACTCACAACTACAACTATGGCATCGACTTTCGACACACTCTATAGTATTGCTGCGCTGCAGGCGCCTTGGATGCTTTGCGCGCTGTTTATTATGGTCCTTCTTGCGAAGGATCGCCGGGTAGTGTGTCATGTGGAAATAAAAACGTAATCGATCTCCAGTGATAAGTAAGTAGCTTGACAACTTCCCGGCTCTCTGAGCCGGGAAGTTTGTTTTAGATTGCGAGGCGGTGAGTATGCGCCAAATGCATACGATCCACCTGCCAGTCCAAAACCTTACTTACCCGTTTTGGATTTTGTTCTTTGTTAGCGACAACCGAGCGAAAAGGAAAGGCAAGAGAATGCGCACGTTTTCTGTCGGCAGATTTACCGTTCACTTCGATGATGAAGCGCTGCAGATTCCGCGTGGTCATGTGGAGAAACTCGAAGTACTATTGAATCGAGTTGCTCCAATTACGACGAGCTTGCTCGTTCGTCTTGACATGGCGCCGTGGAATGGTGAAGGTGAGGCGCCGGTGTTCGAGGTCGAGTGCACCCCAGGAGGCCTCGAGTGGGCGCCTGTTGCGCGCATCCGGGTGCCGGCAGAACTGTCGGGTATTGCAGATTCCATCATGGTGACCGATCCCGAGTGGGCTGAAGCGGATAATCGCTTGTCGCAGGTAACAGGGTGGAACGTGTACCATGCGTGGAGAGACATACCGTCAGGAGCGAGGGTTTTTATCGCAGATTCTGGGGTTTCTGTTCCATCGGGGCCGTTTGAATTGATCACCGACCCGCATGTTGGAAAGATAAAAACGCTTCTGCCGATAACTGGTTGTATCCCGTTTGAAAAACACCACCACGCACCTGCCGGTCCGGACGCCGAGGCACAGATTTCACTCGGTGGGAGGACAGACAGACTTACTGCGGACGCAGCGTTCGACTACTTTTTGGGACGGTATACTCAGGGGTTTGCGATTAAGCCGGATCGAGGCGGGGCCGGGCATGGAGTATATATCTTTGCCCCTAACCATAAGCGGGACAGTAAGTCCCATACCAGGACTCGGGTGGAGCGTGCCCTTCGAGATACGAACGGGAGGAGGAAATGGCTCGCGCAGCGTTACTTTGAGCCGGAACGCGACGAGAGATTCGGTTTTCGTATTTGGCGCATTTTTGCGTTTCGAACATCTCGGGGAGCGCCGTTTCGGCTTCTTGACGGCTTCTGGAATGCGCGGCCGTCGCTCAAGGTGCACGGCGCAAAGGATGCCGTGTACGGTCCGGTGTATCTAGAGACATGACCTTATCGAGCCATGAGGAGGGAACGACAATGACAGATGGCGTTGGTGCCGAGTGCCACGGTCTCCACTGGACGGAAAATGCATACTGCGAGCACGCCACGTTATTTTACGAGGTTGATGTTTCGATTTACGAAGACAGCGAGCTCACCTCACACGAAGTGGATATGGCGTTTAAGGCAATCGAGGCGGTGGGGCATACCCCGCGCGGAACGATTCTCGACCTTGCCTGTGGCACCGGCAGGCATGCGTATGAGTTTGCGTATCGTGGTATGCAGGTCGTGGGCCTCGATATGTCGGCCGCCTGGCTCTCTATCGCAGCACGACGGACTGACTCTCAAAGAAGCAATCCACATCCACGAATCTCCCTCATTGAGGGAGACATGCGCAGCCTGCCATTTTCTACGAGGGCGTTCAGGCAGATCTCACTCCTCGGCAACGGGTTCGGGTATTTCTCGGACGCCGAGAACGCGATGATTCTGAAAGAAATTGCGAGGATTCTGGACAGACGCGGGGTTTTTGTTTTTGACCTCACGGATTGCGAGCGATATATACGGTCATTCGCCCCGTACTCACAGAGGGAGGTAGAGACGAGGACGTTCGGGAACGTGATATGCGCATATTGGCGAGAGTGGCAGCCAGAGAGAAGGAGGATGAGCGTTCGAGAGCGCTATACGGACGCACGCGGCCAGGTTCTCTACGATGCTCCGTACGATGTGCGGCAGTATACTCTCGGAGAGTTACGTGAGCTCTTGGCGAACGTTGGTTTTCGTTCTGTGGAAATCCAGCCAATGAACCAGACCAAAAAACGCGAGGGACTGATGAGAAATCGTATTATGGTTGTCGCCACACGGTAACATTTTTCCAGCGCGGGCCCCTGATATTATGAGGCCCGCGCTGCTACTTTTTCTATTTTTACGATATACTTTGCTTTTAGCATGAATGACCAGATGTCAGAGCAATATACGCGTCTGTTTTTTGATGAGGCCTATGCAAACGGCTTTTTGCGTGCCCGCACGACCGTTGATTTTTTCAAAACGACCGATAACCGTTTTTTCAAAAACTTTCAGGACCACCTGCATTACTATGAACGACATTTGTTTCTGCAGCCGAGCAACATATTTTATAAAGTAAACGCGCTGCTCATGTACCACCTCGAGCGCGGTGAACCATTAGAGCGCGATGCAAGCGAGTGGCTTGAATACTATCTTCAAGCTCTCCCATCGACGAGAGATTACGCCCTTGGGGTCAACGAATTGCCCAGCTATTATTCATTCGTAGAGAGCTATCGTGCGTATGTAGAGCGCTTCGGCGATACCAACGCACTGATCGAGGGCGCCATACAATTTTTGGTACCGCGAAATTCTGGTTTTCTGAACCCTGTGGAAAATTTTGTCGCGTGGCAGTATTCAATTTACGGTTTGCCGGTACTCACTCAAGAATTGCTTCTGCGGGAGGCGGCACTCTATGTGCGACCACAGCGGCGCCCCTCTACAGACAGAGACACGAAACCTGACTGGAGCGCACTGATCAGCTTTTTCTTGCGCTATTTTCAGGATCTGCTCAGGATAGATTTGGGTGAGATTGCTGTAATAGACACTCCGCCCTATCTCCGAGAGGTGAGCCCGACAGCGAGCGCGTATACCTTTGACCGCCTGCTCTCGACGCCCCGACAGGTCGTATTCATCAATCTGCACGGCATCCGATCGCCGGGAAAGCTCATGCTCGCACTTTTTCACGAAGTTTTCGGGCATCTGCTACACGATGCATTGATTGCGGTCCATTGTGCAGATCCAATCAAAAAATTGCCGGCTATTTCCGGCTATGCGATGTATGAGGGTTTTGCCTTGCTTGCCGAGGACTTTTTTGCAGAACGCATGATCGAGAAAGATACCCGAAATGATTTCATGCGTGCATTTCCCGATATATTTACCGGAGAGGACTCGTTCGTAGACATAGCAAATGAATATTCCCGTTTCAGACTCGTACGCTATCTCCGGTACATCTTTGAAATAGACATATATCAGAATGAGATTAAGCCCGATGACGCGGTCAAAAATATCGCTGGCACGTTTTCCTTATCGCTCGAAGAGTTACAGAGCGATCTATTTTCTTTCTTGCCTCTTCCAGGCTATGCATCGTCATACATTGGAAGCTACTCCATTCTTAAAAAGCGAGGTACGTTTGGCGACCCAGATTTCCGAAAAGAAATAGGTTGGTTCGGGCTCGATTTTCCCATCGTGTTTGCCGCTGAGTAAAGGATCGAGTAGCGCGAGTGACGCATACCGTGTCCGATCGGACATTTTGTGCGTCAGTGGTTAAAACAACATGCAGCCGAGTTGCAGCATGCAGCCGAGCCTCGCGTTACTCAATCAGCGCGCGGATGTCGTCTTCGGTGACGAGGGAGGAGAATTCGCCGCCCTCCTCGAGGAGGTCATCGAAAAGTTTGCGCTTCTTCTCCTGGAGCGCGAGCACGCGCTCCTCGATCGTGTTTTCGGCGATCAGTTTGTAGACGAACACGTGTTTTGTCTGGCCGATGCGATGCGCGCGGTCGGTCGCCTGTCGCTCGGATGCGGGGTTCCACCAGGGGTCGAGCACGAAGCAGTAATCCGCCGCCGTGAGGTTGAGGCCGAAGCCGCCTGCTTTGAGCGAGATGAGGAATATCGGGGGCCCGACGCCGCTCTGGAACTCTTCGACGAGAGTGCCGCGCTTTCGCGTCGAGCCGTCGAGGTAGAGGTAGTTCATATTGGCGCTATCGAGCCGCTCACGGACGAGGGCGAGGAACGAGGTGAACTGGCTGAAGACGAGGGCGCGGTGCCCACCGGCGATGATGGTTTCGAGCTGATCGAGAAGCGCGTCGAGCTTCGCGCAGGGGATGGCGCGCGAGCGTTTGTCGTCCTCGACGAGCGCGGGGTGGAGCGCGAGCCGGCGGAGCGTCATGAGCGAGGCGAGTACCTGGAAGCGGCTCGTGACGAGCCCGCCCTCGCGCAGAAGTCCGAGCACTTTCTGGCGCTCGCGCTGGAGGCGCAGCTCGTAGCGAGAGCGGTGCTCAGGGTCGAGCTCGACGCGCATAATTTGTTCCGTCTTCGGCGGGAGATCTTTTTCGACGTTCTGCTTCGTGCGGCGCAGGAGAAATGGGCGCACTCTCGTGCGCAGGCGCGCTAGTGCCTCGACGCTCCGCTGCTTTTCAATCGGCTTCTGATAGTCGGTGCGGAAGCGCTCCGGCGAGCCGAAGAGGCCCGGCGCGACGAGGGAGAGAATCGCCCAGAGCTCCATCGTGTTGTTTTCGACCGGCGTGCCTGTCAGCGCAAAGCGGGTCTTGCTCTCGAGCATCCGCGCGGCGGCGTATGCCTTTGACTGATAGTTTTTCACCGACTGCGCTTCGTCGAGGATGATTGCTTCAAAGGCCAGTTTTTTGAGATGCTCGTGATCGCGGAGCATGAGCGCGTAGGAGGTGACGATGACGTCGGCTGTGGAAAGCGTCTTCAGGGCCTCGGTGCGCTCGCCGCTCTGGAGGATGATACTTCTGAGGTGCGGCGCGAAGCGTTTAAGCTCGCTCTCCCAGGTGTAGGTGACGCTCGTCGGCGCGACCACGAGAAATGGGCGATGCGGCTCTTCCGCGCCTGCGGGCGCGGAGTGTTGGGGCGCCGTTTTGGATGCTTTTCCCACGCCTTTCTTTCCGTTTGTTTTGTCGGTTTTTTTGCTAGCGCTCGCTGCGGCACCGCGCGCGTCACGCTCGTTTTTCACCGCAGCCATGAGTGCGATTGCCTGGATCGTTTTGCCGAGCCCCATGTCGTCGCCGAGAATCCCGCCGAGGCGTAGGTCATAGAGATACTTCAACCACGAAAATCCCTCGTGCTGGTAGGGGCGTAATATTGCGTTCAGCGCAGGTGGTTCGATAAGCTCGACGCCGCGCACATTGTCGAGGAGCGAGTCGACGGAGCTCCGCCACGCCGCCGCCTGTTCGGTGACGATTCCGAGCGCGCGGAGCTCGTTCCAGAAGCCCATGCTATAGCGGCTCACCACGACGCCCTCGCGCGAGAGCTCGCGGATGCCGCGCGCTTCCTCGATGAGACGCCGCAGCGTCTCAAACACCGGATGGTTGAGCGAGAAGTACCTGCCGCTCGGGAGCATCAGGTGCTCCTCGCCTTCGGCGAGCGCCCGGAAGAGATCGGCGAACGGTGCCTGCTCGCCGCCGATCGAGACCGCGATATTGAGATCGAACCAGTCGATGCTCCCGTGCTCACTCTGCCTCTGTGCCGGATCGTCGTGCTTGTCTCGCGCTTTTGTTTCTGCTTCAGGGGCGCGCTCTTTGACCGCGAACGCGAGCGTCGGGTCCGAGGTGTCGCGCACAAAGACGGGGAGCGCGTCGGCGCGTTCAATGTCGATGCTCTCGTGGCGCTCAAGCTCAGGCAGAGTGTCGTTGAGGAAACGCGCGGCGCTGAGGCCCTGAAGCACAATGCGCGGCTTGAGGTGTTTGTGCGTCTGGGTCGGCGTGGTAGCTGTGCTCGTAGTCGTTTCAAGTCGAGGGCGTGGTAGTCTTTCGGACACTCGCGCGCGCTCGGCGGTGTCTTCTTGATTGGTTAGATCGGCGCTGGCTTCCTGCGGCGTCTCTGCCCATGCTTCGTTCGTCTCGCCGCAGGCGCTCTCAAGAGCGCTCACGAGCGCGCGTTCTCCTTCCCGATTGCAGAGGACGGTTTTTCCGCGCGCGCGCACCGCTGTTTCGCTGTGATAGAGTCGCAGCGGTTTTGCCTCTGCGTAGACTATGCGCGGCGTTACGCTGATGCCGTGCGTGCCGCGCGGCGCGAGCGTGACGCGAAGGCGCGGCTCGCCGAAGACCGGGAGCGTGAGCGCGGTGGTTGGCGAGGTGAGGTGGTATGAGAGGACGAGGCGCGGCAGGTGTACTTTTTCAAAATCAGCTCGCGCGCGTGGGGGAATGCGGATTGGCGTGCGCAGTGCGCGCGCCAATTTTGCATCTGCCGTGTCTTCTCGAGCTCCCGGAGCACTCTCGCCGCCTCGCCGTACGGCTATAACGGGCCGGATTGATGCGATCATCGGCACTGATGCTCGGCGTTTCGCACTCTCCTCGGTGTGCTGCTCTCGGAGCTCGGCGGCGAATACCGGCGGTACGCCGATCGCGATGAAGCGCTCCGGCGTGAGCGGCGTCTCGCCGTCGAAGAGCCGCGCGGTGAGCGTGAGGCCGCCGCCGTCTTCCTCGACGAGAAGTTTCTCGGTGAGCGGCGTATCAGCTTTAAGCGCGACTCGTGCGTCGCCCTTTTTACCGCTGCGGAGTATCACGCCGAACTTTTCGTTCTGCGCGAGGATGCGCCAGACAAGCGTCGCGCGTTCTTCTCGTATGCTCGCCCAGGTGGGGATGTTGTAGGGCTCGAGGCCGAGCGCAAGGCCGAGCATGTTGAAAAAGAGCCACTGCTCCTCACTGATGGGGGAGCGGTATTGGTTATAGCCGTACGTGTAGTCGCTCCAGCGCATGGCAGTAAGGGAGGCGCTGCCGTTTTTGGGATCATAGACGCGCGGGCGAAGCGTGAGCGAGGGGGGCGTGGCGTGCGTGTATTCTCGAGCGCCGCGCTCGTCGTTTTCGAGCGCGATGAGCAACTCAAGCTGTGCGAGTGTCTCGGCGCGTGTCTCGGGACTGCGCGCGTCCGAAGCAGGAGCGAGGAGCGTGGCGAGCTGGTCGTGCCAGCGCTCGGCGGCGTCGCGGTCGCTTGGGGTTCTCGACCCCGTGACTGCTCTGTTCGTGATGGTTGCCGGACCGAGCGCGATGGGGTGAGCCTGCGGCGCATGTGCTCGCCCCATCGCAAGCGCCGCAATCACGTCCGGGTCAAATATCCCCGCGTCGTGCTCCTCGTCGAGATCGTCTTTATCTTCGGGTGGCTCGTCCGCCCCGTCGCTTTCCTCGTCCCAGGCCTGTTTGGCTGGCCTCTTCATGCTTGATGTGGAGCGGTTGTCTGCCTGTGCTGTCTCGCGCGGCGGCTCCCGGAAGCGCAGCGTTTTTGTGAAGCTCCCGGTCATCTCGTAGAGCACGGCGAGCGCGAGCGCCGCGACGTGCTTGCAGGCGTCAGCCATAGGGCAGTTGCAGTCGCTCTCGTCGATACCGTATGCGCCGACGACGAGCGATGTTTTGTACGGCCGCGGCGCTCTGCCGCGGACGCGCCCACTGAGGCGGTTCGCCGCCATGGTAATGTTGCTCACCGACCCGTTTACCGCGTATCGCTTCCCGCGGCTGAAGTAGGACGGCCCCACATGTTCGAGGAGAGCGCGTTCGCTGAGCGTGTACGGCTTCATGACTGCTTTAGCTTACGGCAGGAGGCGCGGTCGGCGCAAGTTTTGACGAGCGGCACGAGCAGCACGCATGAGCGTTGTGCATACGCCGTAGGGATGTGGCATGAAGGTTCAGACGTTATCGGTCGTCATAATAAAAATGCGGCCGCATTTTTATTATGACGGGCTCAAGTGCGTGCGAGGCGCGAACCGCGCACTTCGGAAATTTACTCGGGTATTTGCACGAACCCGCTTTTTTATCTACGCTAGAGGGAATAGCGCCTCGAGCGCATGAGCGGGCCGTCGTATAGTGGCAGTACACAAGGCTGGGGGTCTTGTTGTGGGAGTTCGATTCTCCCCGGCCCGACCACAAAAATCTGTGCAAATTTTTTGATCAAAAAATTTGCATAGGTTTTTATGGTCGCGTATGATGAACATACCGAAACTAAAAAAGGTCGATTAGTTTCGTAGTGAAAAATAATCATACTCACAAAATTAAATTTCTATGGAAGTAACATACGTTACAAAGAACAAGGTGCTGTTGACTGGCAGTGTTGTAATTTCAGCGGCTTCTGTTCTCTTATTGGCTCAATTGGTGTTTGCGGCTGTGACTGGAAGCCTTCTTCCGTCATCCGACGGAGCATATCTTCAGTGGACACCGAAAACCGGAACAACACACTACACTATGGTTGATGAACTATCGTGTAATGGAACAACGGATTACAATTACACAAATACCGTTGGTAATCGTGATTCCTACGGCGTAAACCTTGCTTCTGTTCCGGACGGGTCCACCGTCACGGCGATTGAAATTACTCCGTGCGCGTCTCGTAATCAAAATGGTAATGGTTCTGCGACGATGAATGTTTTCTATCGTTGGAACGGTACTGACAGCGCCGACGCGGGTACGTATGCGCTTACTGGCACGACGCCAACACAGCTTGCCGCAACGACCTTTGGCGGATTGTCGCTGGTAAAGGGTTCAGCAAGCACCCTGCAGATTGGCGCTGTGCTCTCAGCCGGAACAAAGGGAGCACGATTGAGTCGCATTGCGGTTGTGGCGACTTACACACCACTTTCTGCCCCCTCAAGCCTGACTGCCACCGCCTCATCTTCAAGTGCTATTCTGAATTGGACAGATAATTCTACGAATGAAGATGGATTCAAAGTCGAGCGTCATAATACGGCCACAACAACCTTCAGTGAAATCGTTTCAGTTGGGGCTGGTGTAACCACCTACACTGATCCCGGTCTTTTTCCGGATACCTATACCTATCGGGTGCGTGCGTTTAATGCTGGCGGCTTCTCTGACTACTCAAACACTGCAAGTACGACCATTCCCTAACATCGCACATGGTGTACCAAGAATGACTCTCGCAAGGAGTCATTCTTGTTTTTCTCGAAATTTCAAAGCGTAACGAATATGATCACGTTTTACTACCGCACCCTCAAGGAATCGCGGCTCGCCGTCCTCCCCGAGTTTCGCGTTGGCGCATGGGTGCATGCCGAGGCGCCGACGCCGGAGGAGCTTGACCGTCTCTCGCAGGATCTTGGGCTCGACCGTGGGCTTCTCACCGACGCGCTTGACCCCTTCGAGGTGCCGCGTGTCGAGCATGACGAGGGCGTCGTCTATGTTTTTACCCGCGTGCCGCAGACTGATGGGGACGAGGCGGTGACGGTGCCGCTGCTTGTAGCTGTGGGCGAGCAGTTCGTGGTCACTGTTTCGCGTCGCAGGCTCCATCTCCTCGAGAAAATATTTTCAGGAAAAATTGACGTCTATACGACGCAGAAGACGAAAGTACTGCTCCAGATACTCTTCGAGCTCATGCACGCGTATCAGTCGTCGCTCACCGCGATCAATCGTCGCGTGCGCGCGACGAGCGTCAGTCTCTCTCGCGTTTCAAGCGATGACATTCGCCAGTTTGTGGTGTTTGAGATCACGCTCAATGACTTTCTCGACGCTTTGGTACCGACTGGTGCACTGCTCCGGAACATCGGCACCGGAAAGTTTTTCGGGCTTGTTGAAGACGATCGCGAGCTCATGGACGACCTCGTCCTCGCGACCGAACAGGGGATTGAGCTCTGTCGGGCGAGTCTTAAGACCATTACGAATATCCGCGGCGGCTACTCGGCAATTGTTACGAATGATCTTAATCGAGTGATCAAACTTCTCACCGCGCTCACGATTGTGCTCATGATCCCCAATCTGGTCGCGAGTCTCTATGGCATGAATGTTGCGCTGCCGTTTGCGGGGAACCCGGGCGCGTTTTGGATACTCACATTCATCATTGCGCTTGTTTCCGCCGGCGTGCTTGGCCTTTTTGTCCACAACCGGTGGTTGTAATTTTTACCGACTGTGTTACACTGGTTTGCGGTGTGAGCTGTTGTGCCTTTGTACTTTTCAACCCGCTTCAGGAGGGGAGGACGGAAGCATGACGGGTACGAACGCAGGAGGAAATGCCGCATCGTGGCAACCTTGGGGCGTGGACCACGACCGTTTGGTTGCCATGCTGGCTTCTGCACTCGAGCCGGCTGTTGCGAGAATCTGGGAGGAGGTTCTTCTCAGGCAGGACGGTATTACTGAAGACGGTTCGGTATGCTTCGCTCGTCGCGACGATGAGGCGATTGACGCAACAACTATCGTCGTGTGCGATCAAATTAATAGGTGCTTACGGGAGGGGAGGAGTGTCATTCTCAAATTGACGCCTGAAATGTGGGCAACGCTTGCCATCGCAGACGGGCCGGGCAGGCGTCGGATATGGGGTATTCGCCACCCACGATTTTTGGTACCAGAAACATATTTTATTGAGTGCTCGAAGCATAAGGCGATCTGCTTCTTCGCTGAAGCAGACGTACGCTCTTTTGTCGGGAACTGTCGGGCGAGGACCGGGCACACGCTGTCATATAAGTATGTGCCGGATTCCCGCAGATGGCTGGAGCAGATCGCAGCGCTCAGGCGGGCTCTTGGGCTGGAAAGTGAGGCGTACTAAAATTTGTATGTGTTATTGACGCGGGCTCTTTTTCTCGAGAGCCCGCGGCTGCGTTTGTTTATATGCTTACTATCGGCATTGTCGGACTCCCAAACGTCGGCAAGTCAACGCTGTTTAATGCGCTGACGAAAAAGCGCGTGCCTGCGGAGAACTATCCATTCTGCACGATTGATCCGTCGGTTGGCGTAGTTGCCGTGCCGGATGAGCGGCTCGAGAAGCTCGCGACATTTTCAAAATCGGCGAAAGTGGTTTCTGCCGCAGTTGAGTTTGTGGACATCGCGGGCTTGGTGCGGGGCGCTGCCGAGGGCGAGGGGCTCGGCAATCAGTTCCTCGCACACATACGCGAAGTGGATGCGATCGCGCACGTGGTGCGGGTGTTTGAAGACGCGAATATCACGCATGTCGAGGACAGGATTGATCCGGTGCACGATATCGAGATCATTGAGACCGAGCTTGCGCTTGCGGACGCGGAGACGGTCCGGAAGCGCCGCGTCGGAATTGAACGCGAGTTTAAGCGCGGCGAGAAGGCGGCGATTGCGGAGAGTGCTGTGCTCCTGCGGCTTGCCGAGGCGCTCGACAGCGGGCGCCCTGCAGCATCCGTTTTGGTTGCGAAAGACGAAATGCTGCTTCTCGTATCACTCCATCTTCTCACGATGAAGCCGGTGCTTTTCGTGCTCAACACGAAAACAGGGAGCGAGAGCGCATTACTCGCCGCGGTGCAGAATTTTTTGACTTCGCGCGGGGATCGCGCGGTCATCGTTGACGTCGGCGTCGAGCAGGACATGAGTGATATTTTACCCGAGGAGCGAAGCGCGATGCGGCGGGAATTCGCGCCGACGAGCGACGGGGTAGACGGGCTCATCCGCGCTGGCTATGAGCTACTCGGGCTCATCACGTTTTTTACAACCGGCGAGGATGAGACGCGCGGTTGGACGA
>Ga0137829_10583953_pt1 | contig 13195 bp, 10 predicted proteins | sample OV2TP2_FD_97737 | JGI IMG/M metagenome (GOLD analysis project Ga0137829, IMG submission 97737) | reverse complement strand
CATCGGCGGTGATGAAGTAGTCCGGCAGCTTCTCGCCCGGCTCGTCGGAGCCGGGCTTGGCGCGTGCATTGATCAGCGTGCGATAGGCCAGCAGCTCGTAGCTGAACACCTCGATCTTCTCCTTGGCCTTGCGGCCCGGACGGATCAGGTTGCGCGAGTAGTGATGGGCGAAGCTCGGCTCGATGCCGTTGGAGGCGTTGTTGGCCAGGCTGAGGCTGATGGTGCCGGTGGGGGCGATGGAGCTGTGGTGGGTGAAGCGCGCGCCCTGCTCGGCCAGTGCCTCGATCAGATCGGGCGCGTATTCGGCGATCTTCTGCATATACCGCGAGTATTTGGCGTGCAGCACACGGCCGGCAATCTGGTCGCCAACCTTGTAGCCGTCCTTGGCCATCTCCGGACGCTTGCGCAGCATCTCTGCGGTAACCTCGAAGTTCTGGCTCAACAGCGGCGCCGGGCCCTTCTCCTTCGACAGCTCCAGCGCCTGCTCCCAGCCGACCAGCGCCATCTCGCGGGAAACTTCCTCGGTGAACACGCAGGCTTCCGGGCTGCCATAGCGCAGCTTGAGCAAGGTCAGGGTCGAGCCGAGACCGAGGAAGCCCATGCCGTGGCGGCGCTTGCTCTCGATCTCGTGGCGCTGCTGCTCCAGCGGCAGGCCGTTGATCTCGACGACGTTGTCCAGCATGCGGGTGAAGACGCGCACCACTTCGCGGTACTTGTCCCAGTCGAAGCGCGCTTCGACGCCGAACGGGTCGATGACGAAGTGGGTCAGGTTGATCGAGCCCAGCAGGCAGGAGCCGTATGGCGGCAGCGGCTGCTCACCGCAGGGGTTGGTCGCGCGGATCGCCTCGCACCACCAGTTGTTGTTCAGCTGGTTGACCCGGTCGATGAGGATGAAGCCTGGCTCGGCGTAGTCGTAGGTGGAGACCATGATCATGTCCCACAGATGCCGCGCCTTGACCCGCCCGTAGATCTTGCAGGCCACCAGGCCATCGTCGCGCACGATGTAGCCGTCGTGCACCGGCCATTCGCGCCAGATCACCTGGGCATCGTCGGCCAGATCCAGCTCGGCGGCTTCCTTGGCATGCACCGGGAAGATCAGCGGCCATTCGCCGTCGGCCTCGACGGTCTGCATGAACTCGTCGGTGATCAGCAGGCTCAGGTTGAACTGACGCAGGCGGCCGTCCTCGCGCTTGGCACGGATGAACTCGCGCACGTCCGGATGGCCGACGTCGAAAGTGCCCATCTGCGCGCCGCGGCGGCCACCGGCCGAACTCACGGTGAAGCACATCTTGTCGAAGATATCCATGAACGACAGCGGGCCGCTGGTGTGCGCGCCGGCGCCGGAAACGAACGAGCCGCGCGGACGCAAGGTGCTGAACTCGTAGCCGATGCCGCAGCCGGCCTTGAGCGTCAGCCCGGCCTCGTGGACCTTGCCGAGAATGTCGTCCATCGAGTCGGTGATCGAGCCGGAGACGGTGCAGTTGATGGTCGAGGTGGCCGGCTTGTAGTCCTGCGCGCCGGCGTTGGAAATGATCCGCCCGGCCGGGATGGCGCCATTGCGCAGCGCCCAGAGGAAGCGCTCGTACCAGTGCTCACGCTGCTTGGCCGGTTCGACGTCGGCCAGGGCACGGGCGACTCGCTGCCAGGTGTCATCGACGGTCTGGTCGATGGGCGTGCCGTCCTTGCTGCTCAGGCGGTATTTCTGCGACCAGATGTCCTCGGAAGCCGCCTGCAGGGCGATGCTGGAAGTGCTCTTGCTGTCTGCCGCGATGGGCCCGTCCGTCTTCGCCATGCGCTGCGCATCCTCGTGCCGAAAAGTGGGAGAAAGGGAAGCTCGTACGATAGCGAATTTCCGTGGGGAGCATATGACTCTTGTCAAATTACCCGGAGCGCTGACGAACGGGGCGCCAGGTGCCGGCCCATAAACGAAAAAACCCGCCGTGAGGCGGGTTCTTCCTTCAAGGGCCGATCAATTACTTGATCTTGGCTTCCTTGTAGATCACGTGCTTGCGAACGACCGGATCGAATTTCTTGATTTCGATCTTGTCGGGGGTGGTGCGCTTGTTCTTGTCGGTGGTGTAGAAGTGGCCGGTACCGGCGCTGGACACCAAACGGATCAGGTCACGCATGATTGCTCTCCTTAAACCTTTTCGCCGCGGGCGCGCAGCTCGGCCAGAACGACGTCGATGCCACGCTTATCGATAACGCGCATGCCCTTGGCGGAGACGCGCAGACGCACGAAGCGCTTCTCGGACTCGACCCAGAAGCGATGATGCTGCAGGTTCGGCAGGAAACGACGACGGGTTTTGTTGTTCGCGTGGGAAATGTTGTTCCCGGTTACCGGACCCTTACCGGTAACTTGACAGACTCTCGACATGCCTCAGCCCTCTAAAACCACATGCCCAACCCGGCATGGGTTGGCCGCTTGAATTCACTTGTCAGTTCGGCGCTCAGCGCCACGATTCATGGGGGTCTTACCGGTCACGCTGCGAGCGAAGATACCGGGCCCCTAGAAAAGAGCGCTGCTTTATATCAGAAAGGCCCCGGAGCAACAAGCGCGGATTGATTTTTCCGCCCGGCTGCGCTGGGCTCGCCGAGCCCCGCCGGCAAGCCCGTGGGGCGCCCGCTGCAACAGCCCCGCTCGTCGCCTCGCAACATATATATAGGCAGCGATCAGCCCGCTGCCCGCGCCTCGTCACGCAGCTGACGGCGCAGCAGCTTGCCCACCGCCGTCTTCGGCAGCTCGTCGCGGATCTCGATGGCGCTCGGCAGCTTGTAGCCGGTCAGGAACTGGCGGCAATGCTCGAGCAGAGCCTGATCATCGGTTGCCTCCCGCAGGCTGACAAAGACCTTCACCGCCTCGCCCTTGCGCGCATCAGGGATCCCCACCGCCACGCATTCGCGTACCGACGGGTGCTGCATCAGCACATCCTCGATCTCGTTGGGGAACACGTTGAAGCCGGACACCAGGATCATGTCCTTCTTGCGATCGACGATCTTCACGAAACCCTCGGCATCCAGCAGCGCGATGTCACCGGTCTTGAGCCAACCGTCCGCGGTGATCACCTTGACCGTCTCCTCCGGCCGCTGCCAGTAGCCCTGCATCACCTGCGGGCCGCGTAACCAGAGCTCGCCCGGGCTTTCTGCCGGCACGTCATTGCCGTCGTCGTCCACGGTGCGCAGCTCGGTGTCGATCAGTGCCTGGCCGATGTAACCCTCGCGATAGGGGCTCAGCGCGGTCCCGGTGGCTACCACCGGTGACGCCTCGGTGAGACCGAAGCCCTCGCGGATCGGCGCGCCGGTCAACACCTGCCAGCGACGCCCGACCTCACTGTTGAGCGGCGCACCGCCGGAGGTCGCCCATTTGAGGTGCGAGAAATCGATGCTGCGAAATTGCGGGTGGTTCATCAGACCGACAAACAGCGTGTTGATGCCGCTGAGCAGGCTGAATGGGTGACGCTGCATGGCGCCGATGGTTTCGTCCAGGTTGCGCCCGTCGCGAATGAACACGGTGTGCAGCCCCATGCCCACCGAGCTCAGGCAGTTCGTGGCGAAAGCCATGATGTGATACAGCGGCAACGGCGCGATGCGCACATCCTTCTCCGGCTCCAGCAGGCCCGGCTTGTCGAACAGCTCGATGGTCTGCAGCACGTTGGCCAGCAGGTTGCGGTGACTGAGCATCGCGCCCTTGGACACACCGGTGGTACCGCCGGTGTATTGCAGCAGCGCCAGCCGCTCGAGCCCGACCACGCAGTCCAGCGCCGGGCTCTGTTCACCCAGCCGCAGCGCCTGCATGAAGCGCTCTGTTGCCGGCTCCTGGCTGTCATAGACCGGCGCCTGCAGATCCTCGACGCTGGTGAGGATGATCCGTTCCAGTGCGGTGTCGGCCTGCACCGCCCGCACCAGCGGCAACAGCCGGTCGAGCACGAGAATCGCCCTGGCACCGGAGTCGCGGAACTGGTGGCGCGCTTCGGCCGCGGTGTATTGCGGATTGGTGTTGACGATCACCAGCCCCGCCTTGAGCGCGCCGAAGGTGGCGATGGGGTACTGCAACGAGTTGGGCAGCTGCAGCGCCAGGCGATCACCGGGTTGCAGCCCCGCATGATGGCGCAGGTACCGGGCGAAGGCGTCGGCCTGCCGGGCCAGGTCGGCGTAGCTGAGGCGGTCATCGCCACAGGAGAATGCCGTGCGGTGCGGGTGCTTGGCGCAGGCCAGGGTCAAGAGGTCATGGACGTTCTGATAGCCGCCACGGGCCAGTTCGGCGGCCACGTAGCCTTGCACGGGAGCGGACATCGACATTCTCCAAAATGAATTATTGTTTTACTGTGCGAAACTGGATGTCGAATTCGATACTAGACGATCGATTTTCTCCTCGCAATGATCGCCATTGGCCGCACTGCTCGCGGTCGGGCGATCTGCTATCGTTCGCCACCGCTGCCCACTAGCCAGAAAGACCGAAACCATGAGCGACGACATCGAAGACACCGGCACTCCCAAGGATCGCAAGTTCGTCGAGGCCCTGGCCCGCGGGCTGGACGTGCTACGCGCCTTCACCCACGGCTCGGTGGTGATGGGCAACCAGGACATCGCACGCATCACCGGGCTGCCCAAGCCCACGGTGTCGCGCATGACCTATACCCTGACCAAGCTCGGCTACCTCAGCTACTCCCAGCAGCTGGAGAAATACCAGCTCGACTCCGGCGTGCTGGCGCTCGGCTACGCCTATGTGTCCAATCTGCGGGTGCGCCAACTGGCCAAACCCTACATGGACGACTTCGCCCGCCGTACCAACACCACGGTGGGTCTGACCTGCCGCGACCGGCTGTCGATGATCTACGTGGAGAACTGCCGCCCGGCCGAGGTCACCACCCTGCGCATGGACGCCGGCGTGCGTCTGCCGCTGGCCACCACCGCAGCCGGCCGCGCCTTTCTCGCCGCCACCCCGGAAAAAGAGCGTGAGCACCTGATGGCGGCGCTGGCGGCCAAATATGGAGAGGGCTGGGTGGCGATCCGCGACTCCCTGCAGGCCTCGTTCGAGGAGTTCGCCCGGCACGGCTTCTGCCTGTCACTGGGTGACTGGGACCGCAACGTGATGGCCGCCGGCGTGCCGCTGCACCTGGCCGATGGCAGCATCATGGCGTTGACCTGCGGTGCCCCGTCGTTCCAGCTCAGCGAGGAGACCCTCAAGGGCTCGCTGGCGCATCAGCTGGAGATGCTGGCCCGCGATATCGAGAGCCTGGGCGTCTAGCCTGCCCGTCTGATTAGGCCCTGACGCTGACCCAGGCGATATCCGCCAGCAGCTCGCGGCAGTCGGCCAGCGAGGTGCGCGAACGTCCGGCCAGCCAGTTGCGCGCCATGTCGTGGCAGGGGCCGATCACCACTGCCAGGAAGCAGTCGCCCGGCATGCGTCTGAATGCCCCGCTTTCGCGATGCCGACGCAGGATCGCTCCGACCCGTTCGCCATGCACGCGGTTGACCTCGCGTAGCTGCTCGCCCATTTCCCCCGCCTCGACCCGCCCGCGGTTGTGCAGGACGAAACGCGCCCAGTCCGGATTCGCCACCACCCAGTCGATATAGCTGGTGACGAACAGCCGGACGCAGGCCTCGGCATCCAGCGTCTCGATCAGCCCGGCCTCGAGCAGCGCGGCGTACTCGCCAATGCCCTCCAGATACAGCGCGGCGATGATCCGCTCGCGATTGCCGAAGTGGTGATAGAGGCTGCCGATGCTGGCGCCGGAGCGATCACGAATCATCTCGATGGTCGTCGCCTCGACACCGAATTCGGTGAAACAGGCGAGCGCGGCCTGAAGGATTTCCTGCTTGCGGCTACTGCGGGCCATCCGGCCTCCCGTCTGACTAGAATATTTTTCTAGAATTATCTTCTACCGCTCGTATACTGCACCGACGTGGCAATCGCAACAGTGCGGAGAACAACAAGATGGCGACGATACAGGTTGAAGAACGCTTCATCGACAACGGCAACGGCCATGTCCTGTCCAGCTGCTGGTACCAGCCCGACCAGGAGCCAGCCGGCGTCGTGCTGATCGCCCCGGCAATGGGCGTACCGCAGCGCTTCTATACCGATTTCGCCAACTGGCTGGCCGGCCAGGGCTACCTGGCGGTGACCTTCGATTACCTGGGCATGGGGCGCTCGCGTCGGATGCCGCTGCGGCAGCTGAACGTGGACATCCTCGACTGGGGCCGTCACGACTGCAGCGCGGTGCTCGCCGCGGCGGCCGAGGTCGCCGGCGGGTTGCCTCTGTACTGGATCGGACACAGCGTCGGTGCGCAGATCCTGCCACTGGTCGACGGCCACGAACGCCTGACCCGCATCGTCACCATCGCCGCCGGCAGCGGCTACTGGCGCGAGAACAGCCCACAGATTCGCAACAAGGCCTGGCTGCTCTGGCATGGCCTGGCGCCCGTGCTGACCGCGGTGGCAGGCTACTTCCCAGGCGGTCGCATCGGCGCAGTCGGCGACCTGCCCGCCGGGGTGATTCGCCAGTGGCGGCGCTGGTGCCTGCACCCGCAATACCTGGTCGGTGTCGAGGGCGAGCCCGTGCGTCAGGCCTTCGCCGCAGTGCGGACTCCGCTGACCTCACTGTCCTTCAGCGACGACGAGATGATGTCGGCGCGAAACACCGAATCCCTCCACGGGTTCTATAGCTCGGCGCCAAAGACCATGCAGCGCATCGCCCCGGCAGAAATCGGCGCCACACGCATCGGCCACTTCGGCTTCTTCCGCCGGCAATTCGCCGACAGCCTCTGGACGCGGCATCTTCTACCGGAACTGGTGGCAGACAAGCAGGGCGCTGTTGCGTAACCGGTACATACATAGTTTCGCAGAGCGGAACATATCAAGCATATTTCGAAACATATGTGAGAGTTATTCCGCTTGCCGGATCGGCGATCTCCGACAAAAGTGAGGATGGGCTGCAGCCCCCCTCGCTAATCGGAGCTTGCCATGCACAACAACAATAACGGCTATCCCTCGAGCACCCGCGCCTGGATGACGGTCGCGATCCTGATGCTCGCCTACGTGCTGTCCTTCGTCGACCGGCAGATTCTCAACCTGCTGGTGGAGCCGATCCGCCGCGATCTGGATATCACCGACACCCACATGAGCCTGCTCATGGGCTTTTCCTTCGCAGTGTTCTACACCATCTGCGGCGTGCCCATCGGGCGCCTGGCCGACCGCAAGAGCCGCCGCGGCATCATCGCCATCGGCGTGCTGGTCTGGAGTCTGATGACCGCGCTGTGCGGCACGGCCAAGACCTTCTGGCACTTTCTCGTGTTCCGCATCGGCGTCGGGGTCGGCGAGGCGGCGCTCTCGCCCTCGGCCTACTCGCTGATCGCCGACAGCTTCCCGCCGAAGCTGCGCGGTACCGCGATGAGCGTTTACTCGATGGGCATCTACATCGGCTCGGGTCTGGCGTTCCTGCTCGGCGGGCTGGTGGTCAAGTTCGCCTCGGCACAGGGCGACGTCGAACTGCCGGTGCTCGGCATGGTGCGCCCGTGGCAGCTGATCTTTCTCGTGCTCGGCGCGGCCGGCGTGCTCTTCGCCGCCGTCCTGCTGCTGATTCGCGAGCCATCGCGCAAGGGCGTCGGCGCCGGCGTCGAGGTGCCGTTGAGCGAAGTGGCCGGCTACATTCGCCAGAACCGCCGTACCGTGCTCTGCCACAACTTCGGCTTCGCCTGCCTGGCCTTCGCCGCCTATGGCAGCTCGGCATGGATTCCGACCTTCTTTATCCGCACCTACGGCTGGTCGGCCAGCGACGTCGGCGTGCTCTACGGCTCGGTCGTCGCGGTGGCCGGCTCGATCGGCATCATCGCCGGCGGGCGACTGTCGGACCTGCTGCACCGGCGCGGTTATCGCGACGCGCCACTGCGCGTGGGCATCATCTCCGCCGCCCTGACCCTGCCGCTCAATCTCGCCTACCTGGCCGGCACCGGCGAACTGGCGCTGGCGCTGATCGCCCTGCATGTCTTCACCATCGCCATGCCCTTCGGCGTGGGCCCGGCGGCGATCCAGGAGATCATGCCCAACTCCATGCGCGGCCAGGCGTCGGCGGTATACCTGTTCGTCATCACCATGGTCGGCCTGGGCATCGGCCCGACCGCGGTGGCGCTGGGTACCGATTTCGTCTTCGGCGACGACAACGCCCTGCGCTATTCGCTGCTGATCGTCACCGGCATCGCCCTTGTCGGTGCGATGATCCTGCTCGGCATGGGGCTCAAGCACTACCGCGGCAGCCTGGATCGCTTGCAGGAATGGAAGCCGCAGAGCGCAGCCGGGAGCGACGCGCAGCCCAAACCGGTCTGATCCGACATGCCCCTGGAGTGGATTACGCCTTATCGATCCACCCAGGGACACCGACCGACCCCGCCCACGCTCCACCCTCTGCACTCTCGAACCACACACAACCATCGGGCCATAAAAAAACCCGCTCCTGAGAGCGGGTTTTTTCATGCTGCAGGCGGGGCGATCAGGCCACCTGCATCAGCTTCGCATAGGCCTTCAGGTGGTGGTCGTCGTCACCGAACTGGTGGGCGATCATCACCAGCCGCTTGGCGTGGTGGGCAAGGTTGTATTCCCAGGTCATGCCGATGCCGCCGTGCAGCTGGATGGCTTCCTCGGCCACCTTGCGGGCGGCGCGGGCGCAGATGTACTTAGCGGCGGCGATGATACGGCTGCGCTCGTCGTTGTCTTCGCCATCGGCAAAGGTCGCGGCGAGGATCGCCATGCTGGTGGCCTGCTCCAGCTCGGTCTGCATGTCCACCATGCGGTGCTGCAGGACCTGGAACTTGCCGATCGGCACGCCGAACTGCTTGCGCGTCTTCAGGTAATCAAGGGTCAGCTTGCAGGCCTCATCCATACTGCCCAGCGCATCGGCGCACTGCGCGGCGATGGCGCGGCCCTGCTGGTAGCGCATGGAGGGCAACGCATTGCCCAGCTCGCCAAGCAGCGCCTCGGCACCCACCTGCACGTTGTCGAGGAACAAGTCGCAGCCCTTGCGCCCGTCGATGGTCGGGTAGACGCGACGGCTGACGCCCTGGGTGTTCGGATCGACGAGAAACAGGCTGATGCCCGTTTCGTCGCGACTGTCGCCGGACGTGCGCGCGGAAACGATGATCTGCCCGGCACTGTGCCCGCCGATGACCACGGCCTTGCGTCCGGAGAGCCGATAGCCGCCGTCGACCGCTTCGGCGCGGGTCTGTACATCGTTCAGGTTGTAGTGGCTCTGCGGCTCGTCGAACGCGACCGCCAGTTGCAGCGAACCGGCGGCGACCTGCGACAGCAGGTCCTGCTTCTGCGCGTCGGAACCGAGCTGGTTGATCAGGCCACCCGCGAGGATCACCGATTGCAGATACGGCTCCAGCGTCAGGCCGCGCCCCAGCTCGGTCATGACCAGCATGGTTTCCACGCCGCTACCACCAAAGCCGCCGATGTCCTCGGAGAACGGCACAGCGGTCAGGCCCAGTTCGCCCAGCTGCGACCAGAATTCGGCGGAAAAGCCCAGCTCGGACTCGCTGAACTTCTCGCGCTGTTCGAACGGATAGGCGTCGCGCACCAGGCGCGCCGCGGTGTCTTGCAGCATCTGCTGCTCTTCGGTCAGTTTGAAGTCCATGGCGTTGTCCCCTTACAGCTCGAGAATCATCTTCGAGACGATGTTCTTCTGGATTTCGTTGGAGCCGCCGAAGATCGACAGCTTGCGCATGTTGAAGTAATCGCCGGCCAACGATGCGCTGTAGTCGGCGTGCAAGAGCTCGCCTTCGTAGTCCAGCTGCAGCTCCTCCTCGAGGAAGGGCAACGCGTAGGGGCCGATGACCTTGCGCAAGAGGTGAGTGATCGCCTGACGGATCTCGGTGCCCTTGATCTTGAGGATCGACGACTCGGCGCCGGGTACGCCGCCCTCCTTCGCCGCCGCCAGGATGCGCAGGGTGCTCATCTCGATGGCCATCAGCTGCATCTCGACCTCGGCGACCTGAGCGCGGAACAGCGGGTCTTCGAGCATCGGCTTGCCGTCGCAGACTTCCTTCATGGCAATGCGCTTGAGATGTGCCAGCACCGCCTTGGACGAGCCGATGCCGGCCAGGCCCGTGCGCTCGTGGGTCAGCAGGTACTTGGCGCAGGTCCAACCCTGGTTTTCCTCGCCGACTAGGTTTTCCACCGGCACGCGGACATTGTCGAAGAAGACCTCGTTGACCTCGTGGTCGCCGTCCAGGGTGATGATCGGCCGCACACTGATGCCCGGGCTCTTCATGTCGATCAGCAGGAAGCTGATGCCGCGCTGCTGCTGGGCCTCGGGGTCGGTGCGCACCAGGCAGAAGATCATGTTCGCGTGCTGACCAAGGGTGGTCCAGGTCTTCTGGCCGTTGACCACGTAGTGGTCGCCGTCACGCACGGCGCGGGTCTTGAGGCTGGCCAGGTCGGAACCGGCACCGGGCTCGGAATAGCCCTGGCACCACCAGTCCTCACCGGAGAGGATGCGCGGCAGGTAATGGTCGATCTGCTGCTGGGTGCCGAACTTGATGATCACCGGGGCGACCATGTTGACGCCGAAGGGCACGGTACGCGGTGCGCCGAAGGCGGAGCACTCCTCGTCGAAGATGTGCTTTTCCACCGGGCCCCAGGTGGTGCCGCCCAGCTCCACCGGCCAGCCCGGCGCATACCAGCCGCGCTTGACCAGGATCTGCTGCCAGCGCTGGTGATCGTCCTTGGACATGTGCTTGCCGAGCTTGACCTTGGCGGCGATGTCCGCCGGCAGCTCGCTTTTCAGAAAGGCGCGTACTTCATCGCGGAAGGCGAGCTCTTCGGCCGTGTAGTTGACGTTCATGGGAAGGTCCTCATGGTGCGTTCGGAATGCAGGTCGGCGGGACTCACTGCCCGGCCTGCCATTCGGTGAAGGTGCGGCCTTCGGCGGCCAGTTTTTCCAGCAGCGGCGCCGGCTTCCACCAGTCGCCGCAACGCGCGTGCAGTTCTTTTACTCGCGCCAGCACCTTGTCCAGGCCGACGCTGTCGGCATAGAACATCGGCCCGCCGCGGAAGGCCGGGAAGCCGTAGCCGTTGAGGTAGATGACGTCGATGTCGCTGGAGCGCTGGGCAATGCCTTCCTCGAGAATCTTCGCGCCCTCGTTGACCAGCGCGAAGATGCAGCGCTCGACGATGTACTGCTCGTCCAGCGCCTTTCGCTCGATGCCCTTTTCCCGCGACGCGGCTTCCAGCATGGGCGCGAGGTCGGGATTCTCCTGCGGGGTGCGGTTGCCGGGTTCGTAGCGGTAGTAGCCGGCACCGGTCTTCTGCCCGAGCATGCCGGCGGCGCAGAGCTTGTCCGAGACGGTGGGGAAATCCAGGTGCGCCGGCAGCGTCGCGCGCTGGCGCTTGCGGATCGCCTGGCCGATGTCGAGGCCGGACAGGTCGCGCATGGCGAACGGTCCCATGGCCATGCCGAAATTGCGCAGGGCAGCGTCGACCTGCTGTGGCGTGGCGCCTTCCTCCAGCAGGAACTCCGCCTCGCGGCCGTACTGGAAGACCATGCGGTTGCCGACGAAGCCGTCGCAGACGCCGACCACCACCGAGACCTTCTTCAGCTGCTTGCCGATCGCCATGGCGGTGGCGAGCACTTCATCGCTGGTCCGCTCACCGCGCACCACTTCCAGCAGGCGCATGACATTGGCCGGGCTGAAGAAGTGCATGCCGACCACATCCTCGGGGCGCCTGGTGAAGCCGGCGATGGCGTTCAGGTCCAGCGACGAGGTGTTGGAGGCGAGGATCGCACCCGGCTTGCACACCGCATCCAGTTGCTCGAAGACCTGCTGCTTGACGCCCATCTCTTCGAACACGGCCTCGACCACCACGTCGGCATCAGCCAGGGCGCCGTAGTCGGTGACGCCAGCGATCAGCGCGAGGCGCTGCTCCATCGCATCCTCGGTCAGGCTGCCGCGCTTGACGCTCGCCGCGTAGGTTTCGCGGGCACGCTGCAGGCCGCGTTGCAACGCCTCGTCATTGATTTCCAGCAGCTTCACCGGCACCCCGGCGTTGGCGAAGCTCAAGGCGATGCCGACGCCCATGGTGCCGCCGCCGATCACCGCGGCGGTCCTGATCGGGCGGAGTTTGACGTCGGATGGCAGGTCGTCGATCTTGCCGGCCTGACGCTCGGCGAAGAACGAATGGATCAGCGCGCCGCGCTGCGGCGAATTCAGGCACTCGGTGAACAGCTCGCGCTCGCGCTTGAGGCCTTCGGCCAGCGGCAGCCTGGTGGCGGCTTCCACCGCAGCAATGCAGCGCAGCGGCGAGAACAGCCCCGGCATGCGCTTGGCCACCTCGGCGTGCTTGGCGCGAATCAGCGCCTCGTTGTCGACGCCTTCCAGACCGCGGGTCTGCTCGCCGCTGCGGCGCGGGCCGCGCCCCTCCTCGACAAGGCGACGCGCATAGGTCAGACCGGCCTCGATCAGATCGCCTTCGAACAGCTCGTCGACGATATGGTGCTCCAGCGCCTCCGCTGCACCGATGGGCTGGCCGCTGACGATCATCTCCAGCGCCTTCTCGACGCCGGCCAGCCGCGGCAAGCGCTGGGTACCGCCGGCGCCGGGCAGCAGGCCCAGCTTCACCTCCGGCAGGCCGACCTTGGCGTCCGACCGGGCGATACGGTAATGGCAGCCCAGCGCGACCTCCAGCCCACCACCCAGGGCGGAGCCGTGGATCACCGCGACGCTCGGCTTGCGGCAGCCCTCGATCACCTCGATCACCTCCGGCAGGCTTGGTGCCTGCGGCGGTTTGCCGAACTCCTTGATATCGGCGCCGGCCATGAAAGTCGGGCCTTCGCAGACCAGCACCACGGCCGTCACCTCGGGCGCCTCGTCAGCCTGTCGAAAGGCATCCAACAGGCCTTTTCGTACAGCATGGCCAAGGGCGTTGACCGGCGGGTTGTTGACCAGGATCAGAGCGATATCGCCCCGGCGTTCGAGCCGAATGACATCCGTCATGCAGGCCTCCCTTTCTGTGAAATGCTGATTGGAATTGTTATTTCACGGAACCATGTTTCGCACTGCAGAATAAATGACTCATTTCCGCGTGTCGATAGCACCACACGGTCAGGGCATTCGGGCGAAAAGAAGGCGCAGCACCGCGCCACGCAAGGGCTGGCGGGCAACCTCGAGGCGACCGGTGGCCGCTATCAATGCAGGGAATATC
>Ga0137829_12118403_pt1 | contig 13232 bp, 8 predicted proteins | sample OV2TP2_FD_97737 | JGI IMG/M metagenome (GOLD analysis project Ga0137829, IMG submission 97737) | reverse complement strand
ATGGGGGAGGCCGGAAACGGGGGTTCGGGATGGGACGTCTGCGGCTTTTGATGGTGACGATGGGGCTTTGCGCGGCCCTTGGCCAAAGCGCCTTCGGCGCGGAGGATCTGCGCGAGAAATCGCAGAATCCGGTCGCCGACCTGATCAGCGTGCCGTTTCAGAACAACACCAATTTCGGCGTCGGCCAGCTCAACGAGACGCAGAACATCCTCAACGTTCAGCCGGTCTATCCGATCGAGCTCAACGAGACCTGGAATCTGATCGCGCGGCCGATCATTCCGGTGGTCTACCAGCCGGCGCTGTTCCGGCGCGACAGCACCGATTTCGGGCTGGGCGACATCGCGCCGCAATTGTTTTTCTCGCCGAAGGATCCCGTCCCCTTCGCGGGCGGCGACTTCGTGTGGGGCGTGGGACCCAATCTGCTGCTCAAGACGGCGACCGATCCGCGGCTCGGCACCGGCAAGTGGGGGGCGGGTCCCTCGGCGGTCGGCCTCCTCATCAAGGCGCCGGTCGTGGCGGGCGTGCTGGTCGGCAACACCTGGTCCTTCGCCGGCGACGGCGACCGCAAGGACGTCAATCTGCTCACCATGCAGCCCTTCATCAACTACAACCTGCCCGGGGGGTGGTATCTGGTTTCGGCGCCGGTCGTCACCGCCAATTGGGAGGCCGGGAGCGACGAACGCTGGACGCTTCCAGTGGGTGGCGGCGTCGGTCGCGTCTTCAAGGTGGGCGAGCAGCCGGTGAACGCCACGGTGCAGGCCTATTCCAACGTGATTACGCCGGACAATGGCGGCGCCAATTGGCAGCTCCGCGCCCAGTGGACCTTTCTGTTTCCGGAGAAGTAGCCCCCGGGGCGCGGCGGCGCGGCGGTCTCGGCGCGCTCTATGGATGGTACGAGCGCAACGCCGGCATGGCGGCGTGCGTGTTGCGTGATGCCGGCCATCGCGCGCTTACTAGGGAAATGGTCGAATTGAGGATGGAACCGCATATGGCGACCTATCGCGAGGTGCTGGGCGAAGGGCTCTGCCCCGAGCAGCACGCGCTGATGGGTCTGGCACTCAGCTTCTTCACCTGGCGGTCGCTGGCGCGCGAGGGCGCCTCGGCGCGGGTGGTGGCCGTGGAGGCCATGGTTCGGGCGATCGACTGCCAACGGGAAGCTGATTGAGGAAAACTGCCGTTTGGATCTGAGCCCCTGCTGGGGCGAGCCCAACGAGCTCCCCGACCGCCCGATCGGGGCGGAGACGGAACCGCGTTTGCGCCTCGCTCCCGCGCGCCTGGGGTGAACCCGAAAAACATTAGCGTGCCGTCCCGGCGCTTGCACGCGGCGTCGGCCCTTAGCCACAACCCGCCGCTGGCCAGAATGGGCAAGGCCGCCCACTCGCACCGAAGTGGAACTCCTTTCAGCGATAATTCCGCAGAAATGAAGCGATCAGCCGTTCCTCATTGACCCGACCCCATCGGCACGGTCAGACGCGCGCCCGCCGAAGCCGTGTAGGCGTAGCGCTCGCCGAGGCGCGTCTCGTCCTCTGGGCCTTGGGTGGTCGTAAGACCGGCGACCACGTCCTGGTCGTTGTAGGCAACGTCTGGGGCGGAGGAGATGTATTCGACGCGGCCGAAGCCCGCCAGCCTAAAGAGGCCGAAATCCTTCTCGAGCGAACCCTTCACGACGCCGATGAAGGCCAACTCGTCGCTATCGAGGGAGAGCCGCTGGTCCACATTCGGGTTCAGAGGGCCGGCGAAGTTGGCGTTCGTTACGACATAGGAACCGCTGTAGCCGGTGTCGGCCCAATAGAGACCCGCCTCGCCGTCGCCCGAAAGCGACCAGCCACCGCCCAAGTCGATCTGGCCGCGGGCACCCATGAACGCACCCCAGTAATTGGTGTCGAGCTCTTCACGATAGGTCAGCCGATAGGGGTCCGGAACGACGTTGAAGCTGGTCTCCCGCCCGGTGATGGTGAGGTCCTGAGCGATGCGGCGGAACGCGGGGCCGACCTTCAATCCCATTGGTGCTTGCGCCACGTCCACGGCGACGCCCCAATGGTTCACGTCGCGGTCGGTCGTGAACAGTTGGGCATTGCCCAGGAATTGGCCCACGGCCTGGATCAGAGCGGTGTCATCGATCAAGGGGTTGGCGAGACACAGGGTGCCGGGGGTGGCCGGGGTGTTGGTGCACCGGAGGTCCGACCGGTCGTCATGCCAGGCGAAGAAGCCCCGCATGCCTGCCTGATAGGCGCCGCCCATGATGGGAATGTTGGCGATGCCGCCATCGATGCGAAAGCCGTCGAAATCGCCGTCGTCGTTGCGGAACTCGTCGCGCACGACGAGATCGGCGACCGCCATGGAGAAATAATTGTTGACAAACCGAACGTCGGGCAGCGCCAAATATTCGTAGCTCCCCTCGACCCAAACTTGGCCATTTGCCAGGGCATTTGAAGCGAACGAAAGGCAGGTAATCAGTCCGCCGACCGCGGCTGCCGAATATTTATCGAAAACCATCCCACTCCCCCGATGCGACGCACCCGGATCGGATACCGGGGGGCGCTCACCTACGGTCGCGCCTCCTTTAGCGTCCGACGTCCGAATTCCCCGAGGTCGATTAATCGCGCATATATCGCGCCACGCGTAGTGGGCGGCTCGCCGGTGATCGAAGTCAATTGCATTCATCAAGCGGCCTCTATTTGTCTGGTCGACCGTCGCTTTTCTGCCACACAGTGCATTGGCTAAGGGTCGGAACGGGGTACGGCAAACAGCTTTCATCTAGCGCCAGTTTGAGCGGCTGAACTGCCGCATGGCCAAAGAGGTTCCCAACCGCTGCCATGCCGCGCGTTGCAATTGGTGGCAACTCTCAGTCAGGGGCGGATCGAACATTGAACTCTCAGACCTTGAACAAACTTGGCCCTAACGTCCAATTCCCTCGGTTGCGCCCGCCGTGGTCAGCGGCGGTGGTCTGGGAACTGCACACGCGGACGGGTCTCGTCGCCCGGAGCCAGGGACGAGATCGTCGCCACCCTGTTGGAGGAGCTCAAGCGCGGCCGCGTGCGGGCGGGCTTCGTCGCCGCGATCGGGGCCTGCGGCGAGCTGCTCGCCGCCCGTTTCCCGCCGCGGCTCCGGAACCCCAACGAGCTCCCCGACAGCCCGATCGTGCGGAGACGGAACCGCGTTTGCGCCTCGTTCCAGCGCGTCTGGTGTGAACCCGAAACCATTAGCGCGCTGCCCTCGCGCTCGCCGCGGTCAGACCGAATCAAATGAATTGACACCCATCGCCCACGCGATTAAATAGCCAAGTAGCAATATTGCTACTTGGAAATATAATGATGCGAGACGAACTCAGTGCGACATTTGCCGCGCTTGCCGACCCGACCCGGCGCGCCATTCTGGCGCGGCTTGCAGGCGGCGACGCGACGGTCATGGAGCTGGCGGAACCGTTCGACATCTCCCAGCCAACGGTTTCCAAACATCTCAAGGTGCTGGAGCGCGCGGGCATGATCTCGCGCGGGCGGATCGCCCAGACGCGCCCATGCCGCTTGGAGATGGCGCGCCTCGAGGATGCGGCGCGGTGGCTGGAAGCTTACCGCCACCTCTGGGAGGACAGCTTCGACCGCCTCGACGCCTATCTGCGAGAGCTGCCGTCCCCTCCCAGCAAAGGAACTTAAAATGCCCGAAAATGACAGGACCGCGAAGGATGGGGCATTCGTCGTCACCCGTGATTTCAATGCGTCGCGTGATCTCGTGTGGAAAGCTTGGAGCGAGCCGGGCCGGTTGAGCCAATGGTGGGGTCCGAAGGGCTGCAAGATTCGCGTCGAACACCTGGAATTCCGTGCGGGCGGCTTCTTCCACTATTCCATGGCGTTCCCCAATGCGCCATTGGCGTGGGGCCGGTTCATGTACAGGGAAATCGCGGAACCGGACCGCATCGTCTGGCTCAACTCGTTTTCAAACGAAAAGGGCGGCATCACCCGCGCGCCATTCTGCGACAGGGTTCCGCTGGAGATAGAGAATACGGTCATGCTGACCGAAAGGGCGGGTGCAACGATCCTGAATCTGCGGTCGCTGCCATTCGGCGAGACGGCGGAAGAGCGTGAATGTTTCGAACGGCTGTTCCCGTCGATGCAACAAGGATTCGGTGGAACATTCGAACGATTGGCCCTGCATCTGGCACGGGGGTGATCGTCACAACGGTCTGTTCGAACCCTGGGATTGCTTGACCTGCTACTGGCTCCATCAGGGTCGCGAACGGGGACGTGCTCGACCCGCTCCACGGGCGATCGCTTCGCGCGCGCAAGCTGGCAAGGGACCTGCCGGAGGCGGGTAAACTAATGTGTCGTCGCGCGCGCCCGCCCGGCCGGCTTCGCCCATGCGTCTGATCACGGGACCCTTCCATGGCCGCCCGGACAACAGCCTGCCCGAAGGCCTGAATCGATTAGCGGGCGCGGGGGTCAAGCTCTGTTGCGCGCCGCCACCCTCAGGCCTTCTCCCGCGCCATGTGGTGGTATTCGCGGTTGGGCCGCGTGTCGGCGGCGGAGGCCAGCCGGTTCGACATGTTGTAGAAGCCGGCGACGGCGGCGATGTCCCAGATGTCGCGCTCAGAAAAGCCCGCCTCGCGCAGCGCCGCGCGGGCCGCCCCGAGGGGCGCGAGATTGCGGCGGCGATGTCTGGAGCGGGTTCGGCTAATGCTCGAGAAACACGTAGTTCAGCCAGCTGCTCATGCGCAGTAGCACGCGGCGGAGAAGGCCAACATGGTGCCAGTGCTCGGTGTAGACCGCCACTTCCGCGGTCACGCCCCCGGGCAATTGATAGGGGGAGATGTCGTCTAGTATTTCAATCTCCGCCAGTGTTCGGCCAGGGGATTGGCGCATCTCCGGGTCTATCAGCTCCCCCGTCGGCTGAAGCTGGCCTTGCGCCATAACATCGATGACGGCTTTGACCCGGCCCCTGAAGATGCGGCCGGGCACGGCCTTGAAGGCGATCTCCGCCTCGTCGCCGGGCTGCACGCGTTGCAGCGAATTCTGGATGAAGGCGGCGCCAAGCACCCTGTCGTCCTCGTTGATGAACACCAACACGGGCCGTAAGGGCATGGGCGTCGCCAGCATTCCCGGCCTCAGGAAGACCTGGGTCACATAGCCGGCTCCGGGCGCGCGGACGACGGTTTCGGAGAGCTCGTACTCGGCCTGCTTAAGCTCGGCCCGCAGCCGCGCCACGGTCGGGTTGACGCCGCCGATTTCGGCCTCGTAGGCGAGCCGGGCCTGTTTTGCGCGTGCCTGAGCCGTGATAACGGCGGCATCGGCGCCGAGGTAAAGACCATGCCGGTTTTCTAGCTCGAGCTCGCTGATCGGTCCGGCCCGCCCATCGCGCCTGGCGATTTCGTTCGCCGCGCGGGCCCGCTCGAAGGATTGCTTGGCGCGGTTCCGCGACGCCTCGGCTTCGGCGACGGCTGAATTGGCCGCCTCGAGCGCCGCCTTGAGCTCGAGAACGTCCTGCTCGGCCTCGGCCAACGCGGCCCGCTTTTGCTGGACCGCGTAGTCATAGGGACGCGGATCGATCCGAAACAGCACATCGCCCCTCTTCAAGGGCGCGTTGGGCGTCACCGGCACCTCGATCACCGTTCCACGCACGGTCGGGATGACGGGCGTGGCGGTGAAATAGATGCGGGCCTGGTCGCTGAAGGGATGATTGTAGCTCATCAGCAGGACCAGCCCGCCGATCAGGACGAATCCGCCGAGCACGGCGGTCGGCACGGTCCATTTGTTGACAGGAATCTTGAACACCTTGAAGGTCGCATAGCATAGCGCCGTGTAGGTGAGCATGAGGAGGAGTTCCATCAGGTCTTCGCCCTTCCACGCCGCCGCCGTTCGAGCCGAGCAATCCGGTCCTCGGGCAGGTTGGGGGAGGCGGCGACGTCGTCTTTTGCCTTTTTCCCAACACGCCGCCGCCGTTCGAGCTGGGCTATACGGTCTTCCAACTGCTTGAGCGAGGCGGCGACGTCGTCTTGCACCTCCGGCTCTTGCCGCTGAATTCCCCACCCGCGATCGGGCCGGTAGAGCGTCGCCCAGATCCAAAGAAACGGCCAAATGGCGTGCAGCGTGAACAGGCTGACCCAGCCGGCGACGTGGATCGCGTCCTGATGGGGATGATCGCGGTGCTTGGCGATCTCGTAGGGAATGTCGTGGATGGCGATGATGGCGTAGAACAGCGTGACGGCGACGAACACCAGCACGGCCAATGCAAAGTAATCGAGGAAAATCGGCTGCCCCTCCGCACGAATTGACGCCACGCGCACGGTGTGGCCGGCCGTATCGGGCCGATCGAACACGCCGGATACCCTAGGCTGCCGTGCATTCGGATTCAATTGCCGCTTTGCCGCGAGCCGTTATCCTTCTCCCGCGCCATGTAGTGATATTCGGCGTTGGGCTGCATGTCGACGGCCGAGGCCAGCCGGTTCGACATGTTGTAGAAGCCGGCGACGGCGGCGATGTCCCAGATGTCGCGCTCGGAAAAGCCCGCCTCGCGCAGGCCGGCGCGGTCGGCCTCCTCGATTTCGGCCGGGCGCATGGTCAGCTTGACGGCGAAGTCGAGCATCGCCTTCTGCCGGGGCTCGAGGCGGGCGGCGCGGTAGTTCTGCGCCATCGCCTCGCCGAGCTCGGGGTCGCCCGAGCGGAAGCGCACGCCGGCGCCGTGGGCGGCGAGGCAGTAGTGGCAGTGATTGACCGCGCTCACCGCGGTGGCGATCATCTCGCGCTCCAGCTTGGAGAGCCCGCTCTCGCCCTGCATCAGGTCGTTGGCCATGTCGATGAAGGCGCGCAGCTTGGCGTTGTCGAAGGCGTAGGCCAGGAGCACGTTGGGCACGAAGCCGAGCTTCTCCCGGCAGGTCGCGAAATAGGCCTCGAGGTCGTCGTCGAGCTCGGATAGGGGGTTGATGTCGAGGGCGGTTGGCTTCAACGTCGCGCTCATGGGCGCCTCCTCCATAGGGTGCCGGCGCATGGCCGGCCGTCACCGGAATTTCGCTTGTCAATGCGAGGACGCCGCGCCACTCTCGCCCGCAAGCGCGTCGCCGGCGCATTGATGGGGCGGACCACCGGAGACCGGGGCGAACCATGGCGTTAGCGGCCGACAGCGGTCACGCGAGCCGTCTCAAGCGGGCGAGCGACATTATCCGCAAAACCGCGTCCTCGGAACAGGCGCTGACCGGATTCGCGGAAATTTTTCTCTCCGAAGTTGACGAAAGCGAGCTCGTGGGCCTCACCCGCGAGGGGCTCGCCGCGCTCGCCGTCTCCGGCTTCGTGTTCGCCCAGCGCCGCCCGCGGGGCGAGCACAAGGTGCGCGCCTTCACCGCCGGGCCCGAGACCACCGGCGGGGCGCCGGTCACCGTCCTCCAGGTCGTCAACGACGACATGCCGTTTCTGGTCGATTCGGTGATGGGCGAGATCCTCGAGCGCGGCTATGAGGTCCAGCTCGTGAGCCACCCCGTTCTGCTGGTCGAGCGCGACCGCGCGCGCAAGATCGTCGGCGTCAGGCGGCCAAGCGAGCGCGACGGGGGCGAGCGCGACGGCGATGGGCGCTACGGGCGCGAGAGCTTCATCCAGATCCATCTGGCGGTCCACGAGGCGATGGGCGATCCCGGGGAGCTCGCCCGCACCGTCGGCGGCATACTGGGCGAGGTGCGCATCGTGGTCGCCGATTGGCGGCCGATGGTGAAGCGCCTGGAGCGCGCGATCTCCGCCTACACCACCACCCCGCCGCCGGTCGCCGTCGACGCGCTCGCCGAGGCGATCCAGTTTCTGCGCTGGCTGGCGGACAAGAACTTCACTTTCCTCGGCATGGTGGCGCTCGCCTTCGTCGGCGGCGCCCAGCGCGGCCGGCTCCAGCCGGTCGAGGGCTCCGGCCTCGGCGTCCTGCGCGACGAGGAGGTCCGCGTGCTGCGGCGCGGCCGCGAGATGGTGCGCATGACGCCCGAGATCCGCGATTTCCTGCTCTCGGGCGAGCCGCTGATCATCACCAAGGCCAACGTGATCTCGCGGGTCCACCGGCGCGCCCACATGGACTATGTGGGCGTCAAGATCTATGGCGAGAGCGGCGATTTCTCGGGCGAGCTGCGCATCGTCGGCCTGTTCACCTCGTCTGCCTACACCAAATCGGTCACCTCGATTCCGGTGATCCGCCACAAGGTCGACACGGTGCGGCGCCGGTCGGGCTTCGCGCCGGACGGCCAGGCGGGCAAGGCGCTGCTCAACGTGCTCGAGACCTACCCCCGCGACGAGCTGTTCCAGATCGAGACGGGCCAGCTCTACGGGTTCGCGCTCGCCGTGCGCGAGCTTGAGCTGCGCCCGCGCGTCGCCGTGCTCTCGCGGGTGGACGAGTTCGACCGCTTCGTCTCGGTCATCGTCTACGTGCCGCGCAACCGCTTCTCCACCGACCGCCAGGCCCGCATCGGCGCCTTTCTCGCCGAGACCTACCGCGGCCGCATCTCGGCCTGCTACCCGTTCTTTCCCGAGGGCGCGCTGGTGCGCATCCACTACATCGTCGGCCGCTACGAGGGCGCCACGCCGGCGCGCGAGCGGGCCTTCCTCGAGGAGGAGATCACCGCGATCATCCGCACCTGGTCCGACCGGCTCGAGCGGCGGCTCAAGCGCGATCGGCAAGGCGCCGAGGCGGCGCGGCTGTGGGCGGCCTACCGCGCCGCCTTCCCGGCGGCCTACCAGGAATCGGTCACGGTCGAGCGCGTGCTCGCCGACATCTCCCACATCGAAGGGCTCAGCGCGCAACATCCGGTGGCGATCGATTTCTTCAACCGCGGCGTGTCCTCGCCCCGGACCGTCCGCGTCACGCTCTACAACCTCGAGGGCTCGATCCCGCTCTCCCGGCGCGTGCCGATCTTCGAGAATCTGGGCTTCGCGGTGATCGACGAGAGCTCCTACATGATCCATCCCCGGGGCGTCGGCGCCGAGGGCGGCGAGGACGACCTGGCGGTCTCGCTGCACCACATGATGGTGCAGACCCAGGACGGCGAGGCGCTGCGGCTGGAGGAGCACAAGGCGCGCCTCGAGGACGCCTTCCTCGCGGTCTGGCGGAACGAGGCCGCCAACGACCACTACAACCGCCTGGTGCTGAAGGCCGGCATGAGCTGGCGCGAGGCCGCGGTGATGCGCGCCTACGGCTCCTATCTGCGGCAGATCCGCGCGCCCTACGGCCAGGCCTATCTTTCCGACACGCTGATCCGCCACGCCGGCATCGCCGGCAATCTGATCGAGCTGTTCCGGCTCCGCTTCGATCCGGCGCGCCAAACGTCCGGGGCCAAGGGCAAAAAGCGCGAGGAAGAGCTGGTCGCCGGGATCGAGACCGCGCTCGAAGCGATCCCGAGCCTCGACGAGGACCGCATCGTCCGCCGCTTCCTCAATCTCGTCCTCAACACCTTGCGGACCAATTTCTACCGCGGCGGCGAGGCGGCCTGGCCGCCAGTCATCTCCTTCAAGTTCGACAGCGCGCGGATCGAGGCCGCGCCCGATCCCCGCCCCTTCGCCGAGATCTTCGTCTCCTCGCCGCGGCTCGAGGGCATCCATCTGCGCGGCGGGCGGATCGCCCGCGGCGGCCTGCGCTGGTCCGACCGGCATCAGGACTTCCGCACCGAGGTTCTGGGGCTGGCCAAGGCCCAGCAGGTCAAGAACACGGTGATCGTGCCAACCGGCTCGAAGGGCGGCTTCGTCCCCAAATGGCTGCCCGAGGGGGGCTCGCGCGAGGAGGTCATGCCCGAGGGGGTCGCCGCCTACCGGATCTTCGTCAACGCGCTCTTGGAGCTCACCGACAATCTAGTGGAGGGGAAGGTGGCGCCGCCCGGCGACGTGGTCCGCCGCGACGGCGACGATCCCTATCTGGTGGTCGCCGCCGACAAGGGCACCGCGTCGCTCTCCGACACCGCCAACGAGATATCGGCCGCGCGCGGCTTCTGGCTGGGGGACGCCTTCGCCTCGGGGGGCTCGGCCGGCTACGACCACAAGAAGATGGGAATCACCGCGCGCGGCGCTTGGGAGGCGGTCAAGCGCCACTTCCGCGAGATGGACACCGACATCCAGACCACCCCCTTCACGGTGATCGGCGTCGGCGACATGTCGGGCGACGTGTTCGGCAACGGCATGCTGCTGTCGAAACGGATCAAGCTGCTGGCGGCCTTCGACCACCGCGACATCTTCATCGACCCCGACCCCGACGCCGAGAAGAGTTGGGCCGAGCGCAAGCGGCTGTTCGGCCTAGCGCGCTCCTCCTGGCAGGACTATTCCAAGGCGCTGATCGGCAAGGGCGGCGGCGTCTTCAGCCGCTCGGCCAAGGCGATCGCGTTGACCGACGAGATCAAGGCGATGACCGGGCTCGAGGCCTCGACCGCCACCCCTAACGAGCTGCTCAAGGCGCTGCTCGGGACGCCGGCGGACCTGATGTGGTTCGGCGGCATCGGTACCTATGTGAAGGCTGCGGGCGAATCGGACGAGGAGACCGGGGACCGCGCCAATGACGGGGTGCGGATCACCGCGGACCAGCTCGCCGTCAAGGTGGTCGGCGAGGGCGCCAACCTCGCCATGACCCAGCGGGCGCGGATCGCCTTCGCGCGGGCGGGCGGGCGCGTCAACACCGACGCCATCGACAACTCCGCCGGCGTCAACTCCTCCGACCTCGAGGTCAACATCAAGATCGCGCTGGGCCGGGCCATGGAGGCGGGCAAGCTCGACCTTCCCGGCCGCAACCGGCTGCTCGCGGAGATGACCGGCGAGGTGGCGGCGGCCTGCCTGCGCAACAACTATCTCCAAAGCCTGGCGCTGTCGCTGGGGCGGCGCCGCGGCTTCGCCGATTTCGGCTTCCAGACCCGCCTGATGCGCGATTTGGAGCGCTCGGGCCTGCTCTCCCGCGCGGTCGAATATCTGCCCGACGACGGCGCGCTCGCCGAGCGCCAGGCCCAGGGCGAGCCGCTCACCCGGCCCGAGCTCGCCGTCCTGCTCGCCTATTCCAAGCTCGACCTCTACAACGAGCTGATCGCCTCCAGCGTGCCCGACGATCCCTATTTCGAGGGCGAGCTGATGGGCTATTTCCCGCCGACGCTCCAGCAGCGGTTCCCCGAGGAGATCAAGACCCACCGGCTGCGCCGCGAGATCATCGCCACGCGGCTGGTCAACAACCTCATCAACCGCGGCGGCTCGACCGCGGTGACGCGCCTCAAGGACGAGACCGGCCATGGTGCCGAGGCCATCGTGCTCGCCTTCACAGCGGCGCGGGGCGTGTTCGACATCGAGGCGCTGTGCGGCGAGATCGGCCGGCTCGACGGCAGGATCGGCGGCGATTTTCAGCTCGGGCTCTATCAGCGCGTCCAGAACGTGGTGCGCCAGCAGACCGGATGGTTCCTGCGGCACGCGGATTTGACCGGCGGCCTGTCGCGGGCGATCGGCCATTACGCCAAGGAAATCGCCGCGGTCGCCAAGCTGACGCCGAAGATCCTCACCCCCCGTCAGCGCGAACGGCTGGAGGCGGCGCAGACCCGTTTCGCCGATCGGGGCGTGCCGCCGGAGCTGTGCGAGCGGCTTGGCCTGCTTCCCTATCTGGCGGAAGGCTCCGACATCATCCTGGTCGCCGATTCGATGAAAAAGACGGTCGGCGAGGTCGCGCCCGTCTTCGCCGGGGTGACCGCCCTGTTCCGCATCGACGAGCTGCGCTTCGCCTGCGACCATTTGGAGGCGGACGACTACTTCGACCGGCTCGCGATCAACAACACGGTCTCGGCCTTCGCCGATATCGCCCGGGCGCTGACCCGCGCGGCGATGACCGCGGGTAACAAGGGCGAGGCGGATTTCGAGGCCTGGCGCGCGGCCAAGGGCGCGGACGCCGAGCGGGCGCGCCGGCGCATCCAGGAGATCCTGGAAGGCGGCGAGCTCACCCTTTCGCGGCTCACCGTCGCCGCCGCCCATCTGCGCGAACTCGTGGCCGATTAGGGCAATGGCGGAGGCCTTGCGATCCGCGCACCGGACGCGCGTCTCGGCGGTGCCCGTCCCCTTCAGGGGGCTCGCCGGCTGGGTGCTGTTCGATTGGGCGGCGCAGCCCTTCTATACCCTGATCCTCACCTTCATCTTCGCGCCCTATTTCGCCACCGCCGTGGTCGGCGATCCGGTCCGGGGCCAGGCGCTGTGGGGCTATCTAGCGGCGGCGGGCGGGCTCCTGGTCGCGCTCGCCGGTCCCGTGCTCGGCGCCATCGCCGATGCAACCGGGCGGCGCAAGCCCTGGGTCGCGGCGTTCTCGGTCCTGCTGATGGCGGCGCTCGCGGCGTTGTGGGTCGCGGTGCCGGGCGCGGATGCGCCGGTGCTCCTCGCCACCGGCGCTGCCTTCGTGCTGGCCACGGTCGCGGCCGAGTTCGCCACCATCTTCACCAACGCGATGATGCCGCGGCTCGTCCCGGAGCGGAGCCTCGGGCGGCTGAGCGGCACCGGCTGGGCGCTGGGTTACCTCGGCGGGCTCACGAGCCTCCTGGTCATGCTGGGCCTCGTCGTCGCCGATCCGGCGACGGGCAAGACCATGCTGGGCCTCGATCCGCCGTTCGGCGATGGCGGGACGCGCGCCGGCGACCGCTTCTCCGGACCGTTCTCGGCGCTGTGGTACGGCCTCTTCGTGCTCCCGTTCTTCGCCTTCACGCCCGACCGCGCGTCCGCCAGACCCGCCGCCGGCGCGGTCGCGAGGGGCATATCGGAATTGTGGGGAACGATCCGGGAGATCGCCCACCTGCCGCCGGTCGCCGTCTTCCTGCTGGCGCGCATGGCCTATGCGGACGGGTTGGCCGCGATCTTCGCCTTCGGCGGCATCTACGGCGCCGGCCTGTTCGGCTGGCGCTCCTTCGAGCTCGGCCTGTTCGGCATCCTGCTCACCGTGACGGGGGCGGCGGGCGCGCTCGCCGGCGGGGTGATCGACGACCGGATCGGCGCCAAGCGGGTGATCGAGGGCGCGCTTTGCGGCCTGCTGCTGGCCGCGCTCGGCATCGTCTCGATCGACGGGACCCACGTGCTCTTCGCCCTCGAGGTCGCGCCGAAGGCGGCCGGCGGCGCGGCCTTCTCGAGCCCCGGCGAGCGCGCCTATCTCGGCTTCGCGCTGCTGATCGGGCTGCTGGCGGGGCCGCTGCAGGCGGCGAGCCGCAGCCTGCTCGCCCGCCTCGCGCCGCGGGACAGGATGACGCAGTATTTCGGCTTGTTCGCCTTCTCCGGCAGGATCACCGC
>Ga0137829_11766435_pt1 | contig 13232 bp, 11 predicted proteins | sample OV2TP2_FD_97737 | JGI IMG/M metagenome (GOLD analysis project Ga0137829, IMG submission 97737) | reverse complement strand
CCCTATGCCCTGGCGGAAGCGCAGCACAGCCTGGGGAACAGCGTACCGGTGGAAAGCGTCCTCGTACTGGGCGGACCGGGCAGAAAAGATGGGCTCGGTGGGCACGTGGAAGGGTAGCCTCGCCAGGACCAGCGCCTTCAGGACGCCTCCTGACACATCCACTCCTTCCCAGAAGCTGCTGGTGCCCAGAATCACACCCATAGAGTTCTCGCTGAAGCTCTGGAGTATCTGCCTCGGTGAGCCATCTACGCCCTGGGCAAGCACACGGATGCCTTCTGCCTCCAGGGAGCCTCGAATGGCTCGCGCTGCGCCCCTTAGGGCCGAATGGGAAGTAAACAGCACAAGGGTATGACCCTTTAAGGTTTTGCCCAGCCCTACGAGGACATTCTCCATAGCCTCCTGGTAGCCCCAGGCATCAGGCGTGGGCATGTCGTCGGGTATGAGCAGAAGGGCTGCCCGTCTGTAGTTGAAAGGCGACCCCACCAGCAACTCTTTGCTCTCAGCCAGCCCTATACGCTCTCGGATGTAGTCGAAGCTGCCCTTTCTGCTACCTGTAGACAGGTCTGGGGCAGGCTCCTCGGGATGGGCCTTTCGGCTGGGCTCAGGGCTGGCCTGGGTAGCCAGGGTGGCGCTGGTGAGGATTACTGAGCTTTTCCTGGAGTACAGGCGTGCATTCAGCTCTGGCCCAACGTCCAGTGGAGCCGAGTGTAAGACTATGTGGGAGCGGCTGCCTCTGCCATCCGAGGAGTCACCCCTGGCGTCGTCAACCCTGGCTATCCAGTCAATACGCGAGCCGTCGGCAGGGGCCGCCAGGAGGGTCTTAAGCCGCTCCCGTAGCTCCTCCAATCCTTCCTGCCAGGTGGACAGCTCAGCCATCAAGGTATCCGTGTCTACAGGGCCACCGACAGGAACGGTTTCCAGGAACCGGCGAAGCCTCTCCACCCGACGTACTCCATCGTTCAAGCCCACATCCACGTTTTCCCAGGCAATCTCCACTTCAGACCACCCTGGTTGCGCCCTGGTGCTTCGGGCGATGCTGAGCTGTGCCTGGTCCCCACCATCCTCATGGTGATTGTCCAGGAAGTTTTCGGCCACGCTCCAGAACCTGTCCCAGCTATCCCTTATGCGCCTGGACCAGCGAGAGTCTAGCTCCGCTGCTAGATCTTCCCCGCGCTGCATCTGGATGCCAGATGGGGATGGGCCACCTTCGACATGCCTCCAGGCTGCGGAACCGCTTGATAAAGATGGGGCCGAAGGCTCTGGGCGAGGCCTGAGCAGGAGCCGCACATCTCCCAGCAACCGCCCAAGGGCGTCTAGCTCCTCGTTGAGCCGGTTCTGAGACACCTGGAAACCAAGCTGGCGTGTGGCCTCCTCTTCCAAATGATGGGCCTCATCTACGATCAGATGTTGGTACTCAGGCAGTAACCCTCCTCCCAGGGCCAGGTCCGACAGGAGCAGCGCATGGTTGACGATAATCATGTTGGCTCCTTCAGCCCTCTCCCTGGCGGTGCGAAGGAAGCAAGCCCCCTGCCCTCGCATACCAGGGCATTGCCCCTTCTCGCCGGCGGAAACCCGGCTCCAGGTAAGGGCATCCTTGCCTGACAGATTAATCTCGCCCCTGTCCCCACTTATGGTATCCTTAAGCCATACCAGAGTCTTGCTCAAAAGGCGGGCCTCATCACTGGACAGGCTCTCCCCCCTGGCCAGGTTGTTCCAGCGCCGCAGGCAAAGGTAATTGGCCCGTCCCTTCAGAGGCACTGCCCTGAACTCTCCTGCCGATATGATCCCGTTCTCTTCCAGGACATTTATGAGAGCGGGGATGTCCTTCCGGATGAGTTGCTCCTGGAGGTTGATGGTGTTGGTAGATACCACCACCCTGGTCCCGTTTTTCAGGGAGTAGAGGACGGCGGGCAGCAGGTAGGCCAGAGACTTACCCACGCCCGTTCCGCCTTCCATTATCAGGTGCTCCCCACTGTTGATGGCGCTGGCTACAGCGCGCATCATCTCCACCTGCTGTGGCCTGTGTTCAAAATCGGGGAAGGTGCGTGAGAACACACCTCCAGGGGACAGATACCCAGCCAGCTCTTCTTCATCGTTCTGGTGCGTGTCCCCCCTGGGCCTCACGGCTCTGTCAGCACGTCCTAGCCGCTTTTCCAGGGCCGCTATGTCCAGGCCAAGGCCCGAAACTAGCTCCTCACCTCGGCCTGTGGCCGCTCTGCCCCTGAGGGGAGACGGGTCGGGAGTGAGGGGCTTGTCCTGTGCCTCCCTGAGGGATGGGAGGTCGCCAAAGAGACGCCAGAGGGGCCAACTGGCCCGAAAGGCCAACTGGTGAATATACGCAGCGATTGCTGGATCCAGGCTATTGGCTCTTTCCAGCAGGCTCATGAAGACCTTGTGGGTAGCCTGAGCGTCTGGCAGGGCTCTATGGGGGCGAGTATGTACCGCCCTCAGCTCCACAGCCAGACCGGGAAGGGAGTAAGCCGTGAAATAGGGCATGAGAATAGATGCCAGGTCCCAGGTATCGTAGACCTCGTTGTCCAGCTGTAACCCGTGGCTGGAAAGGAACTTCAGGTCGAAGGATATATTATGGCCCACTACCGGAAGGGGCCCTATGAAGTCTCGAAGCTCCCCGGCCACTGCTCCGAAAGGCGGGGCCCTATCTACATTCTTCTGGGCTATGCCGGTGAGGCGCTGTATAAAATCGGAGAGGTCCCGGTAGGGATTAACCAGGGTCTGGAAAGTGTCAAGGACTTGCTGCCCCTGGAACTTGACCGCCCCTACCTCGATGATAGTATCCTGGTCGGGGTTCAGGCCCGTGGTCTCCAGATCCAGCGCTACGTAAGTCTTGCCCCGAGGGTTGGAGGAGCTTTCAGCCATCGGCTATGAGCCTTCCTCTCCGCCAGGTTGAGCGGTGTTTGTGTCTTCCTCCTCGCCCTCGCAGGCTGTAAAAGGCTCTGGTACAGGCACCCAGGCACCATTGAGGGTCCGGTTGTTTGGGGCTAAAACGGCAGGATAAAAACGTCCTCTCCGCAGAGCATTCATGAACTCTTCGTCGCTATTTACCTCGCCCTCGAAAACGGTCACACAACGCCCAAGGCCGTGTTGAGAGTGAGCATCGCTCCCACCAGTGACTTTAAGGCCGAGGTGTCGGGCTACCATCACGGCGAAGCGGTTTTCGTTATCGGGGGTGCCGCCGTTGGCTACCTCTACAGCGTCCACCAGGCTGAAAACCGGGTGCTGTGCCGCCTCATCCACGGTGGATGGTACAGACAGCATGTCTTTGTACAAGAGGGGCTTACTTAGTGGTCGAGGGTTGTACAAGCCTCGGAATGGGTGCGCGCTAATGATGAATCCGCCGACCTCATCCACGGCTTTGCGTAGCTCTCGGGCCCTTGCTATTCCCGGCAGGTAACGATCAAGGCCGAAGGCCAGGATATGGCCCATGTCGGTCTCTACCTCCATGGCCCTTATGAGCACAAGGTTGTGCTGGGAGGCAAAGCGTTGAAATTCATGCTGGTCCCAGGGCCCACTATGTTCGGTAATGCATAGCCCGAAGAAGCCCAGTCGTTCCGCCTCCAGGACCATGTCTTCTGGTGAAAGACTGCTGTCGCTACTTCCCTTGGTAGTGTGAATATGCATATCAAATAGGCTAGCCATAAACCTCTCTTCATCGGGGAGTCAGTAAGCTCTCCCATTGTATAGATTGATGCTAACCCCGTCAATGCCAGAGGAGCGGCTCATCACGATAATGTGGGAAGGCCCTCACCCCTGTCAGCCCTTGATGGGGGAGGAGTAAAGTGGGGGTGGAAATCTCTTCATGGTGCATGATTTAACGGATAGAGCACTAATTACCGTAGGTTCCGGCGGAGGCAGGAAGGCCCTGGTACTTGATAGAGTACTTCCTCTCAGGGACGGAAAAGGCAGCCAGGCTTGAACCAGCCATGAGTGCTCCAGAGATGACGAAGGGAATCAGATAAGACCCGGTGAGGTCGTACATGACCCCTGCCAGAATGACGCCAAGAGCGCCCCCTAGCTGGTGAGCCATAAAAGTGATGCCGTTGAGAACGCCAAGGTTTTTAAGGCCATATATATCTGCAGTAAGGGAAGCGGTCAGGGGTGCAGAGGAGTACCAGGAGAAGCCCAATAACAGGACGAACCCCCACAGACCCCAGGGCCCAGGTGCCAGTAGAAGCACTGCATAGCCCAGGACTCTCATAGCGTACACGCTTGCCAGCACATTCTTCCGGCCGAACTTGTCAGAGAGGAGGCCCGTAACCAGAAGGCCGACGACGTTGAGGCCGCTCAGAACACCAAAGGCGGTAGCCGCCATTGACCTGGAGAAACCCTCACCCTCAGCATAGGGGATGAAGTGCATGGAGAGCATGCCAGTAATGAAACCGCACCCCCAGTAAGCACCGGAGAACTGCCACAGGGGACGAGACCGGAACGAATCGCTCCAACGTTCTGTCTCCAGGGGCCCCCGGACAGTTTGGGCTGAAGACGCTCGGTTCACGTCTGCTGGCGGTTCCGGGTCGCCATCGGGCAGCAGACCCATATCTCTGGGGTCGTCTTTAAGGAAGAAAAACACCACAGGCAGAGCCAGCATCAATATCATGGCGCCCAGGACAACCCAGGTGACTCGCCAACTAGTCACGTCCAAAAAGTACGCAGCAGCGGGTACGAGGATCAGCGCTCCCAGCGAGGACCCTGCCATGCTCAATGCGAGAGCAGTGGCACGCTTTCGTCGGAACCATCTGGTGACCACCCAGCTTGTGGCGGTGATTGAACCCCCATTCCTGACAATGGCCATCACAACCCCGTACATCAGGATAAGGAAGACGATGTTGAAAGTCAGACTCAGGAGGATAGTACATACACCCATGATAGCCAGGCTTATCAGAATTATCTTCCGCCCACCGAACCTGTCGTAGAGGTGGCCGAGGAAAGGCTGGCAGAGCCCGCTGCCCAGGGTAGAGAAAAAGAAGGCTAAGGAGATGATGGAGCGGTTCCACCCGAACTCCTCCTCCATAGGGACGACGAAAATGCCAAAGCCGTTGCCAGAGCCAGACATCACAAATGCCATGAAGACGGCCACCCCAACGATGACCCAACCGTAGAAGAGGGGCGACCGAGACGAAGTCTTTTGCAAGATACTGGGTCCTCTATTCTATAAGGGTACTTAACCAGAGCAAGGTTAACACGGACGGCCTTTTTACGCAAGCTGGTGAGAGGCGGCATACAGCCCTGTGTTATAATCCTCTTGGATATATGGAAGAAGTGATTGAGGTCAAGGGCCTGGTCAAGCGGTATGGCTCCCTTACAGCAGTGGATGATATCTCCTTTACGGTGCATCGTGGCGAAATCTTTGGCATCCTGGGCCCCAACGGCGCTGGCAAGACCACAACCCTGGAAATTATAGAAGGGCTCCAGCGCCCCACGACAGGCCAAACCCTGGTGCTGGGCATAGATACCCACCGAAACCCGGCGGCGGTGAAGGAGCGGATAGGGGTGCAGATCCAGGCTTCGGCCTACTTCGACTATCTCACCCTTGACGAAATCTTGACTCTCTTCGGCAGCTTCTACAGGCGGCGCATCCCGTCCAGGGAGTTGCTGAAGAGGGTAGGTCTGCTGGACAGGGCCCGGACCACACTGAAGAAGCTGTCCGGTGGACAGAAGCAGCGCTTCACTGTGGCCGCCAGCCTGCTGAACGACCCAGAGGTAGTGATCCTGGACGAGCCCACCACAGGGCTTGACCCACAGGCACGCCGGAGCCTGTGGCAGCTTATCCAGCAGATTCACTCCGATGGCAAGACCGTCATCTTGACTACGCATTATATGGAGGAGGCTCAGACTCTTTGTAGCCGCGTGGCTATCATGGATATGGGTCGCATAGTGGCCCTGGACACGCCTGCGAACCTCCTACGTGGTCTGGCCTCACCCTACGCAGTCAAGATGATAACTTCCAGGTCGCTGTTGTCCCATGAGGCCGAGAGTCTGCAAAGGTCTCCTGATAACATCCTGTCCTTCGGCTCGATCCAGGACGGGACTGCCCACGGCCATTCCTACCAGCTACGAGTGAGGAATGCTCCCCAAGCCGTGGCCCATGTGCTAGCATGGGCGGCTGCCCACGACATAACCCTGGCCCATCTGGAGGTGGTCCCAGCCTCCCTGGAAGACGTTTTCCTGGAGCTGACGGGAAAAGAGCTGCGAGACTAGACGAATGCTGGCGTTGCTGGTAGCTAACCTCAAAATCATGGTGCGGGACCGCCAGGCCCTGTTCTGGGCCCTGGCCTTCCCGTTGATCCTGGTGATGGTCTTCGGTGTGTTTGAGGTCGGCGGGCCCGGTTCCGCGGACCTTGCCATCATAGACCACGCCAACTCCCCGCTCTCCAGGGAACTCCAAAGCAAGCTGGCCGAGATAGACTACTTGAACATAAATCGCCAGTATGTCAGCCAGGCCGAGGCGCAGGAAGCCCTCAAGGATGGCGATCTGGAGTACCTGCTGGTTATCCCCAGGGGCATGACGGAGCTGTCCAGGCCGCTTGCCTCTCCCAATAGGAATAGTGACGGTGTCGGTTCAACACACCCGGATGAGCCGGTGTCACTGACCATCTACTACGATGTGAACAACGAAGTGGGCAACCAGTTGGTCATCGAGACCATCCGGCATTTTCTTGATGAGGAGAACCTGAGACTCATCGGCAGCCCTCCGCCGCCTCTGAATCTCGTGCCCCGGGAAGTGCAAGTCCGCAAGGTGGAATATTTCGACGTGCTCCTCATTGGGCTAGTGGGTATGGGCATGATGACCAACTCGATCATCTTCATCGCAGTGAAGATAAGCATGTACCGGAACCAGGCGATCCTCAAGCGCATGCTCGTTACCCCGCTAAAGGTGAGAAACTACTTCGCTTCAGAGGTTCTCGCCCATCTATTGCTGACTCTGGTACAGACAGCCGTGGTCATTGGAGTGGGGGTATTTGTATTCGGCGCGAGCATCTATGGCAACGTCCTCTGGGTCTTCATCATCGTGGCCTTCGCCAACACCATCTTTCTCAACATCGGGTTCATCATCTCCGGGTGGGCCAACAGCCCCCGCGCGGCCTCGGGAATGGGCAACGCCGTGGCCATTCCCATGATGTTTTTTTCCGGCACCTTCTTTCCCACGTCATCACTGCCCGCCTTCCTGCCAGAGCTGGTGCAGGTGCTACCCCTGACGCCTATGCTGGACGCCATGCGCGGGGTGGCAATAGATGGCCTTGGGCTGTGGCAGGTCTGGCAGGAGCTAGCGATGCTAGCTGGCTGGCTGGTGGTGTCTTCGGCGGTGGCTGTCAAGCTGTTCCGGTTCGGGTAAGTGAGGCCGGAGAACTACCAGAACTACCTCTCGGTCCTGACGATACCACACCGAACTCATGGCGAACCTCTTTGGTACGGCCTGCTTTACACCTCTGTCTGAACACATCTCTTAAATCCTTGACAAACTCTAGGCCCTGTGCTAAATTCTGTTTCCACAGTAAAGAGGACATAGTATATGGTACAGCAAGTTTCCATGCCCAAGCCCGGAGAGGAACCGGAGAAAGCAGCATGCCGCCACCACTGGATTATTGAGACTCCTATTGGCCCGGTGAGTAGTGGCGTATGCCAGGTATGTGGTGAAATACGGGAGTTCAAAAACTATATCGAAACGGCTCCCTGGCGAGATACTGTGCCTGCCACCCATCTCGGCGACCGATACCCATCGGACTCTTCCCCAGAAGACCCGGACGATCTTGAGGACTTTTAATCTGTCAGCCTGAGCCCCAGGACAAAGTCCCCCTATAGACTGCCAAAGTCCCCGTGTCCTTCTTCTGCAGGTACATGAGACCAGTCTTTCTCTACCCAGGCCAGGCTCTGCATTTTTAGCGGAACATATCCCGCTCTGGTGGCCTTATGAGAGCTCTAGCGCCCTTCGGGAGGTCTCCTTGGGGCTCTGAAGCGTCGGCTGGTCCATAGGCGTAGCCCCTTATCAATGCCACGGGCACGCCCCTGACCTTACCGGTCACCAGCTCTGCGGTAGCGGCTAGCTCATCGGCTACAGCAATAACGGTGCTCCGTAAAAGCTTGCCGGAGGCATCTTCCCTGCCTCTGTAATCCAGGAGTGGGTTCATGCCAGCCACTCCTATAGCCACATTCACTGCCCCCTCACGCCAGGGCCGACCAAAGGTGTCGGAGATGATGACCGCTACGTCTTTCCCTAGCCTCTCCTTGATGCCGTTGCGTATCCCCTCTGCCGAGGCGTCGGGGTCAACAGGCAGCAAAGCTAGCGTACCCTCTCCAGGCACGTTGGAAGCGTCTACACCGGCGTTAGCGCAGTTAAAGCCGTGGTGGGTCTCGCTGATGATATTGCCTCTGTCCATGCGCACAATGCGTTTACTCTCCCGGAGGATGACCTCGGTGTGCCGTGGGTCCCGGTGAGTGCCCTCCGACAACTGAAGGGCTATGGTCGAGGGCTCGATGTCCTCCATCTGTATCACCTGACCTTCGGCCTTGGAGACTATCTTCTGGGTGACCACCAGGATGTCTCCTTCCTCAATAGGGATACTGTGGCGCTCAGCGGCTTCCACTATCAGCCCGGCGAGATCGTCCCCAACCTTTATTTCCGGCATACCGGGGATGCCTATTACCTGTATCTCCGGAGTCATGCCCTTTTCTCCGCTCTTTCACCCTCGTCGCCTCTACAGTATAGCGCTCTAAGGTTCCCAGTGCTACAATGTTCGATACACCGTATATCAGGTCAGGCATAGGTGTTAAGGGGATGGCTGTAAATGTACTGCACCCTAGCCTCCCTTCTGCCCTCACCCCTCCCCACCTTCGGCGTTTCTTTGAAGGGCGCAGCATACGCTTCACCCTTCAATGTGGGGTACCCCTCAGACAACTTCTAAGGGCAGGAATGCCTTGCTCCTGCAAGGAGGGCGGACGATGACTTCTTCCCACAGAAAGAAGATTTACACCAAATATGGCGATGAGGGACAGACCAGCCTGCTCTATGGAGGCCGGGTCTCGAAGAACAATCCTCATAGTGAAGCATACGGGATCACCGACGAGGCCGTCTCCGCTATGGGTTTGGCCCGTGCCCTCTCTCAGGACGCCAGGGTCAAGGATATTCTGAGGGAGCTTCAACGGGAGCTATTTACCATTGCCGCTGAGCTGGCTACAGACCCGCAGCGTTATGACCTGTTCAAGCGCCACTTCAAGCCGGTTGCCCCAGATATGGTGACCAGGATGGAGCAGCTAATTGATGACCTGGAGCAGGGAGTGGAGATGCCCAACGTTTTCATCCTACCTGGGGGCTCTCCCGCCTCGGCGGCTATAGATATGGCCCGATGCATTATCCGCACGGCGGAGAGGCGGATCGTAGCGCTGAATGAGGAGGGCAAGCTCACCAACCTTGATATCATCCGCTACATGAACCGTCTAGGAGACCTTCTCTTCGTCCTTGCCCGCTACGAAGACCGAGACCTGCCTCTGGAGAAGGTCACGGGGGAAAAGGCGTAGAGGTGGTGCGCGTGTTGCCTTCATGGAGGAGGCGTGCTTCCGTCCCACTGCTGGTAACCGCTGGAGTAGCCGTAGTCTGTCTGGCCCTTGGGGGGTGTGGGGGAGCAACGCCAGTACCTGCACCCCCCCCACAAGCCGCCAGGCCCATCAGCTTTACCACCGATGATGGCCTGGAGATAAAGGGGCAGCTTTTCGGCCAGGGCCATACAGGGCTGATCTTGGCCCACATGTTCCCCAGTGACCAGACTAGCTGGTGGGAGTTCGCCGAGGTCCTTGCTGAAAAGGGCTACATTGCCCTGACCTTCAATTTCAGAGGCTATGGCGAAGGTGCTAGCAAGTCAGGAGGCGACAAGGAGATAAGTTTGATTGACCGGGACCTGGAGGCTGCCCTGGCCTTCTTGAAGGGGCAGGGGGCATCCTCTATGTTCCTGGTCGGGGCCAGCATGGGTGGGACGGTTTCCCTGAAGGTAGCAACAAGGCAGCCGGTAGACGGGGTCATAAGCCTTTCATCGCCAGTGGAGTTCAAAGGAATCAGCTTGAAAGGGATGCGAGTCCTGGCGCCCGTGCTGCTCATGGCTACCCAGGGAGACAAGTCGGCAAGGAGGAGTCTGGAGTCTATGGTTGAAGACGGTATCGTAGGTGAACAGGCAGAAACCGTCATCTTCGATAAGGGCAGTGACCACGGCACCGATATACTCAAAGGGAAGAACGCAGCCGCAGCAAGGGAAAGGATTCTGAGCTTTATCGAGGCGCATGTGCGATGAGCATGCTGAAAGTGATAGTCATTGACTATGAGTCGGGGAACCTCCGCAGCGTGTCCCAAGCCCTGGAAAGGGCCGGAGCAGAGCCCGAGGTCACGGGCGACCCAAGGGCGCTTCTTGAGGCCGATGCTGTGGTTTTCCCTGGACAGGGAGCAGGGGACGCCGCCATGCGGGTCCTCCACCGGCGTGGCCTGATAGAGCCCCTGCAAGAGTTCGTGGCTTCCGGGAGACCTTTCCTGGGCGTCTGCCTGGGCCTACAGCTACTCATGGACAGCACCGAGGAAGGCGGTGGTGCTCAATGCCTTGGCATAGTACCAGGAATGACCAGGAAGCTGCCCCAAGGGGGGCTAAAGTTACCCCACATGGGCTGGAACTCGGTCAGCTTCAGGAAGGCCCATCCAGTGTTAGATGGCATACCTGACAACGCCCACTTCTACTTCGTCCACAGCTACTATGCCGTGCCGGAGGATGAGGGCCTGACAGCGGGCGTCACCGAGTATGGCATGCCCTTCTGTAGCGTCCTGGTGAGGGGTAATCTGGTAGCCACCCAGTTCCACCCGGAGAAAAGCAGCGCGCTGGGCCTGAAGATATACGAAAATTTCGTCAGATTTGCTCAATGCCCTCACCCCTGACTCCTCTATCCCCCTTTAGCAAGGGGGGATTAAGGAGGATGGCCAGAGGACGTGGTCAGGGCATTTTACCCTACTGGCAAAGGGGCTGTGCGAGGATGAAGCAGCTAGGCTTGACCATATACAAACCTGAGAGAGCTTACCACGGCTACACTCTGTTCACCCCGATGCTGGGGAATGTTGTATACCTCTTAGATATGCGTGGAAGTATAGTTCACCGATGGCAAATGCCGTATCGCCCCGCCCTTTACGGATATCTTCTGGAGAACGGCCACCTGCTCTATGGAGGGCGAACGGGCAAGAGTCCAGTAGAGTTCGGCGGCGGTGGTGGTACAGTGATTGAAGTTGACTGGGAAGGGAACATCCTCTGTCAGCACGTGGAGGATACCCTTCACCACGACTTCTGCCGGGTTGACAATGGCAACACCATGTTGTTGTGCTGGGAGCCGGTCCCATCCGACGTGGCGAGGCGAATCAAAGGGGGGCAGCCGGGCACTGAGCACGAGCGTGGAATCTGGTGCGACTACTTCCAGGAGGTCACACCCGACGGGAAAGTGGTCTGGGAGTGGCACGCATATGAGCATCTGGACATAGAGACGGACGTTATCTGTCTCCTGGAGAATAGGGAGGAGTGGACCCACGCCAATACCTGTGAGGTCTTGCCCGACGGAAATCTCCTGACCAGCTTCCGGAGGTTGGACACTGTAGCGATCATAGATAGAAGTAGTGGCGAGTTCGTCTGGAAGTGGGGCAGGGGAGAGCTAGGGCACCAGCACGACCCCAACCTTCTGGAGAACGGCAACATCCTCATCTTCGATAACGGCTGGCACAGCCTTGAGGCAACTCAGCCCCGCTCGCGAGTCATCGAGGTAGACCCCAGGACCAACGAAATCCGTTGGAAGTACGAGACCCGGCCAGGCTGGGAGTTCTTTAGCTCCTTCATCAGCGGAGCGCAACGACTTCCCAATAGCAACACCCTTATATGCGAGGGCATGACGGGCAGGCTTTTTGAGGTCACTTCTGAAGGGGAGATAGTATGGGAGTATATCAGCCCCTTCTTCGGGGATTCCGAGCGGTTTGGCCGGGCGAACGTGGTCTTTCGTGCCTACAGGTATGGCCCTGACTTCCCAGGATTCAAGGGAAAGGACCTCAGTCCTGAGCGATATGCCTGGATGAATCACCTGTACAGGCTATGAGGCTATAATAATTAAGGAGAGGACGAGTCCTGTGGAGATCATTCCAGCCATTGACCTGAAATCGGGACGGTGTGTCAGGCTCTATCAGGGAGACTACCGCAAGGAGACGGTCTACTCCAATGACCCTGTGGGCGTCGCTCTGCGGTGGCAGCAGGAGGGGGCGCGCAGGCTTCACCTGGTGGACCTGGACGGTGCGGCAGCCGGAGGGCTGGTGAACTTGCATGTGATAAAAGCCATCGCCACACAGGTGGAGATACCTGTGCAGGTGGGTGGCGGCATAAGGAGCTTGCAGGCGGCTGAGGAGCTGTTGGAGATGGGTGTGGACAGAGTGGTCCTGGGGACGGCAGCGGTCCATGACCCAGACCTGATAAAGAAGCTATGTCAAGACCATCCAGGTCGGGCTGTAGTAGCTGTGGATGCTCGGGATGGACGGGTTGCCATAAAGGGCTGGATGGAGGGCACATCGGTAAGTGCTATAGAGCTGGCGCAGCGAATGGAGGGCCTGGGAGTGCGAAGGTTCCTGTACACGGATATATCCAGGGACGGCACTTTGACTCAGCCCAACTTCGAGGCTATCCGGGAACTGGTGAGGTGCACAAACCACCCCATCCTGGCGTCAGGCGGCATATCGTCCACGAGCCACATTGTACGGCTGGCTGCTATCAGTGTAGAGGGTGCTATACTTGGCAGCGCCCTCTATACTGGAGCGGTAGGCCTGGGAGAGGCTATCAAGGCCGTTCAAAGGAGCCCTGGGAAGTGACTGCACATGACTCGCAGACAATACAAGAGCAAATAAGAAGGCTCCTTCGTCCCGAACGGGAGCTGGAGCTAGACCCCTTCACGATACTTAGCCTCATGCCCATCGAGCCCTACGACCACGTGGCTGACATCGACTGTGGGCCGGGCTATTTCTCCGTGCCTCTGGCGAAACATCTGATCCATGGTAAGCTGTACGCCTTGGATACTCGAGAGGAGATGCTGCAAGCCGTGCACCGGCGAGTGGCCGAGGCGAGTCTGGGGAATGTGGAGATTCTCAAGTGTGACGAGTACGAATATCCCGTGGCCAAGAACTCGCTGGACGGGGTGTTCCTGGCCTTCGGCATCCATCACAGGCA
>Ga0137829_11139042_pt1 | contig 13235 bp, 12 predicted proteins | sample OV2TP2_FD_97737 | JGI IMG/M metagenome (GOLD analysis project Ga0137829, IMG submission 97737) | reverse complement strand
GGGAGGGTGAGGGGTTTGTTCCTCGATGAAACCGAAAATATTAATAATAGACGATGAAAAGATTCTACTGGAGAATTTTCAGCATATCTTCGAGATGGAAGGATATGATGTAGCCCTGTCGGAGAATGGAAACGAAGGCATCCGTAGATTTGCCGAGTTCGAACCGGATATTGTCCTCCTCGATGTGAGCCTGCCCGATATGAACGGCATAGAGGTTTTGGAGAAGATTAAGAAGATCGATGAAGATGCAGCTATAATTATAATTACCGCAATGCCGAGCTTCGACAGCGTGGTAAGATTCATAAAGGCAGGCGCCTATGATTATATCGCCAAGCAATTTGATATAGAAAATCTGAAATTCAATATCCAGAAAACATTTGAGTCTGTCCAGCTGAGAAAGAGGCTAATCGAAATCGAGCAGAAGGAGATAGAGAAATACGGTTTTAACAAGATTGTGGGCGAGAGCAAGGCAATAAAAGATGTATGCTCTCTTGCATCGAAGGCGGCAGCGAGCAGCACGACGGCTGTTCTTATAACGGGAGAGAGCGGCACGGGAAAGGAGCTTCTTGCCCACGCAATACATTTTTCGAGTCCCAGAAGGGATAAACCCTTTGTGGTCGTAAACTGCGCTACACTGAGCGAAGACCTCCTCGAAAGCGACCTCTTCGGACATGAAAAAGGCGCATTTACGGGGGCAATAAAGAAAAAAATCGGCAAATTCGAGATGGGACATACAGGAACGATATTCATCGATGAGATAGGCGACCTCCATCCAAAGCTCCAGATGAAACTTTTAAGGGTGCTGCAGGAGCATGAAATAGAAAGGGTTGGAGGCACATCGCCTATAACGGTGGATGTTAGGGTTATATCCGCAACCAATAGGAATTTGGAGGCAATGCTTAAAAGCGGCAGTTTCAGAGAAGACCTTTATTATAGGCTGAATGTCGTGAACATAAAGATTCCTCCCCTTCGAGAGAGGGGAGACGATATATTGCTTTTATCTAAAAGATTTATAGATGAGTTCAATATGGAGTTTAAAAAAAAGGTCAGGCTGTCTGCGGATGCAGAAAGATCCTTCGCGGCATATCAGTGGAAAGGAAATGTGAGAGAGCTAAGAAATATAATCGAGAGAATAGTTCTCCTTTCGGATAAGGATATTATAACGATGGAAGATTTGCCCGAAGAAATTGGGGCAGCCGATAATATAAATCCTGCCGCCCTATCTGCAGAAATGCTAATCCCTCTCCATGAATTTGAAGAAAGGTATATAAAGACCGTGCTGCAGAAGGTTAATGGCAATAAAAGCGAGGCAGCCAGAATTCTTGGCATTACGAGACAGAGGCTGTCGAGAAAGATAAACGACTAAAACTTAAAAAACTTCAGAATGGCAATTAGTGAGGCTAATTGTCCTATCCAGAAAAGAAACATCCATTTACTCAAATCTGCTTTATTGAATTCTGAAAAAGCGCTTCTATCGTGCTAATTTAATGTACAGGAATTTCAATGTTGAGATTCCTCGGCCGCTTTGCTCCCTCGGAATGACAGGTTGGCAGAAGTGTCATTCCGAACGAAGTGAGGAATCTAATTCAATACAGCCGTATCAATTCGCAACAGTTATTCCTTTTATAAAATCCATTCACTTAAAACTGCAGCCTTGTAAAACAACGGCTTTAAAAACTGGCACGATTATTGTAAAAGTTAAATGGTTATGGAAACTAATAGTGAAGATATAAAGACAAATAATTCCCTCCTCCTTGTCGGTTTTCTTCTTGAAAATGAGAGATACGGGGTGGATACAAAGAGGGTCAAGGAGATAACGAAGATGAAGAAGATTACCCCGATACCCCAGGTAAAGGAATATATAGAAGGGATTATAAATTTAAGAGGGAATGTCCTGCCTGTTATAAACTTAAGAAAGTTTTTCGGCCTCCCCGCTTTTGACGGAAGCGATAAGCGTATACTTTTCATCGAATCGGACGGAAAAGTTACGGGCATTATAGTAGATGCGGTTTCGGAGGTAATAAGGCTTTCGGAAGACAATATTCAGCCGTCGCCTGCAGCAGTAAAAAAAATTAATAATGAATTTATAAGCGGTGTGGGGAATGTCTCCAGCGATATTGTGATACTCCTCGATATAGATAAGATTGTTAAAGTAAGAAATTAAAGGTTTTAGGGTTTAAATATATTGAGCCGGCTATATATAAAAAACAATAAAAGGAGGGTCTATGTTTAAAAAAATTACATGGATGCAACATGATTAAAAGGGGGGGGCAATATGTTTATTCCGGAGATAACCGAAAAACAGATGAATGAGCTGAGGATTGTAGCGGCTAAAGGGTCGGAGAATGCAAATCTTGCCTTTTCGAGATGGGTGAGAGAAAAGGCAAGGCTGGATATTACGGATGTATCCTTCGTCCCTTTCAGTGATATAGCAAAGATTGTAGGGGAAGACGAGAAAATGGTCGTAAGTATTCTGTTGAGGATAAACGGCGATATAACGGGAAATGTAATATTTATATTTTCCGAGGATAGCGCCGCCTCTCTTATAGAAAAGGTTAGCAAGAAGAATATTTCAGAGAGCAGTGAAGAAGAAAGGGTCTTGAGCGCAGTGAAAAAGGCGCTGGAAAAATGAAGGCAAAAAGGCGAAAAGGCAAAAAGGTAAAGAGGTTTAAAACCTTTTAGCCTCTTAGCCTTTTAGCCTCTTAACCTTAATATGAGGTGTTTATGGATAAACAAAAGATTCTTTTAGTTGACGACGAGAAAGATATTCTGGAACTGTTTGGCGAGGCGTTGAGGCAGGAAGGGTATAGCATAGCTACTGCTGGCAGCGGAAATGAGGGTGTGGAAAAATTCAAGACGGATATATTCGATATCGTTCTGTCGGACTTAAATATGCCCGGCATGTCCGGTCTCGCCTTCCTTAAAGAGATAAAAAGACTGGACAGCAAAGTTCCTTTTATTATTATTACGGCTTACGGGAGCATAGAGACTACCGTAAAGGCATTGAAAGACGGCGCCTTCGATTATATCACGAAGCCTGTTATTAATATGAATGAGATTATACCTGTGCTTAAAAAGGCAGTTAGATTGAAAAAGGAATTGTCATATACGGATGTTCTGTCGCAATTTGCCGAAACCAGGTTCAAGGCATCTATACCTGCAAGGATAGAGATTATAGAGCCCTTGATAAGTCAGATAGAGGCGGTTTCGAAAATTGCCGGTTATAATAGCGGTAAATTCGATGTGAATATTAAAAATGCCGTTTACGAGGCAGTCTTGAATGCAATTACCCACGGCAACAGGATGGATAAAAACAAGAAGGTGGATATAGACGCGAATATTACAAGCAAGAGGCTGGAGATAGATATAGCCGACGAAGGCAATGGGTTCGACCCTTCTCCATATCTTGGCGCTCTTATTAATGACAATCTGTCGAAACTGAAAGGGAGAGGAATTTTTCTTGTAAGGGGCGTTATGGACGAGGTAAGATATAACCGCCGGGGAAATGTTATAACAATAGTGAAGTTATGTATGATGGGGTGATATGGATAAAAAAGAACTGATGAGATATGAAGAGATAGTGGAAAACCTGCTCCTTTTCTATGGCGATATTATCAGAAAGGAAGAAAAGAAATACCGAACCCTCTTTGATAATGCCAGCGATGCGATTATTATTGCGGATTTAAACGGCAAGTTTATCGATGTAAATAAAAAGGCAGAGAAACTGACGGGATACAGCCGTGAGGAACTGTTAGACCTTGTCGTTGGTGACCTCTCTCCTATAGAGGATGTATATATAAACAGCAAAGTATTTCGGGACGGATTTGAAGCAGGGCATCTCACCCATATAGGGGCAAAGATATTAAGGAAGGATAAAACCCTTGTCCCTGTTGATATTACGGCCTCTGTTATCGAATACGGCGGCAAGAGGGTAATGCAGGGTATCTTTAGGGATATGAGGGAGAGGGAGAGGCTCGAACAGCAGATTATAGAAAGCCGACTGATGTTCAGGACGTTGTTCGATTCTATGGATGACTATATATCGCTCCACGACAATGACGGTGTATTAAAAATGGCAAATAAATCCCTTGCGAACTCCGTAAATTTACCGGTTAGAGAGATATTAGGAAAAAAATGCGAGGATATATACAGATGCGGGCAAAAGGATGAGAACTGCGCCATAGGTAGAAGCATAAAAACTATGAAACAGGAATTTTCGGAGGTTGCAGTTGACAGGAGTATCTTTCATGTATGGGTATATCCTATGATTAACAGGAATGGAGAATTGGAAGGCGTAATACAGCATAGAAAAAATGTAACGGAATATAAGCTCATGGAAAAAGAGATATTCCAGTTGCAAAAGATAGCAGAGCTTGGAAATATGGCAGGCGGGATCGCCCATGAGATCAGAAATCCGTTAAATACCATAAGCAGCGCCTTATATCTTATGAAAAAGGCGGCAGGCAAATCCAATATAAAGGCAGATTCCTACCTAAATTGAGCGATTTTTTTCGTGAAACAAATTTTCCCTATCAGAATTCATATTTTTGTCATTTACAACAGACAAATCCCTTAAGATAAGACTTTTATAAATGATATGACCATGTTTTTATCGTAATAAAGGTAAAAGCTGGCAAAAACTACCAAATCAAGACACACCTCTCCCCTGATTTATATCTTACTCTATATCCCTTATCTTCCTTTTGCTATTAACCTGTTCCTGTAATTGATACACAACTTCGACTCCTTATCCATAATTCCTTCAATCCTAATCCATCCATTACAGCCTGACTCACCTTCAGTATTATCTCCCCGCTTATCCTGACTATCTTACCAGCAAAGTCTACCACCTTCCGCCTTACTGTATTGGCATATGCCCCTACAGGCACTACACCCTCCAATACATCTTCTTTAAATGTCTCAAACAAAAAGAATGCTATCACCATGCAATAATAAAAGGCATTGTTCGCAGCAAACCTCTCAAATGGCATCTCCTCAAATCCAAATTCCTTTATACCTCTATGCGGTAATTCATCCGCTCCACGCTGATGATACTCCTTTATTATCCACTCCGCACACCTCATCTCCTCCTGCTTCTCAGCTCCAATATTCGCCAATACCTTATGGTTTACACCTATGTTCGTTATGATAATATTCTCTGGACGAGCAAATTCTAATAACTCCTGCCTCCCTTCATATCTCGGCTTCGTGTATATCCCACGATAAAATCTCTCCCATGAATCATAACGATACCCAAATTCTGCGTAATCCCACTCCTGATGCCCGTTGGTATAGACCTTCCATTCATCCTTATGCAACCCAAGAACATACCCCTTCGTCTTATCGTATATCTTCCCACTACATATAATCCCTATATCTAATCCATCAAAGACTTTTAAATTCTCCTTATCAAAAAATCCACCGTCTATCCTTAATATTATCGTTGCATCAGAACTATATTCCTCTCTGATTTGTTTTACAAGACTGCTTACCATGTTAACCGCTATCTCACCATGATTCCCATGCTTGCTCCCGCTCCTAAATATCACATCCACTATCTTCCGCTCCCAGATTATCTGTAATGGCTGAAATCCCTTATATCCTTTATATGTAACTGATACCCCCTCCCTCTCCTCCGCCTCATCATTGTCCATCGGCATCGTGTCAAGGGTCAGCATGATAACTTCAGGCTTCTTTATCTTTAACCGCCAGATGAATAACACCTTCAATACCTTCCTGAATGCCCAGGAAATCCCTAATGGAAAAACCCTGAAAAATCTCTTTACTTGATGCGAACTTATCATCTCCTTAGGGCTATTCTCTATTATCCCTCCATACCCTTCATCTTTCTTTAAATCATCAAAATATACAAGATGCCGACTCGTCCCATCATAGAAAAAACAGAATATCTGCTTGAATATATTCCATACAGCAACACCTTTCATGCTCTTTCTTATCCAGTTAAATCTCTCAGCCAGTAATTCATAAATCCCTGCCTTATATAGATAACGAACAAATAATGCTAACCCTCCCCTCCCTGTCAAAACATCCGTCGTTACTTCAACCTTCTTTATTTCATACTTGCTTTTATATCCTTCCTGTTTCATAATATCTTTACCTCCACTTAATAGGTGATGGGTTTTGTTACTCCGATAATCCTATTATAACAAATATTCATCGCCTTTTAAGGGAGGTTTTACTTTTTACAAAACTTATAAATCACTCAATTTAGGTCTCAATAGTATTAACCTTGAAAATTCCATTTCTGGATCTGCTCAGCCAAAACTTAATCAACGCGCATTAAGCGAAATCAAAATCCCCCTTCCTCCCCATAAAATACAAAAACAAATCATTGCCCAGATTGAGAAAGAGCAAAAGCTCGTTGAGGCGAACAAAAAGCTGATTGAGATTTTTGAGGGAAAGATAAAGGGAAAGATTGCAGAAGTGTGGGGATAGGCATGACATCAAATACCGCATGGGGCGGGAGAGTGAGGAGGAATCTTGACTCAGGAAGAACTTAAAAACCTATTGGATAAGTTAAGAACCTTGCCTGCCGAAACCGAGTGGGTTGAGTTTAAGGTTAATTATTACGAGCCTCAAGAAATTGGAGAGTATATTTCTGCCCTTTCTAATTCTGCTTGTCTTCATCAAACAGACTGTGGATATTTGGTATTTGGCGTTGAGGATAAAACACATGCCATCAAAGGCACAACCTTTAAGCCAAAAAAGAAAAAGATCGGTAATGAGGAGCTTGAAAACTGGCTTGCAAAGCTTTTAAGTCCCAGAATTGATTTTAAAATTTATGAATTTGAATATGAAGGTCATCCGATAGTCATTTTCAAAATTGATCCAACACATAATACTCCTGTCCGCTTTAATGGAACAGAATATATTAGAGTTGGTAGTTATAAAAAGAAGCTTGCTGCCTTTCCTGAAAAAGCCAGAAAAAATATGGAGCAGCGAGCCATTAATTGACTGGTCTGCACAGATTTGTGAAGAAGCGACTATTGAAGATTTGGATGAAGAAGCTATTTCTGTCGCAAAAGCAAAATATAAAGCTGAAAATAAAAATCGTCCTTTCGCACTTGAAATTGATAAGTGGGATACGACAACATTTTTAGATAAAGCTAAAGTAACTATCAACGGCAAAATAACTAATACTGCTATAATCCTTTTGGGTAAGCCTGAATCAACAAATTTCATTTCTCCTGCAGTTGCCCGAATTACATGGAAGTTGGAAGGGGAAGAAAGTGCTTATGAACATTTTGACCCACCCTTTTATTTGAATGTCAATAAGGTCTATCAGAAAATAAGAAATATTAAATACAAAATTCTGCCTGATAATATCCTGATACCTATTGAAGTTGATAAATATGAACAATGGGTAATATTGGAGGCTTTAAACAACTGCATTGCACACCAAGACTATTTCTTGCAATCAAAGATTATTGTTATAGAACGACCAAAAGAATTAATTTTTACCAATGCTGGGAGTTTCTTTGAAGGAACAGTTGAAGATTATACATTGGGAGAGAAAACCCCTGAGAAATATCGAAATTTCTTTTTGTCACAAGCAATGAATAATCTCGGGATGATTGATACTGTAGGTCATGGGATAAAGAAAATGTTTTATTTGCAGCGAAACAGATACTTCCCTTTGCCAGAATATGACTTTTCAGATCCTCAAAGGGTTTACCTGAAAATTTATGGCCATATTATAGATGAAAACTATACCAAACTACTGATTGAAAGGACAGACCTTGACCTTAAAACAACAATTATTTTAGATAAGGTGCAAAAGCGTCAGCAAATTTCAAGAGAAGCATATTTATTTTTAAAGAAAAACAGATTGGTAGAAGGTAGATACCCGAATATATTTGTTGCTGCTAAAATCGCAGCTATTACAGGGGACAGGTCGAGTTATATCAAATACCGCGCTTTTGATAAAGCACATTACAAAAAAATGATAACCGATTTTATTACACAATTTGGGGCTGCAAGCAGGAAGGATATTGATAAGCTATTAATGGGTAAACTTCCAGACATTTTAGACGAGAAACAGAAATTCAAGAAAATCAATAATCTGCTTAGTGAGATGTCAAAAAAAGATGGAAGCACTAAGAATATCGGAACAAGAAAAAATCCCAAATGGGTTTTAACTTAAATTGCAACCATTAATTTTAAAAAGTAATAAATTAAGTAATAAGAAAAGATAAAAACCAGAAAATACAGCATGTTACACAATGTAAAGTGCTATAAATTAAAGTAAAAGAAAAATAAATAGACCCAAAAAAGAAATAAAATCAAGAACTTATTTTCTGAAATGTCCAAGAAAGATAAAGTTATTAGAAACACTGGCTCGGATAAAAAACCATGCTGGGTTTTGATTTAATGTTTATTAGTAAATATAGTCAGTAGAGATTATAACTGATTGACAAATAAAGAAATATTGTTTAGTAAATCATTTGTAAGTTTAGATGTATGAAAACCAAATAATGTCCAACCGATGGGATAAAAGAATTTGCCGATAAATGAAAAGTTTGATATTATACATTCAAAGTAATCGTAATTTGTAATTCGCCAATCGTAAATTCAAATTTGCCATTATCGGGTCCTGTGCAACGGGGACCTGTGAACCCCGCCAGGTCCGGAAGGAAGCAGCGGTAAGCAGACCACTCTGTGTGCCATAGGGGCGCCTGATAATGGCATGTTATTATAGCTATCGGCTATCGGCTAATTATGTCTTATCAAGTCTCTGCAAGAAAATGGAGGCCCCAAAGCTTTAGCGAGGTTATGGGGCAGGGGCATGTTGTCCACACCCTTAAGAATGCCATACAAAATAAAAGGGTCGGGCATGCCTATCTTTTCTCTGGCTCGAGAGGGGTAGGCAAAACCACTATTGCCAGAATTTTTGCAAAGGCGCTGAATTGTGTAAAAGGTCCGACTTCCGAGCCGTGCAACAACTGCGAGATGTGCCGGGAAATCACCGATGGATTCTGCCCCGATGTAATGGAAATAGACGGCGCATCTAACACAGGTGTGGATGATATAAGGGAATTGAGGGAGAATGTTAAATATGCCTCATCTAAAGGGAGGTATAAGGTCTATATAATCGACGAAGTCCACATGCTTTCAAAAAGCGCCTTCAATGCGCTTTTAAAAACCCTCGAAGAGCCTCCTGCTCATGTAATATTCGTTTTTGCAACGACCGAACCGAATAGAATCCCCGAAACGATAATTTCAAGGTGCCAGTATTTTGAGTTTAAGCGAATATCTATAAATGATGCCGTAGAGCAGTTAGTTCGAATTACAGAGAGGGAAGGGATAAAGGTATCGAGGGAGATATTGACCCTTATTGCAAAAAGCGCCGAAGGAAGTATGAGGGATGCGCTGGTATCCCTTGACCAGATAGTTTCCTTCAGCGGGGATGTTATAAAAGAAGAGGATGTAAAAATAGTCCTCGGGCTCGTAGGACGGGAAGTATTCGGTTCTATTATGGAGGGCATAGTAAAGAAGGATATTCGGCATATATTAACGATAATAAAAGACTTAACCACAAGGGGAACCGATTTAAAGGTCTTTTGCAAAGAGTTTTTGGAATATCTGCGGAATTTGGTGGTAGTGAAAATAACCGAAGATCCGGTAGGGCTTACGGGGCTTTCCGGAGTAGAGATTGAGAGGCTTAAATCAGAGGCAAAAGATATAAGCACGGAGGAACTGCAGCAGATGTTTAATATAATACTAAAAACCGAAGCCGAACTAAAATATGCCTCTCAGCCGGAACTTGTCCTTGAGATGGCGTTGATTAAGCTGACCCAAATCGGCAAGGTATTGACGGTTGATGAGATTTTGAAGAGGCTTGACAATATAAGCGCAAGTGCAGATGCAAGTGTAAGTATAAGAGGCGCAAAGGGAAGTGTAAAAAAAAGCAGTGACGAGGGTACCAGTATAAGCGATAGAGTAAATGTAAGTGCAAGTGATTTGGCACTTACACCTACACTTGACACTTACACTTCTTTGTGGGCAAGGATTAAAGAATCTGTCAGCTCAAAAAAACCATTATTAGGCGGTATATTCGAGGATATAAGCCTATTGAATATAAAAGAAGATGAGATCGTATTAAGTTTTACGCGGCAGGGTTCGGAATCTTATTACAGGCAGACAATAGAGTTGCATCAAGGAATGATAAAAGATACAATCAGGGAAATAACAGGCAAAGATTTGAAGATTGTCTTTGATAAAGTTTCGGAGAAAGAGTCTTTAAAGGAGGCTGCAGCGATTAAACAATCGCACACCGAAATAGAGAAATGGAAGAAAGATAAGATTCAGGAGGTGCTCGATATTATTCCCGGCGTCGTTGTCAGGGAGATGAGCGGAGAAGCTCAGGGAGGTGTTATATGAATTATTCCTTCGGGAATATAATGAAGCAGGCGCAGAAGATACAGGAGAAGATTGCAGAGGTTCAGAAGGACCTGATTAATAGAAGGGTAGAGGCATCTTCGGGCGGCGGGATGGTAACTGTGGTCGCCAACGGCAAGCAGGAGGTTTTATCGGTTAAGATAGACCCCTCTGTCGTAAACCAGCAGGATGTCGAGATGCTGGAGGATTTGGTAACTGCAGCAGTCAACGAGGCATTGAGAAAATCCCAGGAATTGATACAGGAGGAGATGTCGAAGGTAACCGGCGGCATAAAAATACCGGGGTTGATGTAGCTTATCAGTTTAGAGTTACGAGTTTTGAGTTTTGAGGAAATGGGAAAAGTTATTTTTTACCTCTAAACTCTATACTCGATACTCAAAACTAAATAATATGAAAGGGCCAAAATCGCTTTTTAATCTTGTTGACGAGCTAAAGAAACTCCCAGGTGTAGGCAGAAAAACTGCCGAAAGACTGGCATTTCACATACTCAAATCTCAGCGCAATGAGGCGGAGGCGCTTGCAAGGGCTGTAATGGAGGTAAAGGATAAGGTAAAACTCTGCTCCCTTTGCAGCAGTATCACGGAAACCGACCCATGTAATATCTGCAGCGACCCGAACAGGGAAAAAAATACGCTCTGTGTGGTGGAGGAGCCGCACGATGTGTTTGCAATAGAGAAGACAAGGGAATATAAAGGAAGTTATCATGTGCTTATGGGCGTTCTCTCTCCTTTAGATGGAATAGGACCATCCGATTTAAAGATTGAAGAATTGTTAAACAGGGTCAGGCAGAACGGAATAAGAGAAGTTATACTGGCAACGAACCCCAATCTCGAGGGGGAAGCAACTGCCATGTATGTTGCAAAGATATTAAAACCCTTTGGAATGAAGGTTACGAGGATTGCGAGGGGGCTTCCTGTCGGCGGGGATTTGGAATATACCGATGAAGTTACCCTTACAAAGGCGATGGAGGGGAGACAGGAAATGTAATATGATAAAACTGCCTGTAGTTAATGATTCGGGCTTTTACGAGATACGGATGGAGAGTATCGGCGGTATGGGCGCTAATTTAGCGGGGAAGATACTCGGGGAGGCAGGGGTGCTGAATATGGGTTTCAACGGCTCTAACTTCTCCAGTTACGGTTCCGAGAAAAAAGGCTCCCCTGTCAAGGCATTTGTTCGATTTTGTTCGCCGGATGCCGAAGTGAGGGTGAACAGCCCTGTGACCGAGCCGCATATCCTTGCCATATTTCATGAGAATCTATCGAAGAGCATCCCTGTTATGCAGGGTGTCGGACAGGATAGTATCGTTATTCTTAATACTTCAAAAAATCCCGACGAGGCAAGGGATTTTTTAAAGCTGCATGCAGGAACTCTTTATTGTATAGATGCGATGAAAATAGCAGTGGAAGAGAAGACAAGGATAAATACCGCTATTCTCGGGACTATAAGCAGGGCATCCGGTTTTTTAACCCCGGATGCAATAAAGGATATGATTGCAAAGAATCTCGGAAAAAAATATGCAAGTTTGATAGAGCCTAATTTGAAGACATTTGACAGGGGATATAATGAAGCAGTATCGAGACAATTCAAGCCCGATGGCAAATATTCTTATGTTCCATTTACCAGAGAAGGACAAAAGATAGGTTATTTTAATCAGCCCGTTGGGGGGGTAATACCGAATGCAGGGAGCAGCGTATCAAAGGATTTGAGCGGCAGCAGGGAGGGTTTTATCCCGGTGCTTAATAGAAATAAATGCACGAGCTGCGGAGAGTGCGATATTACATGCCCCGATTATTGCTTTGTATGGGAAGACGGGACGGATAAAAAGGGGAAACCTGCAAGAATACTTAAAAAGATAATATATCAATATTGTAAAGGGTGTATGCGGTGCGTAGATATATGTAAATTCGAGGCGCTCACAAGGCAGAGAGAATCGGAGGTTGATAAGGCCGTTATGGAAAAAGGGTATAAAGAATAGAGGGTTATGAAAACAGAGATAATTAAAGAAGAAAAGATTTTACAAAAAGAAACCGGCAATCAGACGGTAGATTTCAGAAGCGGGAACGAGATGTCTGCAATTGCGGCATCGCAGATAAATTATCATATAATGGGCTATTATCCGATAACCCCTTCTACCGAAGTTGCAGAATATCTCGATGAGATGGGCGCCAATGGAGAGCATAATGTTGTTCTTATACCCGGTGACGGCGAGCATGGCGCAGCAGGTATTTGTTATGGCGCAGCCACGGCAGGCGGCAGGGTCTTTAATGCCACATCCGCGCAGGGACTCCTTTATGCGATGGAGCAGTTGCCTGTTCAATCCGGGACACGTTATCCAATGGTATTAAATGTAGTCTGCCGGACAGTATCGGGCCCTCTGGACATAAGGGGGGACCACAGCGACATTATGATGGCGCTGAATGCAGGCTGGATTATACTCCTTGCCAAAGACCCGCAGGCTGTTTACGACATGAATATCATAGCTCCGAAGATTGCAGAGCATGAGGAGATAAGGCTCCCTGTGATTGTCGCTTATGACGGATTTTTTACGAGCCATCAAAAGAGAAGGGTCAAATATTTTTCGGATAGAAAGGTTGTGCAGGATTTCCTTGGGTTATTTAAAATACAAAACTGCTCTGTGGATTTAAAACATCCTATAACAATAGGCCCTTATATGAACGACCCCGACCTCATCAATAATAAGAAACAGCAGAGCATGGCAATGGAGGCGGCATATAAAATCATTCCGCAGATTTACAACGAATATGCAGGTATAAGCGGGCGCAAATATTCGATAATCGAGAGCTATATGACAG
>Ga0137829_12709259_pt1 | contig 13271 bp, 8 predicted proteins | sample OV2TP2_FD_97737 | JGI IMG/M metagenome (GOLD analysis project Ga0137829, IMG submission 97737) | reverse complement strand
ATTTATGAACACCTGGACCCGCTGATGGAGTTCAAACCCGCTTACATCAATGTTACTTATCACCGCAGCGAACACATCTTCAGGCAGCGGGCTGATGGCAGTTTTGAAAAAGTAGTGATTCGCAAACGCCCCGGCACCGAAGCCATCTGTGCCTCCATCATGAACCGTTACAATGTGGATACGGTACCGCATCTTATCTGTGGAGGATTTACTGTGCAGGATACGGAAGATGCTTTGCTTACACTCAGCTACCTCGGCATTGACAATGTGCTGGTGCTTCGCGGCGATGCACCGAGAAATGAAACTGCTTTTGTACCCGAGCCTGGCGGCCACCGCTATGCCATTGATTTGCTGAAACAGGTAGTGAACCTGAACCAGGGCATTTACCTGGAAGAGGAGCTGAAAGGAACCAACAACACCACGTTTTGTGTAGGCGTGGCCGGCTATCCCGAAAAACATTTTGAAGCGCCGAACATGCAAACCGATCTTTTGTACCTGAAGAAAAAAGTGGATGCCGGCGCCGAGTATATCGTTACGCAGATGTTTTTCGATAATAAAAAATTCTTTGAGTTTGAAAAGCTGTGCCGGGAGGCCGGCATCACTGTACCCGTCATCCCGGGTTTGAAACCTGTGACTTCGAAAAAACAACTTACATCCATACCCAGAACTTTTTATGTAGATATTCCTACCGAACTGTCAACTGAAATTTTGAAATGCAAAGACGACGCCTGTGTGGCGCAGGTAGGCACCGAGTGGCTGCTGGCACAATCAAAAGAGCTGAAGGCTGCCGGCGTGCCGGTACTGCATTACTACACGCTGGGCAAGCCGCATGTGGTGGCTAATGTGGTAAAAAACCTGTAATGAACCGGGATGAGCAGGATTTTTCGGATTGGTGAGGAAACTTTTTATTACTGCGTATAAAAGTTTATAAAGTATTTTTTGTCTATCATCAAGACCCAAAAAACCAAGCGCTTTAGATAATTTCTGCCTGGCAAATAATGAAAAGAAGAATACAGTTATTTATTAATTTCCCGGTTATCCTCTCCAATTCTTTCAATCCAGAAAATCATGGTTACTCATTAAACGTTGTTGTCAATGTTGCAGTGATCCCCGTAGCAGCCGGCACAAAGCGGCAAACGCCGCCAACGCAAAACAGCCCGGCCCGCTGGCGGCCATAGCTTAATCCAAAGCGGGTTCCGCCTTTAGAATAGCTGCCCCCGATAACGGCATAATGCGTGCCGGTTAAATCATAATTATACAAATCGCTCAGGTAAAAAATCCATTTGGGTGCAAAAGAAAATTCGGTGAGCAGCGCTGCCCAGTTGCCGCGGTCTTGCCGGGTGGCCAGGTGCTGCAGTTCAAAACGAAATGCTTTTTTCTTTGCGTATTTCCAAAGTGCATCCAGCACCACGGTGTTTGTCTTTACATCGGGCAAAGGTTCACCTTCAATCACCAGCCGGTTGTAAAACAGGTTCTGGTATAAAAGAATGGTGGAAAATTTTTCACTCCATTTTTTTCTCCATTCAAGGTTCAGGTCGTGAAAATATTCTTCGTCACCGAAGCTGAACAGGTCATCCATGTTTTTGTGGTTGCGGTAAGTGGAAAAATTCAGTGAAAACTTTGAACCGAATTTTCCGCCCAGCCCTGAGCCTTTGGGTGCGTTGTAAAACAGGTCAAGCTGCCCACCCGTTTCATTCAGTCGCTGGGCATTGTACACGTAAATATTGGTGGTAAGATAATCGTGCTGCCGGGTAAGCGCCGGTATGTAATTCACCTGCCCGATGCTTTGCGTGGCTTCCCGTTCGCTGCGGAAATCGAGGTTTTCCAGTGTGCGGAAAGTAGTGATGGCGCCGAAATTATTTTTTGCAAAAGAAAAATTGGTGAGAAAAGCCTTGCCGCTTGTGTTATCGTAGTTATTGGCATCATGCGGGTCACGTTTTTTATGTACATACTCAAGCGAAAGCGATGTGGTGCTGCCACTGATATCAAGCCGTGTTGAACTGGCATTCACCGTGGCGGGAAAATCAATCACCGGCCCGGTGTACTGCTGGTAGCGGCTTATATAGCTGAAGCCTGCAGCCACCCTGGTGGCGGGCGTCGTCTTTGAAGTTTTTGAAAAGTCAATTTCTGCATCCAATCCCCGCACATTGCTGTTGCTGTACTCAAAAATTTTTCTTTGCCTTCCGTAAACAGCCTTGATGCTCAGAAAAGGCAAAGGCGAAACATGTATGTTGGCCCCTTCCAGCGCATTGTTTATTCCAATTTGCCTGTTTTCCCACGAGCGGAATACAAGACCGCTGCCAAACTGCTCATAAAAATCTCCCACCTGTAAGGAAAAATTGTTTGCCTGGTATTTGAAATATTTATTTACCAGCTTGCCGCTGTTCAAAACAAAAGGATATCCCTGCACAGCCGGCAGGTAAGCTTCAAACTGCACACCGGCAGTAAACTGCTTGTAGCTGTAATCCAGTTTCAGGTAATTATTGGAGCCGATACGGTCTGGCGGCACCACGGCATTTATTTTTGAATCCTTATGATAAAACTGCGAGTAAGTTTCGAAACCACCGCTCAGGCGGCCATTGTTTTTTTGGGCCTGCGCAAAAAATAAAAGAACAAGCGCAGCAAAAAGCAGTTTGATTTTTTTCATACAGCCGGTAATAATTACGGTTAAAGGGTTTTCAGTTTTTCAAAAAGCTCTTCTTCATTTCCTGCCACATACCCGTTGTGCTGGTAAACTATTTTCCCGTTTTTTACAATCAGCACATGCGGCACATCATTTATGTTCAGGGCCCGTTTCAGATCACTGTTTACATCCAGGTAAATTTCAAACGGCCAGCCTTTTCCTTTTACAAATGGTTTTACCCGCTGGCTGGTTCTTGCATCGTCAATGGAAATGGCAACCAGTTTGAAAGGGGTTTCTTTTTGCCGGTCATCATATTGCCCGCTGATGGCTTCCAGTTCCTGTATGCAGGGCACACACCATGTAGCCCACAGGCTTACAATTACTGCAGTATCCGGTTTTGAACCAATGGTATTGAACAAAACTTCCTGGCCCGTAAGTGTTTTAATCTTTACAGCCGGTAAACCGGTTTGAGCAAATGAAAAGCCACTGTAGTACAGGCAAATAATTGCAATAAGGACTCTTTTCATCAGGTTGTTTATTGCCATAAATGTCGGATGAATTACGGAAAATAGCGTCTGGTATTTGATATTTTTGTTAGCTTTAATTTGCAAAACAATCGCCATCATGATGAGAAAACCTGTTTTATTATCCGCTGTGATTTTTTTAACCATCATCACAGCATTTCAGGCTTGTTCCAAAAGCCGTACTTCCGGGGGAGGAAGTACGCCGCCGCCGCCACCGCCGGCAAAATCATTAACGGTATCACTTGACAAAACGCAAATCTTCGGCGATGGTTGGGAAACAGTAACAATAACTGTGAAAGATGAAAGTAATAATGATGTTACTTCTTCCAGTTCCATTTACATCGGCAATGTGGCTCTTTCCACCAATTATTTTTTTGCCAATGTGCCGGGCAGTTATAAATTCAAAGCCACCCGGTCGGGCATCACTTCGCCAGAAGTAACGTTGACTGTTACTGACCCGGGACCTTCGCCTTTTGCCCAAAAACTTATTGTGGAAGATTACACCGGCGCCTGGTGCGGACATTGCCCCAGGGTAGGCATTAAGCTCGACAACTATGTAGCCAACGGGCATCCCAATTGCCTGGTAATTGCCAATCACGGACCTGCGGGTAGCGCTGATCCGTTTATATTTTCCAATCATGGCACGCTGGCCAATACATTTGCTGTTACCGGTTATCCTTCCGTATGGATTGATCGTGATTTTAAGTGGAATGAAGACCTGGCACAGCTTGATGCGCAGTTTACCAACCGGCGGCCGCCGCTGGGTATCGGTTTTCAAACATCGCTTTCAGGCAATATGATTACTGCCAAAGTGAGAGTGAAGTTTGATGTGACTACGGCAGTAAACCTGAAGCTGGTAGTGTACCTGCTGGAAGACGGCCAGGTGTACCCGCAGGTGAATTATAATTATTACAACCTGCCCAACCCTATTCAGAATTATGTGCACAATGGTATCTTGCGCCGCACCGCCACTGATTTGTTTGGCGATGATATTCCGGCTGCCAGCCAAACCAAGGGAACCATTTATGAAAAAACATTATTGGTTGACGCCACCGGGTTTAACATCAGCAACTGCAGGTTGGTTGCATTTGTGGTGCAGGGACCCAATAACCAAAACCGTAAAGAAAAAGTGGTGCTGAATGCGCAAACTGTACGGGCTGGTGAGAATAAAGATTTTGATTAAAAGAATTATACATGATTAATGAGTACCCCCGGCCACCCCGGGGTTTTTTATTTTACAATATTTTTCAATGTGGCTTCGTTCACCTTCACACTGTATTTTTTTCTCAGTTCGCCAGTCCAGGTTTTGTCTATTTCATCCTGGTAATCGTTAATCACATCGCCGCGGGCCTCAGAAAATGATTTTTGCGACGGCTGGCTGTAGATATTAATAATATAAGCCAGGGTGGCGCTGTTGTCGTCTTTGTTTTTCATCACCGCTGTTATCAGTCCTGCTTTTGCAGTGGCTTTTTGCGCCCCGGGTATTTTTGTTATTTCAAACCGCCCCGAATCGATCGTGGCCTTATCGCTGTAATTTTCCATAATCGTTCGCCACGCTGCCGGGTTTTTGAGCAATGTTGCTTTCAGTGATTGCGCAGTGGGCTCGTCACTGCAATAAAAAATTACAGCATCGGCGCTGTATGTCCATTTATAGTTTGCTTTATGGCGGTTAAAATATTCCAGCTGCCCCGCGGTATCAGCCTGCGCCTTCGACCATACTTCACGCATCATGATATCGAAAAACAAATTGCCTTCTTTCAGCTCCTTCATCTGCAGCGCAAACTCTTCATTGAAATCTTCCAGGTGGTCGCGGTAATATTCAATAGCGGCCAGTTGTTTGAATTCTTCCGCCAGTTGCGCTGTCGGCTTAGATCCGCTACCGTCAGCTTTAAATCGGTTCGACTGGGCATAAAAAATAAAATCGGCAACCTGCTTTGTGGTATTGCCCATAGTGAAAAACACATCGCTGTTGCTGATGCCGTTGCCGGCGGGCACTGTTTTATTGTTCAGCGTACTGTCCACAAAAACCTGAAACTGCTGCGGGTCAAAGTTGCTCATTTTAAAACCCGCCTTATCCATAATTTTTTTATACAGAATTTCTTTGGCGGTATTCACCCGGGCATCTTTTTCCACCTGCAGGCGCATCAGTTCGAGATTCTTTTTGTCTTTTATGGCCGGCGGCGGTGTAAGTGAAATCCGCTTTACTATGTGATAACCATGTTTTGTAAGAAAGGGTTTGCTGATGGCGCCGGTTTTTGCCAATCCGAATACGATATTTTCAAATGCCGGATCATAAGTGGCAACACCAAATTCGGGCATCACACCGCCGGAAACAGCCGAAATATTATCGTTGCTGAAAGCCTGTGCCAGTTTTGCAAAGTCATCGCCTTTCAGCAAACGCTGATAGAGCGAATCGGCCAGCGATGCATATTTTATTTTTGCCAGGCTGTCGCTGCCCGGCGGTATCACCAGCAGTATCTGTGCCGCCTTCATTTTACCAATCGCTTTTCTTTCTCCCGCATTTTTAAAAATATGATAGCCGGAATTGGATTTGTATGGCGCAGAAAATTTTCCCGGCGCCAGGCTGTAAATAATATTTTCGTACTGATAGGGCAGCGAGAAAACAGTGATATAACCAAGATGACCTTTGTTTTCGGCCACGGAAGGATCGGCGGAATATTTCAGCGCCGTTTCATCAAAGCTTTTACCTGTCATCAGCGCCATGTAAGCTTCCTGCGCTTTCAGTTTTGCAACGGCCGAGTCGGAAAAACCGGGTCGTACACTGTACGGGATAAAGATGTGCTGCACATTGATGTCTTTCTGGCTCCGGTCAAACGCTTCGTTCACCAGCTTGTCCATGCTTTCATTATCTGCCATGTAGTTTTCCAGCACCTGGTTGCGCAGCGCAGCAAATTCCTCGATGAAAACCGGCAGCGTATCGTAGCCACGCACCAGCGCTTCGTGGGTTTTCAGTTTGGAGTTGATGTAGAGGTCCAGGTATTCCCGCATCTTTTTTTCTTTGTTCACCACCGGAGCGGGATGCACTTTGTTGAAGGCACGCAGGTATTCATTTGCCGGGATATCTTTTCCCGCATAGGAAAAAATTGTTTGTGCCTGGAACGAAAACGGGGAAACCAAAAAAAGCAGCAGCAGTGATTGTGATTTCATACAAAACTATTTTTGTTACCGGCCTTTCAGTTTGTAGTCAAGCACTTTATCTATCTGCTCAAAAGGAATTTTTTTGGCCAGTATCTTTTTGTCTTTGTCAAGCAAATATAAGGTAGGCACCACCTGCACATCATACAGCTGAAAATAACTGGGGATGTTGCTGCTCACCCTTGCCTCGTTGGCAGCTTTGGAATAGTACACATGCTCCCAGCCTTCCAGTTTTTTTTCATGGATAAACTGCAGCCAGTCTTTTGCTGTGCCCTCGGTTTCTTTTGCCACGGAATAAATTTTTACTTGCAGCGCCTCCCATTTAGCCCGGTAAATGGAATCAATCTGCGGCAGCGTTTCCTTGCAATGCCCGCAGGTGGGGTCCCAAAACAGCACTACGGTGTAAGGGCTGCTGATGGAAAACAGCTTTCTGATTTTTCCCGTGCTGTCGGGCAGCTCAATATCGGCGGCCTGTGTGCCAAACAGGTTTGCCATCATACTGTACGCCCGGTCGAAAATGGTTTTCTTTCCTTTCTCAGTGAGCCAGGGATAATTCTTTTGCGAAAAATAATTTTCAAACAGGTAAATGAAAACCCGGTCTTCCCACATGTACTGGGGATTGAGGTAGCGGTTCACAAATTTTACCAAAAGAAAACGGGTCATCTCATCGCTGGCTGTGGCATAGCCCAGCATCCAGTTCAGTTCTTTGATTACCGAGTCGGGGTCGGGATACACCAGCCGTTCCAGGTATTCATCGAGCTTTTCTTCAAAGAAAGAAGTACGCACCAGGCGTTCGTCAAAAAACCAGGCTCCGTCCCAGTAGTGATCTTTATAATAGCGGAAGGCAAAGGTTGAATCATACTTGCCGCCGGGATGCTGTCCGGCGGGAGGCACTTCCGGGTTTTTCATGGCATTTAATAAAACGCTGATGGTGGCATCAGGATTATTTGTGATAAGGTTATGCCGGTACTGCTGAATGTCCTTGTCAGCTTTGTTGATGATGTCTTTCCATTTGGCGGAATCGGCAGCGGTTTTTGATGCGGCCAGGTGTTTTTTGGCAGTTTCAATTTCACTTCCTTTACCGGCGGTGAATTGCTGGTATTGCAAAAACAAATCATTATCCGGCGAGCCCTGGAATTTGATGCTGCTGATAAGGCCGGCCGTATCGGCTGATACAGAAAACTTCTGTTCTTTATCAATGAGTATTTCGAAATAACCCGACTTGTCGGGAAAGCCGATAAGGTAAACTCCTTTTTCCGGTTTTTTGGCTCGTTTGAAAATGCCCGTGCTGTTTTCATCCAGCATCACCGAGTCAATAATGGGTTTTTGCCGGCCGTAATGATAGCCGAGAAAAATCCATTGTTTTTTGAAAGGCTTAAAGGTGACCTTGAGTTCAAATTCATTTTGCTGGGCAAAAACGAAGCCCGGGAGTAAAAACAGCGCTGCTAAAAATCGCTTCATGGAGTAATGATAATAAAAGGTAAAGTTATTCAAAAACCGCTACCGGCGGTTAGAAAGATGTAATTGGGTTGTTAGGTGTTGTATGGATAAAATCCAGATGTATTGAAAAGAGGCTGTCTTAAAAAATAAAGGCAGCCTCTTTTTTACAGAAATTTCTATATGAATTTTACCTGCGAATGATCAGTGGCTTTCTTACGTGTTGCGTATCATCAGAGAGATCTAGGTAGTAAATATCTGGCGGTAAATCCCAAACATTAATTGTTGTTTTTTTATTCCCTTTTCCGGGCCTTATTACTTTTCTTACTACTCCCAGTCTGTCTATCACTCTTATCTGTGTTATTTCTTTCAGAGTAATTTGTGTTGTGGACATTTTATCTTTAGAATCAGTGATCCGTAAATCTTCAAGTATAATTGTAACTTGTGATGATGCCGGATTTGGATAAAGATTGACATTCGATGCCATGCGACCACTACAAATAGGACTGTAGTTACCCCCATAAATAGGAGTAGTAATGCCGCATGAAGATTCGGCTATCACATATAGCCCCTCACCATCAAAAACACAAGGCCAATTATAAGTCTGCAGAAATGTTCCGTAAGTAGTCTCAATCAGTTCACCATTGACATACCATCTATAGGCTTGGGCATCGGGAAATGCTGGGCTCACTTCTGCTATAAGTGGTTCACCAGTCATAGGTGTTGAATAAATCCAAGTTATAGACGCATCCCAAGATGAACAAGGACAGAAAGTAAAAGGCTCGATTGAACAACCTGCACCAGCTGATGCAGAAATATTCCCACTTGAACCGCTTGGAGAGGTTATAACCACCGGATTTGCTTGTGAAGTATATGGACTACTATTGCCGTTTACCAAGAGTCCATTATCAGTAAACCAGGTAATTGATGTACCGGCAGGAATACTTGCATTACCAAGAGTTATTTGGCTGCAATCCTGACCAAATGTTGGATAAATATCATAGGTTTGATTTACATAAACAGAACCAACACCTACGGCGTACCAAGCATTTGTAACCTGAACAAGTTCATTTGAACAATTTCCAAACAATTCTGTTGCTGCTTGAATACTCATTGTTCTTGCCATTGCGTAATCGGCGCCTGAATTCAAAAGCTGTTCTGTTCTATAAGCAATTCTAGCAGCATTATTAATTCCTATTCCGTCAACATTAAAATTATTACCTAAATCGTTCGTTCCAGATCCTCCATCGGATAATAAAAAATACCAATAATTAAGAACGCCAGATCTAAAATGTGGGTCACTGCTTGAAGCCCAAAAATTTCCATTATATGTATCGGGAGATGATTGGAGCCATCCTGCATTCGGGTTACTCATGCTCCTTAAAAAGAAAGGGGGAACCTGCCAAGTTTCTTCGCCGATTAACCATCTTTGTTTGTTAGGGTCTGTCCAAGCTTCTACGGTTGCACCCCAGATATCACTAAATCCTTCGTTCAAGGCGCCGGATTCTGCTGTTCCATATGTAAGATTACTTGTAAATTGACAAACACCATGCGCAAATTCATGCGCAACAATATCCAATGAAACTAATGGTGAAGAAATAAATTGTCCATCTGCAAATTCTAAAACATGAAGTTGGTTATGCCAAATAGCATTATCTTGACCGATTGCCGCTGGAAAAGTAACATGAACATAACAATTCACTGTTGCTCCGGCATTATTATAACTATTGCGATTGTGAACTGTTCTCCAGTAATCCAGAATATTTTCAACAGCCCATTTTACATCTATAGCGGCAATGTTATTGCCATGTTCAGCCTGTGTTCAATTATTATCATTGTCAATAAAATCTACAGCAGCTCCAGTATTCTCAAAATCATTGATGCCTTGCATATTCAATATGTTTACATTCACATTATTTCTAACTTCTCTTAGTCGTACCGTAGTTGGATTTACTCTATCGGCGACAATATTCCTGTTACCTGAATATAGGGTGGCGCCAGTGCCGGCTTCGTTTGTGGTACAAACTGATGATTCGTAGTCAAGAATTTCTCCATCTTCACCGCTTATTACTATTATCGAATATTTTGAAATGTTTGTGCTTATTTCATAAGCATATCTGTAACGTTTATCATTTATAATTGCATCAAAACTTAAAACTTTTGTAGCTCCGGGGGTTTTTATATCTATATCAATGCCTACTGAAATTTTTTCTTTAATGAACTTAATGGCATTTGCTTTTGCCTGATCTTCAGTTATTAATTTTTTGTTCTCAATGTCGGCTATATTACCATAATGACCGTTTAGATATTCAATTATGTTATTTTTTGTGTGAACAACAAAGTCGGCATACCGAACTTTGTAACTATTATAGTATTGCTGATAAGAAGTATGCACGAATCCCATGTCATCAGAAAAGGATCTTACTATCCTGTATTCACAACTATTGCAATTGTTTAATTGCTTTAATACCACTTCTGGTTTATCAGTTGGCGGTTTGCTGAATGAAGCAAAAACTATGTTACTATCCTTGTCCTTCTGAATTATTTTAAAATTAAGTTGAGCCAGAAGTGCTGATCCGGAAAGCGATAGTATGAGAAATGAAAGTAACTTTTTCATTGCAATTGATTTTAGGTTGAAAGAAAATGATGTAAGCAACCTAAAACCAGAATTACTATTGCTTCGTTAAATAGCTTGATGTAGTTGTACCTATATAAGTTGAGATTAGAGTGTCACCTTTTAAACTGTTTAATATCCAGCTAACTGTCCCTACGCCGCTATAATTTATCATAAGCCAGTCGTTATTGTTGCCTGTTTTTTCATATTTAATTCTGTTTTTGGAAAAAAAGGCACCATCGTATGTTTCAGTAAGGGTGTCAGTACTCGTAATATCCCAATAACACTCGTTGCAAACGCGATAACCCATGTATCCATTTGAATAATGAATTTTCCATCGTCCCGTCATTAAGGCTCTAATTTCTGTTTCTGATTTGCTGTTCAAAGCTATTTCACGAAGGTTATCATTATCTTTCTTACAGCTTGCTTGTAGATAAAGAAGAGAAGAGAAAATCAATGAAAAGAGAGAAATGTATTTCATAAAACAGAACTTTTATAAGAAAAATTAATGTTTAATATTTCTGACAATTAAAAGTCAAAAAACGCTGCATTAATTGGTGGGCTATGAATGAGAATATTGATTCCTGATAAAATCATGGATGATAGGATTTCATGGTTTAAAGGTTGCTTACAATAACTAGTAAAGTAGAAAAAAAAAAACGGTTTCACCAAATTTCTGGCATACTACTTTCGTGGTATTTTGTATTTTTTTTTAGCAACTTAACTTTTAGTTTTGCGTTACATGAGAAAAAAGAAAAACATCATTCTTGAAAAAGTACTTGTGGAAGATTACGCCGCTGAAGGCAAGAGCATTGCCCGTGTGGATGGCAAGGTTGTTTTTATTGAACGTGTGGTGCCCGGCGATGTGGCAGATGTGCGGCTGTTTAAAAACAAAAAAGACTGGGCCGAGGGTTATCCGTTGCAGTTTCATGCTTATTCAAACGAAAGAGTGGAGCCCTTCTGTACCCACTTTGGCGTTTGCGGCGGCTGCCAGTGGCAGATGCTGCCTTATGAAAAGCAGCTTTTTTATAAACGGCAGCAGGTAGAAGACAACCTGAAGCGGATTGGAAAAGTTGAACTGCCTGATACCGACCCGTCGGTACCTCCCGTGCTCGGCGCTGAAGAAACTATTTTTTACCGCAATAAGCTTGAATACACTTTCAGCTCAAAAAGATTTATTCCGGCCCCCTCTAACTCCCCCGAAGGGGGAGAATTGCATACACACAAAACTCCGCTTGATGAAAGCGCTGATATGATAAAAAACATTTCATCAGGCGAGGGCTGTGTGCAGGTGGCCTCCCCTTTTGGGGGAGGCCGAGAGGAGGCCGGTGGCGGTGGGGCTGGCTTCCATGCCAAAGGCCTCTTCGACAAAGTAGTGGAAATAGAAAAATGCTGGCTGCAGGCCGAACCATCCAATACCATCCGTACTGCGCTGGCAGATTTTGCAAGAAAAAATAAGTACAGCTTTTATGATTACAAACTGCACATAGGTTTTTTGCGCAGCGTGCTGCTCCGCATTTGCACTACCGGCCAGGTGATGGTGAATGTGGTGATAGGGGATGATGATGAAGAAAAAAGAAACCGGTTGCTGGAGCATTTACAGAAAAGAGTGCCGGGCATTACCACACTTCTTTACACCATCAATACAAAATGGAATGACAGCCTGCATGATTTAAACCCGGTAGTGGTAACAGGAAATGGTTACGTGACTGAAAAACTTGAAGACTTTCAGTTCCGCATCGGGCCGAAATCATTTTTCCAGACCAATACCCGGCAGGCGGAGAAGCTGTATTCGGTGGCAAGAAATTTTGCTGAGCTTACAGGCCGCGAAACGGTGTATGATCTTTACTGCGGTACCGGCAGCATCGGCATTTTTGTAAGCAGGCAGGCAAAAAAGATTATCGGCGTGGAAACGATTGCCGACGCCGTAAGCGATGCAAAAGAAAACGCAGCGCTGAATAATATTCATCATGCTGAATTTTTTGCCGGCGATGTTGTTAAAGTCTGCAATGATGAATTTATCGCTGCGCAGGGCCGGCCCGATGTCATCATCACCGATCCGCCGCGGGCAGGCATGCATGAAAAGCTGGTGAAAAAGATTCTTGAAATGGCAGCGCCTACTGTAGTGTATGTAAGCTGCAACCCCGCCACGCAGGCAAGAGACCTGCGCCTGCTGGATGAAAAGTATTCAGTAACCAGAGTGCAGCCGGTGGATTTGTTTCCGCACACACATCATATAGAGAATGTGGTGCAGCTGAAGCTAAGGAGCTAAGAGTTTAAAGGAGTGAAAGAAGAAAAAGAGGAAGATGAAAATTTCCTTTAGCTTGTAAATGTTTTATAGCCGGGAATAAAAAACATTATACTTCTTTTCTCTTTTAAACTCTTAGCCTGATTTTACCGGATGAGTTTCCGAGCCCGCCGTAGTGTATGTAAGCTGCAACCCCGCCACGCAGGCAAGAGACCTGCGCCTGCTGGATGAAAGGTATTCAGTAACCAACGTGCAGCCGGTGGATTTGTTTCCGCACACACATCATATCGAAAATGTGGTACAGCTAATATTGAACGAGATAATTTAATAGACGCTCCGAAATTTTTCATTGTGAATATGAACCGCTTTGTTTTTGTTTTTTAAAGAATGCAGAAGAAAAAATATTGATACCCCTGCCGAAGTCATTGCTGCAACAACGAATCCTGTCTTTGTTTTCTCGTATGATGGGTCGTTTATATTGTTACTATTTTTCCTGCTCAATGCTGCAAATAAAACAGCTGGTGGGATAAAAGACAAGCCGATTAATTCCCTAGTTTGCGCTTTTTTATAATAAGGTATTGCAGCAGGTGTTTTGTATAGTTCTGCTTTCAATTCTTTTTCTTTTAGTTTATGGCCATCCATTTTGTAGCCCGGCCACAATCTGTAAAT
>Ga0137829_11862112_pt1 | contig 13319 bp, 6 predicted proteins | sample OV2TP2_FD_97737 | JGI IMG/M metagenome (GOLD analysis project Ga0137829, IMG submission 97737) | reverse complement strand
GCTGGGCGCGGCGAGCACGAGCGTGGCGAGCGCGATGGCGGTTACCTCCATCGGGCTGAACTGCTCGAGCAGCGGGATCGGCATCGACAGGCTCATGAGATGCGTGACCGGGATGGCCAGGGCCAGCCAAACCGAGACCCGCGGCAAGGCCGCGATCGCCCGTTCGCCCGTGTAGCGGTCGCCTCCGACGAAGACGAGCACGGCGCCCGCCGCCATGCCCAGCATCGCCAGCGACACGGCGAGGAAGGCCAGGTGGTACCAGGTGAGCACCGACAACAGGCGCGAGTCCAGAACCTCGAGCATGAGCGTCGCCAGCGTGACAAGGAACAGTCCAGAGGCGAGCCAGCCAAAATTCTTCATCGTTGCTTCATTGACCTGCGGGAGCGGCGGTGTGATCGGGCGACCGCGTCCCACTCGCTTTGGAAGCCGCGTCGGCGATCCGGGTTGGGGTGCGCCGATGCGCTCGGTGATTCACCTCGACCCGTTCGCAGGCGCGACAGAACGCCGCCAGTCCTTGAAATCATAATACACGGCGTACGACTCGGCAACGAAGCCGGCGTGCGACGTCACACACTAGACTCGCACAGCGCGCACCGCCGCGAACGCGACCACGTAGATCGCGATGCTGGCCAGGACGACGGCGTTGAACCCGAGGTTCATCGACAGAATCACCGCAAGGACGGAGCCGATCACAGTGGTGCACGCGTTGACGGCCCAGGCCCATGGCACGAGCGTGGGATTGACCCGGTCGAGCAGGCGGATGCCGTAGGCGAACGGCACGCCCAGCAGGAGACCGATCGGTGCGAGCACGAGCACGGTGGCGAGAATCCGAATCGCGAGTGGCAGGCCGATGAGCGCTGACACCATCCATGGCGCTACGCCGATGAAGACGAACAGCGCGACAGCCAGACTTGCCACGACGGCGAGCGCCCTGGGGCTCGGTGCCGGCACGAGGCTCCCCGAGAGCAGGCTCCCGAGCCCTGTGAACACCAGCAGAGAAAAGAGCGTCACGACGACCGAGTAGATCGGATGACCGAGCAGCAGCGTCAGCTTCTGCATCAGCACGATCTCGATCATGATGAACCCGACACCGAGTCCGGCGAAGAAGACCAGGAAGCGCTTGAAGTAGCGCAGGTCGAGCTGCCGCCGGCCGAAGACGATCAGGGGAACCACGATCAGCACGACGGCCATGACCGTGCTGAAGGCGAGCTGGCCCAGGATGAAGAGCGGATTTCCTTGGGAAACGGCCGTCGGCTCGGCGATGTACTGGCGGGCTTGAAGCGGGTTCCGCCATTTCGAGAAGTTGAAGAAGTAGGGGCGGTTGTCCGAGGTCGGTGTGATGTTCCGCGGGTAGTCGCGCACGAACGCCGCGCGGGCCCCGTCGTCCATGCGGATGTAGCTGGGGACCGCCCCGTCGGACGGACGGCCCGGCAGATAGATCTTCTCAATGCCCGTCTCGTCGGCGAACGACTCGGTCGCGCCGATTTCGTTCTCCGTGAACGGACCTCGCTTCACGATGACGGCAATGAGGTTGTCCGGCGTGCGCAGGGCGATCACCGACTGGTTGAGATTGCTGACGCCGAGCCTGTCGAGGGCCGTCTGGATGTTGGACAGCATGCGAAGCGACTCCATGTCGGCCGCCATCCGCGTGATCTGCAGCAGGCCGCCCTCGACCAGGTGCTCGTACATCGACTCGATGGCCTCCGGCGTGTAGAGGTAGTTCTCGGCGAGCATGTACGCCCCGGACGCGAGCGCCGTCCAGGTGTCGATTCCGGTCATCTGGATGACGTCATAGCGTTCCTTGTCCCGCATCAGCGCGGACCGACCCTCCGCCACGACGAACTCGATGCGGGGATCCTGCGTGAGGCCGGCCGAGTACCGGGGCAGAATCTCGTAATGGATGTCGAGGATTTGGCGGTTGAGCTCGATGCCCTTGATTCGCCGGGCACCGGCCGTCTTCGCCGCCCAGACGTCATTGCCGCCGCCGACGCCAATGACGAACACGCTCGCGCCTTCCCGCAACCGTACCGAGGCGCTGTACATCGAACGCCGGATGTGGTCCAGGCCATCCGGGTACTCGCTGAAGTTGAGGATGAAGGTGCCGGCTGACCCGTCCTGCAGGATCATCATCTCCTCGGGCAGCGCGTTGCTCGAGGGCTTGGTACCCCGGCAATAGACGAACCGGTTCTGCTCGGTGATCCGTTGGAGATCGATTCGGCTGTTCGCGCTCCAGCGGGAGTAATAGAGATCGCGCTGCAGGATCTCGGCCCGCACCCGATCGGTCAGGTCGAGCGAGTACTTGCCCGGCACCGGAAACCGTCGATCGATGGACGGGAGCAGGAGCAGCGCGACGGCGGCCGCCGCTGCGGCGCCCAGGGCTGCGCCTTGGCGCCAGGGAGGAGTGAGGGTGACGACCGTCGCGACGAGCCCCAGGAGCGCAAGAACGACCAGGCACCCGCCGGCGCCGTACGACCAGAAGAGCAGCGGTGCAATCAGGCAGCCGAGCCCGGCGCCCAGAAGGTCGACGCAGTAGAGCGTGGTGACGTTCCGGGCGTTGAACGTCAGGACGAGGCCGATCACGGTGCCGGCAAAGAAGAAGGGCACCGCCGCGACCAGGTTGTAGATCGAGAAGCGAAGGACGTCCGCGCCTCGCGAGAAGTCGAGGGACCACGCAATGGGATAGCTGATGAGAAACGCGTATGTCGCCACCAGCGCGAGCACGTAGAGCAGGCAGAACAGGCCGATCCAGAATCGGCTCTGCGCCCGCCACCTGTCCTGAAACAGCGAAATCATCGTGCCGCTGATGCCGATCGCAAGGAGGCAGTTGCCGACGACGAGGTAGCTGAAGTGAAAGAAGAGCCGAAGCGCCCCCACGCGCGTCAGCAGGATCTCGTACATCAGCATCGAGCAGGAAACCAGTCCGATGACCCACAGGACGTGAAGGGGGGCGCCCCCGAGCGCGATTTTCACGCGCGCGATCATACACTGTGAGCGCCAGTCGCATAGTGAACCCGCAGCGCAAACCCGGCCGAGCCTGCCGGCCTTGTGGAGAGCAGCGACCGCAAGTCCGTAGTCAGCGGGGCTGGGCCGCCACAATCGGTTCAGGCGCCCCCTGCAGCGTTCTCCCTAGAAATCCCCACACGCGATTCCACGAATCGCGCTGCTCGGGTGTGTTCTCGGGCTGCCAGGTTCGCGAAATGACGCGCCGATCGAACGTGTGGCCCCCGGGCGGGCTCCGGTAGATCTTGATGTCGGCCAGCTGCGGCTTGCGGGACTTCAGCGCGTCGACCAGCTGAATGGCCTCGTCGAGCGTGACGTCCTCGTCGTTGTCCGCGACATGGAGCAGCAGCGGAACCTGGAGCTTGTCCACGTGGAAGAGCGGCGACCTCTCCCGGTACACGTCGGGTCGTTCCGACGGGGTCCCCAGAAAGCGGTTGTGCGGATCGATCGTGCGTCGCAACCGGTCGCCCTTGCGGGCCAGACGATGGAAGAGGTTGGTCACTGGCACCATGGCGGCCGCCGACCGGAACGTGGCCGGACTTCTGAACACCGAGAGCAGCGCGATCAGCCCGCCGTGGCTCCAGCCAATGACGCCAATCCGGGCGGGATCGACGGCGGGATACCGCGAGGCCGCGACCGTCGCGGCCGTGATCACATCCGTCACTTCCTCGCCCCCGTAATCGATGGCGTCGAAGAACACCTTGCCGTACCCGATGCTTCCCCGGTATTCGGGGGCAATGACGACGAAGCCCCGACTCGTGGCCTCTTGAACGTACGGGATGTAATGTTCGTACAGATGGCCGCGGATGTTCTCGTGCACCCACACGAGCGCCGGATGCTGCCGGGGCCCACGGATCTGCAGCGGCTGAAAGACGAACGCCGGAATCTCGAGGCCGTCGGAGGCGCTGCGGTACGTGATCTTCTCCAACTGCATCAACCCCTTGCTCGCGGTCTGCCAGGTCCGGTCGGTCTCCGCCTGCTGGCGGAGCATCCGGCGGAAGTCCGGCCGTTCGTCGGGCCGATCGGCGAACGGAAGCGGCGCCTCCGTGGAGGGAGCCTGCTGAGCGCCCGCCGGCAGCAGGGAGCCCCCACAGACGAGCGCGGCGAGTATCAGACCTGCCAGCACCCGCCGGGGCCACTGGTTGAACATGAGATCCGATCCTAACAGCCCGTCACCACGGGCCGCCAGCAGTCACTGCTCGCGCCGGCCCTACGTGCCGCACTCCGAAGACCGGACGGGGAGGCGGCACGACGAAGTGGGATGCGAGCTGCGGCTACGCGCGTGGCGTCGATCTCGAAGGCCTTACGTTCTCGACGTCCGCGAGCCCCCCCCCGCGCGCGCATGGGCTTTCGTCAGCCACTGCCGCAACGAGCCGGCGGCCTCGTCTGGTGTGGGGCCGTAGAAAGGCATCAGTGCTGTGGGCACGCCCGGGATCCTCACGATGTGCGCGCGCCAACGCGCTGTGCCCACCGACTCGACCTCGATGAGGTACTTCTGGCCTCCAATCAGCTCTTCGAAACGATGGACGGCTGTGCGCACGGCGAAAATGTGATGGCTGGAGTCGATTGGGAGAGCGCAGGCATTTTACGCGAGCGGGCTGGGCAATCAAGCGAAGCGACCGACGAAGGCCACCGTTCCAACGGTCCGCGGAAAGGATTTCGATGGAAGTTGACGAAAAAAAATTCCCCCTGTCGGGTGATGCACAGGAAATGCACGGTTCGTCCACAGGTTTTCCACAGCGCCGCGGGCCACGTCGAACGTGGAAGGTACACTCAGCGTGGTTGCTTGACGCGATCTCAGTCGCCACGTACGCTTGAAACTTCATGAAGGTCCATCGCCGAGCGGGCGCGGCAGCCGCGGCCCTGTTGATCGCGGTCTGTACGGTCGAGCTGGCGCTGGCCGCGCCCGACGACCCCGCGGCCAAGATGGTGGACGAGGCGCCACTGTTCCGCGTGTTCCTGAGGGACGGCACCTCACTCGTCAGCTACGGCGAGATTGCGCGCCTGGACGACCGCGTGGTGTTCTCGATGCCAACTGCCGCGTCGATGAATGCCCCGCAGCTTCATCTGGTCACCATCGGGGCCGATCGCGTGGACTGGGAACGGACGACCACGTACGCGGAGGCGGCCCGCGCCGCACGCTACCTGGCCACCCGCGCCGAGACCGACTACGCCGCTCTGACCAACGCCGTCGCCCAGGCATTGAATGACGTCGGCCTGACCGACGACCTCTCGAAGCGTCTTGCCATCGTCGAACGAGCGCGCAAGACGCTGGCCGACTGGCCGCCGCGGCATTACAGCTACCGGCAGGGCGAAGTGCTGCAGATGCTGGGCATGCTCGACGAAGCGATTGCAGAGCTGCGCGCGGCCAACGGGATCAAGCAGTTCGACCTGAGCTTTGTTGCGGCGACCCAGCCCCTGCAGCTCGATCGGCTGCTGCCGCCGCCGACGCCGCAGGAGGCCATCGAGCAGACGCTGACGGCCGCCCGGCTGACCGAGTCCGCGGCTGAGCGTACGTCGCTGCTCACCGTCGCGATCGTCGCGCTCGACCGTGACGCCGGTGCGCTGCCGGCCGAGTTTGTCGCCACGACGCGAGCCGCCGCGCAGGCGACGCTCCAACGTGAGCTGGAGATCGATCGCACCTACCAGTCGCTCACGTCACGGATGATCGCCCGCGCTCAGGCCGGGGCGGCAGCCGCCGATGTCCGCGGCATTCAGCGGCTGATCGAGGATATCAGGGCCGCCGACGCGGAGCTGGGCAGCACGCGGCCGGACTCGGTCGCGGCGCTGGTCGCGGCGGTCGACGAGCGGCTGGACGCGGCCCGGCGGCTGCGGCTCGAGCGGGATCGGTGGGCCCTGCGGCAGGCGGACTTCAGGGTGTATCGTTCGTCGATCAATCTCTCGCTGCTGCGGCTGACTCGCATCCGACAGGCCCTCGAGGACATCAAGTCGCTGGCCGGATCGGGCCCCGACGCACTCGCCTCGGTCGAGCGCGTCGCACTGCAGATCCTGAGGGCGGTGTCCGCCATTGCCCCTCCCGAGGAATTCAAGGCGGCCCATGCGCTCATCGGCAGCGCGGCCCAGCTGGCCGAGAGCGCAGCCCGCATCCGGCGCGAGGCCGTGCTGACGAGCAGCATGGCCCGCGCCTGGGACGCCTCGTCGGCGGCGGCCGGTGCGCTGATGCTCACTGCCCGCGCGCAGTCGGACATCCAGTCGATGCTTCGCCTTCCGCGGCTCTCGCCGTGATCACTCCTCGCCGGACGAGGCTCATCCGCGTCGACGATCTCCACGAGTTTCGCCGCGTCATCGCGGCGCTCTGTGCCGACCCGCCGCCTACGGCCGGCGCCCTCCCCGGGCCCGGGCGTGGCTCCGCCCGGGCGGTCATCGTCGGGTCGACCGCGGCGGCCGCCGAGCTGCGAGGGACGCTCATCACCCGGGCGGCCTGCCGCCAGGATGCTCTGCCGCTGCTGCTTACGCGCGATGAGACGTACGACGAGCTGCACGCGAGACTTCCTGAGCCGCCACGGCGGCTGAGCCCGTTCGAGCGCGACAGCATGGCCCAGTCGGCGGCGCACGCGGCCGCCGGCCGGACAGAGGGGCTTCCCCTGCGAATCCGTCCTCGCCTGGTGGGCGAGATGCTGCGGTTCTACGACCTGATCCGCAGGCAGTCGCAACTGGTCGATCGGTTTGAAGCCCTGGTCGTCGACGCGATCGGCGGCAACAGTTCCGATGACCGGGGAGCCGAACGACTGCTGGTCCAGACCCGCTTTCTGGCCGACACGTTCCGCGGATACGAGCAGCGGGTGCGCGACTCGGGGGCCTGCGATGAGCACGTGCTGCGGGAAGTGCTGCTGCAGCAGACCTCGTCTCTGCCGATCCGGCACCTGGTGGTGACGGTTGCGGACTGGATCGCCGATCCGCTCGGCCTGTTCGTTGCTGACTTCGATCTCCTCGCCCGACTGGCCGGCCTGACGTCGCTCGATCTCGTGTGCACCGAGGCCACGCTCGGCGCGGGTTTCCGCGAGCGGGTGCACCGGTGGTGGCCCGGCCTCGAGGAGGTCCAGGGCTCCACCGTGGCCCCCCGCCGGCCCACGATGAAGCCCGCGCTCGCCGCACCCGCCGGGGCGCGGCCTGACGGTGCGTGGGTGACGCACCGCGACCGCGAGGAGGAACTGATCGCGGTTGCCAGACAGCTTCGAGCCACGGGCGTTCCCCCCTCCGGGTGGGAACGGGTCGCCGTCGTGTTCAAGCGGCCGCTGCCCTACGTATACGTCGCGCCCCAGGTATTTGGCGCCGCCGGCATCCGCTGCCGGACGTTCCACGCGCTGCCGCTCGCCGCCGAGCCGGCCGCCGCCGCGGTGGACCTCGTGCTCACCGCTGTCGAGACCCGCTTCGCCCGCGGCCCGCTGGTCGCGCTGCTCGCGTCACCGCACCTGCAGTTTCGCGCCGATGCGGGACCTGTCACGCGCGAGGCGCTTGGCGCACTCGATCGCGTGCTCAGCGAGGAACGCTACCTTGGAGGCGTGGAGCATCTCCTGGAGCTCGGACGGGGCTGGGAGGACCGTCACGATCGATCGCGATGGACGCGACGGTCGGCGGGCGAGCTGATCGAGACGGGACGCGCGGCGATTCACGCGGCGCTTGGCGCCATGCGTGCGCTGGCGAGGCTCGTCGACCCGGCCCCCGCGTCCGCACAGATTCTTCTGCTGCGCGATTTCCTGCAGGCCCACTTCGGGCCACCACTACCTCCGACGCCGCCCGACTCGGGGCTCGTCCCGCGCGAGCTGCGCGCGCGGGCCGCACTGGATCGCATCCTGGTCGATCTGGCCGCGGCCCATCAGGCGCACCACGACCCGTCATGGACGATCGACGATCTGGCCCCGGCCCTCCGGCGATGGATCGAGGCCGAGACCTTCGCCGTCGATCCGCCCGGACCGGGTGTGCATCTGGTCGACGACGAGGCGGCCCGGTACGGCGACTTCGACGAGCTGACGATCGTCGGGCTCGTCGAGTCCGAGTGGCCGGAGCCCGCGCACCGCAACATCTTCTACGCGCCAGCCGTCCTGTCGGCGGTCGGCTGGCCCTCCGAGCGGGATCGCCGACAGTCTGCTGATGCTCGCTTTCTCGATCTGCTCGGATCGGCGGACGAGCGCGTCCGGCTGTCGACGTTCCTGCTGGACGATGAGTCGCTGGTGGCTCGATCGGTCCAGCTCGACGAGGTGCCCCGTGCCCTCCTGCGCGTCGTGGCCGGTGACGCGGTAGCACACTCATGGAGCTTTCCAGACGAGGAACTCGCGGCAGGCATGGAACGGCACGAGGCCGGCGGTGCGGCCGACTCCGACGCCTCATGGCTCGCGCTTCGAACCGCCCGCTCGCCGGCCGGGTCGGTGATGTTTCACGGCGAGGTGGGGCCCCAGACTTCGCGGCGCTGGTCCGTGAGCGCACTCGAAACGTATCTCGCGTGTCCGTTCAAGTTCTTTGCCCAGCACGTTCTCCGGCTGGAAGAAGAGAGGGACGACGAAGAAGCGATGGACCCGCGGCGGCAGGGCGAGTTGCTGCATACGGTTTTCGAGACGTTCTTCAGGGACTGGCAGGCCGCAGGTTACGGGACCATCACAGCCGAGAGCCTCGATCGCGCCCGGCCGCTCTTCGCGGCCATCGTCGATCGCGAATGTGCCAGCCTGCCGGAAGGGGAAGCCGAACTCGAACGCACTCGCCTGCTCGGCTGCTCGGCCGCAGAGGGGCTGGGCGACGGGGTGTTCCGGATGGAGGCCGAGCGCCCGGTTCCGGTCGTCGAGCGGCTGCTGGAACACAGGCTGGATGGTCCGTTCACCATCCTGACCGATCGAGGTCCCCGAGCAATCGAGCTCGCCGGCAAGATCGATCGCGTGGATCTGCTCGCGGACGGAACCTTCCGCCTCATCGACTACAAGCTGGGATGGCCCCCGGATCGGACGCGCGCGCTGCAGCTGCCAATCTACAGTCTCTGCGCCCAGCAGCGTCTCGACGGTCGCGGAGGACGGCGGTGGACGCTCGGCGAAGCGGCGTACCTCGCGTTCAAAGGGCCGCGGCGAGTCGTGCCGCTGTTCACCTCGGCCGAGGGTCGGGCCGACACTCTGGCGAGCGCTCAGCAGCGGCTGGCCGACACGGTCGATCTGATTGCCCGCGGCAGTTTTCCACCTGCCCCCGACGATGCGTTCCGCTGCGAGTCGTGCGGATACTCGGGCGTGTGCCGCAAGGACTACGTCGGTGAGATCTGAGCCGAGACTTCCCTTCGACGTCGACGAGACGCTCGACACGACGGGCGCCATGAGTTCGGAGTCCGCCCCAGCCCGGGACGAGCCGGATCGACGTGCCCGAACGGCCGCGGTCGATCCCGCCAGAAACATCGTGCTCGAGGCGTCCGCTGGCACCGGAAAGACGCGCGTGCTCGTCGAGCGCTACGTGAACCTGCTCGGCGCGGGCGTCGATCCCGATCACATCCTGGCCATCACGTTCACCAGGAAGGCGGCCGCGGAGATGCGCGAGCGCATAGCCGATCGGCTGCGCGAGAACGCCTCGTCGTCCTCGCCCGACGCGGCGCGGTGGCGCGATCTCAGGAGCCGGCTCGGCGACATCGTCATTTCCACGATCGACGCGTTCTGTATGTCGCTGCTTCGCGAGTTCCCGCTCGAAGCGGATGTCGATCCCGCGTTCGAGCTGGCCGATCCCGCGGAGGTCTCGCGCCTGGTGTCCGAATCACTGGATCGGGCCTTGCGGATCTGCCGGACGCTCGCGCGAGACGACGAGGACGTCGCCCTCGTCTTCGCGCAGCTCGGCGAGCGCCGCCTGCGCGCGGGACTGGGCGCGCTGGTCGATCGCCGTCTCGTGGCGCCCCAGGTGCTCAGGCGGTGCCTGGCCGTCGGGCCTCGCGATCTCACGGCGGCGACAGCCTGCCGGCGGGCCGCCGACAAACTGGGCGACCTTTTCGGCGGCGTTCGTGGTGGCCCGCAGCGCTTTCTGGATGACGGTCCGCTCGGCCGCCCTCAGTTCGCGATGCTGGCGCGCGACCTGCGCGTCCTGCTCGAGGGGGGTGCCCGGGCCTCGGCGGACTCCGCCGCCGCCAGCGGCGAAGGATTCGAGACCCGCGAGCGGCAGGCGGCCCTGCGAGCGCTGCTGGAGCGGGTTCGCGCGTACTTCCTGACACAGGAGGGCCGCCCGCGCGGCGAGCGCTTTTCCGGAACCGGCTTTACCGCAGGCGACTGCCGTACCGCCGACGCCTGGAAGCGTCACCGCGTCCTGGCCGCAGAGCTTGCCCCCGGGGTGGCCGAGACCGTCCGTGCCTTTCGGCGGGATCTGAACGCGATCATGTCGCGCGGCGTCTGGCGCGTGTTCGCCGTCGCGGTTGGCGTCTACCAGCGCACACTCGATGCGCGATCACTGCTGGATTTTCCCGGCGTGCTCGAGCGGGCGGTCGACCTGCTGAAGAACATGGACGAGTTCGCCGAAAGCCGCTTCCGCCTCGAAGCCAGGTTTCGGCATGTACTGGTGGACGAATTCCAGGACACGAACCGCTCGCAGTGGGATCTAGTGTCGAGCCTGGTCCGGAACTGGGGCGAGGGGCTCGGTGCGTCGTCTGATGCGCTGCCTCCCTCCATTTTCATCGTTGGCGATCGGAAGCAGTCGATCTACGGCTTCCGGGACGCCGATGTGGCGCTGCTCGACGAGGCTGCCGCCTTCATCGCGGCGCTCGGCACCGACAAGCACGGGTCGTGCGCGATCTCGGTCAGCTTCCGGGCCACGGCCGGGATCCTGGCCTTCGTAAACGACCTGTTTCTCTCGATCGAGAAAACCCCGCGGCCCGACGGATTCCGCTATGAAGACAGCGACCGGTTTCCCGTCGACGAGGCGTCAGGGTCCGAGCAGGTGGGCCCGCCCGACCGGCCGCTGGCCATGATCGTGGGCCGGACCGTCACCGAGACGGCCGAGCGAGTGGCGGCCGAGATCGGGCGGCTGCTGCGGGACGCTTCGGTGCGCGAGCGCGCCACGGGCGCCGGGCGACCGGCACACGCCGGTGACATCGCAATCCTCTTCCGCGCGCGCGATACACACCGGGAGTTCGAGAAGGCGCTGGCTCGATCCGGCGTGCCGACCTACGTGTACAAGGGCCTCGGCTTCTTCGAGAGCGATGAGATCCAGGATGTGGTTGCGCTGCTTCGCTACCTGGCCGATCCCTGGTCGGACCTGCGCGCCGCAGCGCTGTTGCGATCACGGATCGTCCGGCTGTCCGACCCGGGCCTTGCCCGCCTTGCGCCGCACATTGCTCCAGCGCTTCTCGGGCGGGACGGGCAATCGGAGCGTGACGTCAGCCTTTCCGGCGAAGACCGTCGCGTGCTGTCGCTGCTCCGCCAGTCGATTCCGACGTGGCTCGCGCTGGCGGATCGGCTGACACCGACCGAGCTCCTGAACGCGATCCTGCAGCAAACCGCGTACGCTGCCGAGCTCGGCGGCCGACGCTACCTCCAGGCCCGTGAGAACCTGAAGAAGCTGCAATTGATGGTCCGTCGATTTCAGAACCGGGGATACGCCACGCTGGCGCGGCTCGCGGACCATCTCGACGAGCTGGCGCTTGGAGACGAATCGAGCGCCGTCCTCGATGCCCGAGAGGCCGTCAGTCTGATGACCGTGCACGCCGCGAAGGGCCTCGAGTTCCCGATCGTGTTCGTGGTGAACCTGGGGCGGGGAACCGGCACCGCTCGGGCGCCGATTCGTGTCTCGGCCACGCCGGCGCCATCGGTCGCCATCGCCGATTATCAGTCCGAGGCCGACGAGGAGCTGGCTGCCCGCGATCGCGAGGAGACCAAGAGGCTGCTCTACGTGGCCGTTACACGGGCCAGGGATCGGCTGTACTTGTCGGCCTCGGTGGATGCCGGCGTGTGTCGCACGACAAGGGGCAGCCTCGGCGAAGTGCTGCCGGCGTCCTTGAAGACCGCCCTCGTCGACGCGGCTCCGCCTCGCCACGAGTCCGTGATCTGGGTGGGCCCCGAAGGCCGCCGGCACCTGTTCTACGTGCCTGGATCCGCGTGAGCGCTCACTGCCCGGTCCGCCCACTGCCGCGCGCGGGCTTCGGCTTCCTCCTTCGCTGCCGCGATGAGCACCACCGACCGATGCGGCTTGAGGTCGCCGCTTTGACTGATCCAGGCAATCCAGTGGGACCCTCTGGCCTGGCTGTGAATCTGGTACGGGGCGTCGGCAGGGGTCATATCGGGCCAGAAGGTACCAGATTTCAGGCCGTTTTCGTGCAACTCGAAGATTTCCGGCCGGTTTTCGTTGCCTACCGGCCGTCCATTACATAGAATCGGCTCGTCGACGGTGTCCGGTTGAGGGGAAAGGGGGAGTCATTTCGTGACGCTGACTTGTCCACATTGCGGCAATGACCGGAATTTCCAGGTCAAGACGCTGCAGATGCACGTCGTCCATCTCGAGGATGGGCGCGTGGAGGTGTCGGAGGAGAGCCGCCCGGCCGTACTCGAGGTACTGTGCGACGAGTGCGAGTCGGCGCTCAAGTTCGAGGAATTCGAGGATGCCCTCCGCAAGGAAGTCCTGCTGACGATTGGCGCGCGCTGACGGCGCCATCCCCTGCGCGGTTTCTTCTCAGCCTGCATATCCGTCGAGCCTCAGCCGGCGCACGACGCTTTCGCGCGCGGCGCAGCACTTCATGGGTCTGCACCATCAGGGCGTGCCGGTCGCGAGGCGCGTGCCCCGCGTCTTGACAACGATCGACGCGGCTCCTATCGTTGATCCGCGCTGGCACCCGGTCGTTGCGGCAAGGCCGTGGCCGCCATTTCACGGAATCATGGTCGTCGGCACGGGCCCGTGGTCGTCGCACCCATCGGGAGCCAACAGGATCATCGGGGAGACGCGTTCGAGGTGATACGCGACCGCTTTCGGCGCCAGCCGCTGCTGCCCCTGTGTGACGCCGCACATGAGGCCGTCGCGCTGCACGGCTGTTTCGCGGACGAAATCGCGATCGATTTTCCGTCCGTTGGCCCTCTTGTCGAGCGCGTGAGGGACGCATTTCTCGGCGACCGCGAGGGCGTGCCGACGCTCACCACCGAGGTATCGTTGTCCACCCGCGAGGCGCACGGCGGGGCGATCGTGCCACTGGACATTCCTCTGCGCGCCACCTGCGGCTGCTGTGGCGGCCGGGGCGAGACATGGGCCGAACCGTGTGCCGCCTGCCGGGGGACGGGCGATGCACTCCTGCGCCAGGCCGTCAAGGTCTCCGTCCCGCCCGGCGTCTCCCATGGCGCCCGGTTCAGGTTCCGGGTGACAAATCC
>Ga0137829_12310253_pt1 | contig 13325 bp, 9 predicted proteins | sample OV2TP2_FD_97737 | JGI IMG/M metagenome (GOLD analysis project Ga0137829, IMG submission 97737) | reverse complement strand
TTGATAAATCTTTTCGCGCTCTTTTAGAGCCAATTGCTTATATATTCTGCTGTGCATATACTTTAAGCATAGTGCTTAAAGTTGCACTTCTAAATTGATTTTACATTTTTAATTTTTTTATAAAATAAACATCTCCAATAAATATTGAAACAAAATATCCAAACCGCCCAAAAACACGGCAACGGCCGCCGAAATGCCGATAACCGCAAGCGTATGCTTCATGACTTCCTGCCGCGACGGCCAAACAACCCGTTTGAGTTCGGTTTTAGTGCCGCGAAGATAATCTGTGAGTTTAGTGAACATGTTAATCAAAAACCCCCTCACGGGGCTTCATAAGCCCCATCATACTCCAACCATTCTTAAAAGTCAAATATCAAAATTCTTCACTACAACAAAACTGCCCAACCATATCGTTTGATGCGTTGATATAGTTTTTTATCCGCTGTTACAAACATGCAATGAAGCTTATTTCAAGGTTTTACCGTAAAAGACAGTGTTTATCAATGTACGCTAAATATCCAAATTCTTGACCGCTTTGGCGTAGGTCTGGATGAAGGATTTGCGGGGCGCTACTTCGTTGCCCATCAGAATATCAAAGATATGGTCTGCTTCGGCGCCATCTCGGATGGAAACCTGCATGAGCATCCGGTTTGCCGGATCCATGGTAGTATCCCATAGCTGGTCCGGATTCATCTCACCCAACCCTTTATATCGCTGGATAGCAAAACCTTTATACATCTCTCCCACCCCCTGTTCTTCACTCATTGTTTCTGCATCAAGAGGAATCTCTGTAATCACTTCCTCTTTTTCTTGCGTTTTACGCTTTACGTTTTGCGCTTCACGTTTTTCCTGCATTTCCTTGAGCACTACTTCTTTCTGATGCTCCGTGTAGGCATAGCGAAATTCGCGTCCGCGGCTTATTTTATACAACGGCGGCTGTGCGATATATAAATATCCCGCTTCAATAACCGGCCGATAGTACCTATAAAAGAGCGTCAACAGCAGTGTGCGGATATGCGCGCCGTCCACATCCGCATCCGTCATAACAATAATCTTATGATACCGGATTTTATCAATACTAAACTCATCGGCAATAGCGGCGCCCAGCGCGATTACCAGCGCCTTTATTTCCTTGGAGGCGAGCATTTTATCAATACGCGCGCGCTCAACGTTCAAAATTTTCCCGCGCAAAGGCAAAATTGCCTGTGTCCTGCGATCACGCGCACCTTTAGCGCTATTGTGCACAAACACACCTGAAGCGAGAGCAAAGTTATGCGTATCGGGTACTTCTAAATCATATACATCAATTTTTTCTTCGAGTTTTACAACACTTTTTACACGATGGTTATAATTTTCAACGGCTGTCGCAAGAGCTTGTGTGTTACCATCAAAAAATCTCGTCAAAACAGTTTCATACTTTAGCAAATTCTTGTTTCTAGACTCTCTTCGCTTTTTTTCGTATTCAAAAGCATCAAGGCCTCCTCTTGTGTTAAATATTTCGAACAAAACCCCTATGGAATGTGTATAGTACGTTTTGTTATAAGCAATCTTTCGTTTTTCACGAAATTCTGGCGTCCACTGTTCTTTTGTTTTTCCACGCCGCCACTTTAAGAGTTCTGCATTATTCCACTGTTTTTCTGCTATATCGGCAAGCCACGCCTTGTGGCTGGGATTATTTTTGAAGTACTCACACACACGCTCCGCTTGTTTTTGACGATTTTCCTCATTACTCCAATATTTTTCCTGCGCCTGCGCCAACATTTTTTGAGAAGTTTCCCTGTAGTTCTCGTTTTTATGATAAAAGTCAAGGAATTTCTCTATCATAAAATTCTTATACTCTTCGTTCTCCCATTGTTTTTTTGCACGCGCACTTAATAAAGCCCGCATTTCAGGTTTTGTCATTGCTTTACGAATTTTTTCCCTAAACTCCGGAGTGCTATGAAGTTTTCGTACTTTCTCAAGCACATCCGGCCGATGCAAAGTTCGTTTTACTAATCGACGATGCTCTTCTAAATGCTCTTCGCGAGAAAGCCGTATAATATTATCGGGATTGTTGTTCAATTTATTAAAATCTTTGTGATGTCTATGGGAGCCATACGTCTGCATATATATATTTCGTTCCAAATTATACGCATCGGAAAGCAAATGCGTAAAAATCCAACGATGTTCATACGGATCAAATACCATTTCATATCCGTCAATCGTAATCTGCCCGCCAATTTTGGAAAGTTTACGATACAAAGGCATTAAAGAATCGTTTGTTGTAAGATGCCGCACTTCTTTAAATGTACCATCGCGGAGCATAAATTTATGATCCGGCGTGCAGATTATTTTTTCGCTGTTATCAAACACAACTTCAACGACCGCGACGTTTTTCTTCGTTACACGCGGATTAGCAATATCGCTAATGGCAACTGAACCATCTTCAGTAATTGTATAACAGTAATTCTTCTTTCCCTGTTGACATTCAGCAACCAAATCCTTAAATGAAAGATTCCGTCCATCAGCAAGCGCTATTTTTGTATCCCCTGAAAAACAACCGCCGGCGCTGTCGCCTTCCACCAAGAATAATTCCGACTCTTCCGCCTTGCGCGACTGGCAGTCCGCCAGTTTCCCCGGCAATGTCATGCCGTCCAGAATGCCTTTGCGAAAAATAGTGTCTTTCGCGGCTTTGGCGGCTTTGCGGGCCTTGGCAGCCAGGATCACTTTGCCTGCAATACCACGAGCGTCGGCGGGATGTTCCTCCAGATATGAACTGAATGCCTCCGCGAAAAACGACTCCACTGCCGTGCGCGCTTCCGGATTACCCAGCTTGGATTTCGTCTGTCCCTCAAACTGCGTCTCCTTGAGCCGCACCGATATAACCGTGGTCAGGCCTTCACGCACGTCTTCGCCGATCAGGTTTTCCTCATCCTGCTTTAAGTGGCCGTTCTTGCGCGCAAAGTCATTGAGTACGCGCGTTAACGCCGTACGGAAGCCGGTAATATGCATGCCACCTTCGGGCGTATAGATGTTGTTGGCAAACCCCATTTCGCGCGCCTGCAGATCGTCCGCATATTGGAGTGCGATTTCAATCTGAATGTCGTTTACCGTTTTCTCCGCGTAGAAAATAGTATCATGCACAACCGTCATATCACGGTTCAGATACTTGACATACGAGCCAATACCGCCCTCAAAATGAAACCCGTAGCTCTGCCCGCTTGTCGGGAAGCCGTGGCGTTCGTCTTTCAGGGTCATGCGGATGCCGCGCGTAAGATACGACTGTTGGCGCATACGGTCCAGCACGCGCTTCCAGCTGAATTCAATTTCCTTGAAAATCTCCGCATCCGGTTCAAACGTAATCGTAGTGCTATTCGCACCGCACGTACCCACCTTTTTTACCGCCGCTTTCGGCGCCCCGCGCCGGTATTCCTGCGCATATAAATTACCGTCTATGCATACTTCGGCTTTCATGTATACGGAAAGCGCGTTCACCACGGAAGCACCCACGCCGTGCAATCCGCCCGAAACCTTATACGCCCCGCCCCCGAATTTGCCGCCGGCATGCAGAGTGGTCATAATGGTCTCCAGCGCAGATTTTTTCGTCTGTTTGTGAATACCAACGGGAATACCGCGGCCGTCATCCGTTACCCGCACCTGGTTGCCCGGCAAAAATGTAACTTCAATATTCTTGGCGAACCCGGCCATCGCCTCGTCAATGGCATTGTCCACGATTTCCCAGACTAAGTGATGCAGCCCATCCGGCCCCGTGGAGCCGATATACATCCCCGGCCGCTTTCGTACCGGATCCAGGCCCTCAAGCACCACAATACTGTCGGCGCCATAGTCCGATCCCTTTATTGCTTTATCTAATTCTTTCGCTTTTGGCATGTTATTATTTCTTTGCTTTTCCGCCTTTTTCCTCCTTTTCTATCAGTTTATTTTTTGTAAGAAAATCCCGCACCGGCTTTCCACAGGAAATACACAACTCAAAAACACGACCGGTAAACATCTGACCGACGCCTGCAATAACAGCATCTTTTCGTCCTAAAATCTCCCGCCCACACAAATCACATTTATGTATAGTCATATATGCATACTACCACTTCTTTGCCTCACAGGCACTATTGACAATATACCTGTATTATGTATAACAGGAGTTAGATTAACAAAGGAGGTATATATCCTAAAATACGAAGAATTTCTCCTAGGAATAGTGAGATGTGCACCCATCTGGTTGCCCATCATCATTCTCGCGATTTTATTTTACTTATAGTTCTTCACCCCCAAGAACCCGCGCTCCCTTGAGCCGGGCTCTTTTTTTACAACAATCTCTTAAACTCTTCGTCGGTGAGACCTGCATCACGAATAATCCCTTTCAGTGTATAGGGGTTCAAACGCGAGTGCCGCGGTATGGTGATTTTTCTTGTGCTATTCGTCATTCCCGCGTGCTTTGCTCCACGGTGTTTGTACGACAAAAATCCAACTTTTTCAAACACTTTTATAGCACGCTTTGCAGAAACATCGGTAAAAAGCATATGTTACGCAATAGTGACCTCAACCTCGCGAACCTCCGTTCCACGTGATTCGCTCGCCTCCATCCCTAGATAAGCTGAAATAGCATCCTTAACATTTTCTAATGCCTCCGGTTCCGTATCGCCCTGGCTGTGGCACCCCGGTAAAGCGGGTACGTGAACATCATACCCATATTCACTTTTATGCAAGAGTATCAAATATTTCATGAATACATACTATCACCTGCGTCTTATATCAGCAACTTTAGCGGAGATTATATTTCTTTTTAATTTCTTTAAGCGAGAACGTTATTTTGGCAGGCGTTCGCAATAAAGGCCCTGCTCCGTGATGTGCTGAAAGGCATAATCGACTATCAATAAAAATTTTCACACCCCGCCACCCCTTAAGCCCGTGCTCCCTTGAGCCTGGCACTTTTTTTACAAAAAAGGCAAGTGTTAGTTTAGCCGCTATAGCTACTATAGAACGCACAGTATGAAATAGCACTCATTGTGCTCTGGCGACCCGACCGCCAATTGGCGTTCGGGTCGCCAGAGCGCTATTTCATACTGTGCGTTCTATAAACTAACATGTTTTTCTACAGGCTATTTCCTACCTCCGCGTTTCCCACTCCAAATTCATCTCTTCAAGCGCCTTTGTTATTTTCTGCACTATGGCGTTTACTTCTTCATCCGTAAGCGTTCTGTCGGGTGCTTGAAAGACCAGCCGGAACGCGAAATTTTTTTTGCCGTCGGGAAGTTCGGGACCCGCGTACATGTCTACTAAGTCCGTGTCAATCAGTAACTCTCCGCCGGTATTTTCTATAACATCAAGTACTTCCACCATACGCGTATCCAATGGCACTAACAATGCAATATCGCGCATTACGCTGGGATATTTTGATAGTTCTTTATAACGAAGTTCGCCCAACGCGGCCTCATACAGTTTTACAAACGAGAATTCTGCGACTCCCGCTGCGCCGCGTATCCCAAGCATATCTCTCACACGAGGATGAATTTCTCCCACTATGCCGATTGACTTGTTATTGGTATTTATTTGGGCAGATCGGAATGGGTGAAAGAGAGGAGACGAACCATGATCCGCATCGCCAAAGTACATATCATCAATACCAAGCGACTCAAACAGTGACGAGATAACTCCCTTTAACTCAAAATAGGGGCTCTTATGCGCGTCTTTTGCAAAAAACCCGAACGCAACGCGTTCTTCCTCAAGCTCGGTTGTATCATGAATATCTTTTGCCGCGTGAAAAAACACATCTCCCATTTCAAATACGCGTACCTCATCCTGCTGTTGATTTTTTACGAAGGCGGAAAGCAGAGAGCCGGCGAGATGAAAGCGCAGATATTTCATCTCGGGGCGAAGCGGATTAAGAAGCTCGAGCATATCACCGTGCCCCTTACCAAGACCTGCTTCGCGTTCTCCCGCAAATGCGTAACTATATAGTTCACTATATCCAACTGCCGCAACTCGTTCGCGTACGCGATAACGAAACTTCTCCCGTTGAGTGTCCCCCGCTTCTGCAAACATAATGCGCGGGGGAACGGGTGTAATGCGCGATAACCCATAGATACGCGCAATCTCTTCGATGAGATCTTCTTCCGCGCGCACGTCTACCCGAACCGAAGGAATACGCACTTTTATAAATTCTTTTTGTTTTGTTACCCCAAACCCAAGCCGCTTAAAAATAGAAACAATTTCTTTTTCAGACAACAGAACGCCTAGTATATTGTTTACGTTCTCTCTGCGAGTGACAATTGACCTGTCGGGCACATTTTTTCCCGTATCCACCACGCCCCGAAGCAGTGTGCCGCCCATAATCTCTTGAATAAGGGAAGCGGCTTCGTGTATGGCAGGCACGGTAAGATTAGGATCAATACCCACCCGAAAACGTATTGCCGCGTCAGTAAGCAAATGTACTTTTTTTGCCGTCAATTCAATGGCTTCAGGATCAAAATTTGCCGATTCTATTATAATATTCGCCGTCTTTTCATGAACCTCAGCCCGTTTTCCGCCTTTAATGCCCGCCAATGCCAGCACGCCATCATCATCAGCAATCACTAAATCACGCGTATCTAACATATGCATCTCTCCGTCCAAACTCGTGAATTGCTCGTCCTGTTTTGCTCTTCGCACCGTAATACCGCCTATAATCTTATCAGCGTCAAACACATGAAGCGGCTGTACCATATCCAGCATAACGTAATTTGCGGCATCGACTATATTGTTAACGGAATTGATGCCGCATGCCGCAAGGCGTTCCCGCAGCCATGCGGGCGCCTCGGCGACATGGATATCCTTTATCATGCGCGCCGTATAGCGCGAACATCCTTTTTTATCTCTTACATTTATGCGTACCGCTCCCGCGATCGGCTCGCGCGCCTCTTTAAAAGAACGCTTGGGAACCTTGCGGGGTTTTTGTAAAAGAGCGGAAAGCTCTCCCGCCACTCCCCGGTGTCCGGACGCATCGGCAATACGATTCGGAAGAACATCTATGGAGAATACGATGTCGCGCCCCTTTTTTTCAATACCCTCCACTTCAAAAGAATGCGTAAGCAACAACTCCGCAACCTTTTGGGGTGGAGGTAATGTAGAAAAATAATCTTTGAGCCAATTATACGAAAATTTCATAATTTTATACGTTTTAACCTTTCAAATATCATGCCTAAAATATATCCAAATAAAACAAATGGAATAGCATAAAGAAAATTACCCCAAAACGACAATGGATAACATACTTAAAGCTCCTGGATTATTCGGCAACAAAAACATGTAGAGATATATAAACCCTATCCCCGCACATATAACCATGAATAAAAACTTTCTTTTCATAATTAAAACTGTTTAATAAACCGCAAATCCTGCGACCTGAAAAGCCGGATATCGGGAATGCCGTATTTCATCATGGCAATACGATCCACGCCGATATCAAACGCATATCCTTGGGCGTGCTGAGGATTGTACCCTGCCGCCCCAAATACCTTTGGATGTACCATGCCGCCCGGCAGAACTTCAATCCAGCCCGTTTGCTTGCATACGGAACACCCGCGGCCTCCGCACACCAAACACGCCATATCTAATTCCACTGACGGCTCGGTAAACGGGAAGTAACTCGGGCGCAAGCGCGTCTTGACGTCGGAGCCGAATAATTTTTTCATTATGGTCTCCATCACCCACTTTAAATTCGCGAGAGACGCGTCCGGACCCACGGCAAATCCGTCCATTTGGCAAAATTCAAATTCATGCGAAGCATCGGATGCTTCACGGCGAAACACGTTGCCCGGCATAATAATTTGAAACGGCGGATTGTGAACTTCCATAAACCGCACCTGAATGGAAGTTACCTGGGTGCGCATAAGCAAGCGCGAAGAAAATTTTTTTCCGCCTTTCTTAATTACGAGAGGATCTTCCTTCAGCCACAATGTATCCTGCATATCCCGGGCTGGATGATGGGGCGGCAAATTTAAGGAATCAAAATTGTACCATTCAAGTTCAATTTCCGGTCCGCGGACAACTGAAAACCCCATATTGCAAAAAATATCCTGTATCTCGCGCTGTACCAATGTGAGCGGATGCAGACTTCCACTGCTATGTTTTCTCCCCGGCTGCGTGATATCAATGCGCTCGGAACGGAGACGCGCGTCAAATTCGGTCACCTCCAACATTTCACGGCGTTTGGCAATTTCCAACGCCAGCGCTTCTCGTATCTTGTTTGCCGCCTCCCCCACCCGCTTGCGTTCATCTTCCGGCAGATCCTTTAAGCTCCGCAATAGCAGGGTCAACTCGCCGGAACGCCCCAAAAACCGCACCTCAATGTCCCGAAGAGCCGTCAAACTCCCGGCGCTTTGTATTTTCGCAAGCGCGGATTCCCAGATTTCCCCTGCAGAACGCATACGTACTATTATATGGGATGAGCAGCGGGACGGCAAATTATTTATACCCGCACCGGATAACAAGTTTTGCAAATGCCGAGTTTTTCGAGTTTTTCCAGATACGCAATAATCGTTAAAATATACTGCACATGGCTCCAGACGAGGGGAGCTACAGAGAGGCCTTCGCCGGTGTCAGGGCGGATCTGCTCGGGAAGAATGCCTGCATGCCGCGCGTGTTTTGCTACCCATTCAAGCGTCTGTTTAGCCACCGCGAGATCTTCTTCGGATTTTGCCATTGCAATTTGATATTCCGCGTGCCACAGCGTGGTAACAAACCACGGGTTGCCCGGTCCTTCCGCCACCATGCGGTAAAAGCGGTCTCCTTCATAGCGCGCGATACCCTCTCCGTCTTTCATATCTCTTCCCAGCTGTTCCTTTGCGCGCAAAAAAGCGCTTTGCAGCCGCTCATCATCAGAAGCTATCACGCCAAACCGAAACACGCCGTATGCCGCGCTTGCATCCAAAGTGGTATCTTTTATAAATTCGCCGTTTTCTATCCACAGGGAACGGATAAAATACCCTTTGAGTTCATCATAAAAACATTCCGCAATTGCGCGGCTCATATCCTCCGCGGCCGTTTTATATAAATCCCGCTCATCCTCTTTTCCCAACAATTCCGCGAAGCGATACGCCGCCACAAGCGCCCCGTACACGGAGGCAGTCGTAAAGCAGTGAATTCCGTATCGCTCTTCCCATATATCGTAACTGGGCAAAGGAAGACCGGTCTTTTTATCGCGGTAATAAAGCAAAAAATGTCCTGCGCGCTTGATAAAGGAGTTATATATGCGTTCTATATATTCAAGGTCGCGCGTAAGCTCGTAATGCTCCCACAACAGAACAAGCGGCAATGCCGTCTCATCCTGCTGGATGGCAAGTTGCGGTTTGCCATCACGCACCCACGGATGCCAAGAGCTTCCCAGCGAGCGATCCGCATTATACTTATGAAGAAGAAATCCTTCTTCCGTGAGTGATTCGTTGCAAAATTCATAAAACCGCTCACCGACATGAAAATATCCCGCTTTGTCCAGCGCCAGTGCCGCAAACGCGCCGTCGCGGGGCCATACATAGCTGTATGTATCGCGGCCGAATTGCAGAATATCCGAGTCGCCCGATGCAATAATGCCGCCATGTTCGTCCGTATGCGCGCGGACAATGAGAAGCGATTTTTGAAACAAATCCGCCGCCGCGCCACTCAAGCCGTAAAAAACAAACTTACGCTTAGAGAGCCACGCCTTCCAATAATCAGTAGTGCTTGCGCGGATATGGTCCGGGGTGCGCTCAAGCACCGTATCGTGCAGCGCCTTCACTTCTTTTAAGGTCTCTCCTATCGTAATCCAATAGGAAATGTTTGCTTTTGCTTTGCTGGCTACGGCACAGGTGAATGCTATGGTGGAATCCACCGCGCCATGTTCAATGGCATTGCGCGAAAGCGCGCCGTCTTCGGCATCCCGCCAGGTGCCTTCCTGCCCTTCTATGCCGGCAAGGCCCACGGCATAATCGTCAAAGTAAGCATTTTTGTGCATGCCGGATACCAAAAATACGCGCCGGCCTTTGTAGTGGATAATGGCGCTTTGATCTTTAAGGGCATACACGGTATTGGCAAAATTTGTGCCATGGATGAAAAACTGCTGATTGAAGAAAATCTGCACTTCCCGCCTGTGTGCGCGCATGTTGCGGACGGCAACTTGTCGCAAGAAAATATTTTTCTCGTTATACACCGTATCGGTAAACACGAGTTCCAAGCCCAGTGCATCATTCCGTGCCGTAATGTGCGACACCATGGAATCTCTCTCATATCCTATGGTTATTGCCCACGATCCGTCATATAACCATGACAATTCTCCATCCGCGCGCACGCCGATTTTATGCGCGCTTCCGCGCCCCACATGGTTTTCATAGCCTACAAATGGGTAATAGAAATCCTTCGGCATGCCATGCTCGTCAAAGCACAAAAGGATCGTTCCGTTCCCGAGAACAAGAGTTTTGGACATTTTAAGAAATGTGCCGGGCCAATGCCTTTAACATCCCCGCGCGCGTGCGCGTGCGCTTAACCGCGCTTGCACAAGATACGTCTTCCAAGACATCTGCAACCCAACGCGCAAAGTCATTCCCCTCGCGTTTCGTGTGGTAATCAAATTGCTCGTCGGACATGGTCTGCAGCGCTTGCACCAACCCCAGCATGTCTTTTAAAATCGGACCGTCATGCACCCAAAAACACTGCTCCGCAAAAGCTTCTCCGCATGCGTGATCTTTTGAATTTTTTTTGTTTCCTTGCTTCATACCAAACAACGTAGATATTATTTTTTTCATGCTAATAATGTGTAACTGCTCATAAATTTTGGTAAGCACCGTTTCCGGATGTGCCGAGCCGGGCTGTCTCCCGGTGCAACCGTGGATAAAGCCCGGCTAGTCACAATCCTGGCGCTTACTAGAATTTATGAGCAGTTACAATAATACGCTTACTTCATAAAAAATTTCCGTATAATGCGCGCCACCATCGACCACGCGGCGCGTTTGGGAACTTGCTCAAGACGAAATTTCATATCGGCCATTGCATTCATGTAGGCGATAAATGCCTGATAGGGCGACTCGTACGGGTTAAAATATGCATGCACATCGCCGTCATGAAACCATTTGGTGCACATATAGTAAAAATGATCCGATGTCTGAAGGCGCCGCCAATCGGCGACAAGCCCTGCATCTCCCGATCGCAGTACACTATCTTCCAACGCATACACGGCGCGGAGCGCATCATGCTGCATGGGGTTTGACATCCAAGCGGAGAGATCGCGTTCAATGTCAGCCCATGAGACATACTGCGGCACATCAAGCGTATCTCTTGGAATATAACGCCTGATAGCTTCCGACGGCGTTACAAAGTCGTTATCAGGATGCCGCAATAGTTCTTGGGGCAACGCAGTAATAAATTTGAAAATACCCGTATCCGCCCATTGATGCTCGCCGAACGTCTCGTAATCCATAAACAAGTTTACTACTTCCCCGTTCCCATTGATTGACGAGACCCAATCCGCAAACTTCGGCGCCGTGAGCGGAAATTGAGCCCAGGAACGCTCGCCGAACCGGAATGCAATATCATCGGAAAGCCGATAATTTTTTAAAAGAAGTGGCAACGGAAACCGTGTGGCCGACTCGTAAAGAAAATTCGGGCTCCGCCATCCTAAAATATGATCAGCCCCCTCCGCAAGAATGCCGCGGAATCCCATCCGCTCAACTTCCCGCGCGATATCATTATTATATATCAATTCCGTGTTGCGGAACACCTCCGGAAACACGCCGAAGTTATCAAACACTTTAAACCGATGCATACGCACCTGCCGCCGAAACTCTTTCGGCGAGTGGATCGCGGCGAGCGAATGATAATATGTCTCGGCCAGCAGTTCCACCTGCCCCGTCTCCACAAGCCTTCGAAACGAAGCGAGTACTTCGGGCGCGTGCTCTTCGAGCTGATCAAGGTATACACCGCTTAACGAAAATGTTATCTTAAACTCTGGATATTTTTTAAGCAGCGCGTAGAAAACGTCATTTGCCGGAAGATAGCATTTTGCGGCCACTTTGCGCAGTACTTTTTTATTGTTAAGATTGCTCTCCCCTTCATCGTTAAAATAGGCGTGATCCTGCCCCACATCAAATACGCGGTACCGCTTGACGCGCAGCGGCTGATGGACTTGGAAATAGAAGCAGATGGAGCTCATGAAAATAGTAATCCGTAACTCGTAATCCGTAATCCGTACGGTTGAATTTTTATATATTTTCCTTTTGTACGAGTTACGAGTTACGGATTACGAGTTACTTTATTGAAATGCTAATGATTGATACGCCACCGTGCACACCTGCGCCGCTTTATCCCACGTTTGGTAATGCGCTTCTCTTCTTCCTTCGTTTGAAAGAACGCCTCGCAGCGATTTGTGCCGCAACACCGCAATAATCTGATTTGCCATTTCGTCTATATCCCAAAAATCGGCTTTCAGCGCATGGCGGAGCACTTCCGACACACCCGATTGTTTCGAGATAAGTACGGGCACGCCATGCACCAATGCTTCCAACGGCACAATACCGAACGGTTCTGATACGGATGGCATCACCAGTACATCAGCGCTCGCGAGCATGCGCCCCAACTCCGCACCGCGCAAAAAACCGGCAAACAACACGCGGTCCCCTATGCCGAGCCATGCGGCCTCCTCAATAATCTGCCGTTCCATATCACCCGAGCCGGATACCACGAACAGCGCGCGCTCGTGATCTAGAACTCGCTTAGCCACCCGCACAAAATAATCAGGTCCTTTTTGAAGCGTAATGCGCCCTAAAAAAAGGACAATTTTTGTACCCGCCTGCCTCTGCGCTTCAAGAGCGCCGGAAACAGCTGCATGCGCCAGTACTTCAGCCACGTCGACACCATTGTGCGCGACCATCACTTTTTGCGGATCAACCCCGTATTTTTCTATAAGAATATTCCGAGTAAAATTGGACACGGCAATTACGCGATCCGCCGCGTGAACACCTGCGCGTTCTATTGCATATACTTGTTCATTTATATTGCCAAACCCTGTGCGATCAAATTCTGTTGCATGAATATGTACTATCAACGGCTTCCCCGTGAGACGCTTGGCCTCCATGCCCGCCGGGATGCAGAGCCAATCGTGCGCGTGGATAATATCAAACTCTTCTTCACGGGCTACAACGCGCGCGAATGCCGCATAGCGCTCAACTTCCTGCTGGAACAACCCGCCGATCGGCAAGCAGCAGAGAGATATATGCCGACTGCGCCACTTTTTTGTTCTCTCCCTATCGCACATCACGCGAAGCTTGGACGTTGCGAGGTGAAGGGGGCTGCTTGCCGATCGGCGGGTTGTTCCAGCAGGAAGT
>Ga0137829_10424689_pt1 | contig 13325 bp, 11 predicted proteins | sample OV2TP2_FD_97737 | JGI IMG/M metagenome (GOLD analysis project Ga0137829, IMG submission 97737) | reverse complement strand
TTTCTATAGAAACCTAAGCAAAAGGTGTTTTTAAGATGAAATATTTATCTAAGTCAGATACCTCAAATACCCCAAATATCCTTCTTTCAGAATTAAGCCCTAAACAGAAGGAAGCAGTAATTAGCGAACATAACAGGCTGCTTGTTCTGGCAGGAGCTGGCTCTGGCAAAACCAAGACCCTTATTCAAAAGACTTTATTTCTAATATTTGAAAAATCTGTTGATCCTTCGCAGATTTTAGCCATAACCTTTACAAAAAATGCGGCGAATGAGATGCTTGACAGGCTGATTCTGGCTGCTGATGAAAGCGGTAAATATAAAGGCATTATCTTTGATAAAAAACTGCCATATTATGTAAAAATGGAAAAAAGGAGAGAGTATATTAAAAAGTACCCATGGCTGTCAAACATCACAATAAAAACATTCCATAGCCTATGCTATTCAATTATACGCAAATACGGCTCTAAGGAGTTTGACAACAGGTTTAAGATTGTAGATGATAAAGTATATGATGAAGAGATAGACATCAGGCACAAAGCTCCAGAATCCCCAAAGCAAATATTGCACAAGGCAATAAAAGAAGTATGCGAAGACATTGAGTATTTGCTAAATCTTAAAAGGTATATTTTGGATTTCTACATCGATGAACACAGAAAAAGGATGCATGCAAGGGGATATAAAGAATTTGAAAAGCCCTATACGGCTTTAGATGGGCGGCAAGTAAGATCAAAATCCGAAAGGTATATTGCAGACTGGCTGTATATTCATAACATAGATTATGATTATGAGCCTGAAATTGCTATTAGCGGCTTTCAATTTAAGCCGGATTTCTATATTCCGCAGGCTGACTTGTATTTAGAGCATCTCAGCAATTTTAGCTCAGGCATAAAATACAAGGAGGATGAATTCAAATACGCAGATAAATTATTGATAAAGACATATGAGCCTATGACTAAAGATATTAAGGAATTCTATAATGCTTTAGACAGGAGTATATTAGCCAGAATCAGCCAAAACATTAAAAAAGATGCAGCATTGAGTGTTGAAGCAGAATTTAATAATTATTTTAAGCAATTGGACGAGTTTGTCTCAATGCTTATAGCAGCTATAGACAAAATTAAAGTTGAAAATTTCAATTTAGAAGAAATATTTGATAAGGCTAAAAATGACCAGCATGAGAGAGTTAGGGAGTTCTATGAACTGGCAAAGCCCTTAATTGAAAAATATGAAAAATATTGCACAAATAAGTCATATATGGACTTCAACGATTTAATAATACGTGCAATTAGGCTGTTTAAGAATAATGAGGGGATTAAAAATATGTTTAGAGATAAGTTCAAGTACATTCTGGTTGATGAATTCCAGGATGTAAATACCCTTCAAGTCAGGCTTCTAAATTATTTGCTGACTCATGATACTCAGTTGTTTTGTGTAGGCGATGACTGGCAGAGCATTTATGGGTGGAGGGGGGCTGAGCTGGATTATATTGTAAACTTTAAGAAACATTTTGAAAACCCTTTCATCATTAAATTGGATATCAATTACAGGAGCAGCGACACTATAGTAAGGGCTTCAAATGAAGTCATTAAAAATAATAAGTATAGGATAGAAAAAGAAATTAACTCGATAAACAAGGAAGGAAAAAAGATTTACCTCTATTGCTCTCAGAAAGAAGAAGAGGACGGGGTAGAAATAGTTGCAAAAAAGGTGCATCAGCTTCATCAGAATGGCTATGCGAAAGAAGATATACTTATTTTATACAGAAGATCTGTGGCAGCCCGGCCCTATATTTTTAGATTAAAAGGATTAGCGGCATTTAGGACAATTCATGCTGCAAAAGGGCTTGAAGCCAAAGTTGTTTTCATAATAGGGCTAACCGCCGGAATTTATGGATTTCCGCAGGTTTGGGAATCTGACAGAATTCTCCAAATCATCAAGCCAAGCAATTTTGAATTATTGATGGAGGAAGAAAGAAGATTATTTTACGTAGCTATAACAAGGGCAAAAGAAGAATTATTTTTGATAAGCGAGATTGGCAATGAGTCCCAGTTTATAAAAGAAATACCCGGAGAATTTATTGACAGAAATAATTTTTTAATTTTGAATATAAAAGATCTGCAGAAGCCCAAATGCCCATCCTGCAAAAAAGAAACAGATGAGTCATTCAATTTTTGCCCTCATTGCGGAAAAGTCAGTACTTTCTCGGGTAACTCCCCAGCAGCTTGACCAATGCTGTTTCTTCTAATTTTTTTAAAGATTCTGCCACACTATTGTTTGATCTATGTCCTTCAAAATCTATAAAAAATATATAGTCGCCAAGCTTTCCTTTTGATGGCCTTGACTCAATTTTTGTAAGGTTTATTTTTCTTTTGGCAAACTCGCCAAGAATATTATAAAGCAGCCCCGGCTTATCTGAGTGCGGATAAATTGCAATGCTCGTCTTATCATTGCCGGTTTTTCCATTATCATTATCTTCTTTTGCCATAACAAAAAATCTTGTAATATTAAACTTTTGGTCTTGCACATTCCTCTTTAAGATATTTAGCTTATAAATATCAGCTGCAATTTTCGGAATGATGGCTGCTTTAGCATTGTCCTTTAGCTTTGCAATTATCTCGGCTGATTTGCCATTGCTTGATGTTTGGACTATTTCTGCTTTAGGAAGAAATTTCCTTATGAATAATTGGCATTGCTCATATGTTTGCGGGTGCAGATAAAGTGTTTTTATGTCCTTAATGCTTCTAAATCCAGCTAAATTGTGGTTTATGGGGAGTATTGTTTCAGCTTTTATTTTAAGCCCAAATTTCATTAAGCAGTCCAAAGTCTGCCCAATAGCGCCTGCAGCGGAATTTTCAATTGGAACAACTCCGAGATCAGCATTATTTTTTGCAACCGCCTCGAAAACATCCCTAATCGTATCCGTAAATATTATTCCTGCTTTGTTATTATATTTAAGCACAGCTTCATGGCTGAAAGTGCCTTCTGGCCCAAGAGTTGCGATTTTCATACTTTAATGGCGAAATCATCAATGATTTAAATATTTAGTTTTTAAGAACAGCATATCAAAAGCTGCAATAACAAATTTTCGGAGCGAAAAATAGAAAGGCTTATATATGAACTAAAATCAAAGAAACTGATCATAGCGTTATCAAGATCAGAGAGGCTTTTCAGTATGGAGTCGAGATTGAATTCAAAAGAAAAGAGGAGTTTGATGAACTTACAAGAATGTGTAAAGAGTTTATTGATGAGGCTAATGAAATTGTCCATAAGAAAGCAATATGACGCCTAAATTTAGCTTCTTTTCACCATCTGCTCTATCAAATGCTCGCTTAATTCTTCCGCCTCTTTCTTAAAAGCCCCGAAAAATTCTGAGCACTCATTAAAATATTCTAAAAACCCTTTTGTGTCTTTTGTTTCAACTATCTTTTGCAATTTTTTGCAAGAATCTATGTAAGCGGACAACGCTTTTTTATTTTCTGGATTCATTATCTCTATGTTTGCGTATAGATTTGGATCTTGGTTTAAGATTCTCCCAACCGTTGCCATTCTCAATTTATAAATTGGGCTCGTGAATTCGAGGCTTTCTTCAATGCTTATCCCCAATTCTTTCATTGCATGTGCAACGCTTAAAGTGCTGAAGTGGTTTAAGCCCTGTATTACTGACATCATCTTATCATGCTTTTCTGGAGTTGTGAGCTTGATTTTTGCGCCGTTTTTTTCAAAAACATCAACAATCCAACTTAACCATTTCTGTGTTCTTGCAGGGCAAAGTACAATTGTTTGCTTTTTTAAGGAGTTTACATTTGGCCCAAATACAGGATGCATCCCAATAACTTCGCATTTTGAGTAGCGGAGCATTGCATTCACAGGAGATTTTTTTATTGATGTTGTATCAATTAATAATGAATTTTTATTAATATGCGGGGTAATTTTTTTAATTACATCAACTGTTGCATCTATTGGCACAGACACCAAAACAACATCAGATTTTTTTGCGCAGTCTTTTGGCTTTAGCTTTGTTTTTCTTGAAGAAACCATGACTTCGCAATCATTTTGCTCAAAAAAATTTTTGAAGAATTGCCCCATCTGTCCAGTGCCGCCAATTATTCCTACTTTTACTTTCTTTTGATATATCTTCTTTTGACCTATCATTTGTTATCTTCAATTTGATGTTATTTGCACATAGCCATCCTCCGCTTTTATTGTTAAAATGTGTATTCCCTGGCTTATTGGCAAGTTTCCAGTTATATTGACTGAGGAAACCTGTACAATGTCCGTTACGCCATTCTTTGTCTTTATCTTGAATACAACCTCTTTATTTGAGACATTAACGGACTCTATCTTATCAGGAAAATTAAGCTTTAGCGTTGTTTGGGACGGCTTTCCAAGATAATAAACCGATTCTGAAGAGTCAACTATGTTTCTGGCTATCTGCAATGCCTGGCTGGTTGTTACAGAATCACTGGAGTCAGAGGTGTATGCATAATAAATAATGAGCAATGGCACAGTAATAATTGCTGCAAAGCCCATTATGAGCATATATTCAACGCTTACCTGAGATTTTAAGGGCATTTTTGCTTCATCCTCTTTTTTCTTTGATAATTGTGTTTTAGTTTAAATGTTTTTTGCGAATTTAAAGCCATTTAAAGTCCCCCTAGCTATGACAATAGCAAAAGCATTAAATAGCAAAAATCCATACTATGGCTTATGATCCCTATAAGCGTTTCATTGAGTTATTATAAGAGAAAGGATGTCCAAGAGGAGATTCTTGCTAATTCAAAGGATAGGGAAGTTGCAGTAAAGTTTAATGAGCAATTCTCAAAAAGGCCCGATATTCTGAGGTATGCTAATGATATTTTAGAGCTTGCAAAGCAGGGGGCTACCTCATTCCACGCTTCTGAAGAGCGCTGGAGAAATCCTTTGCAGCTTGAGCCCTTATTAAGAAAGCATGAGCTGGATAATCTAAGATTAGGATGGGACTTAATACTTGATATAGACTGCGGCATATTTGAATATTCAAGAGAGGCGGCTGACTTGGTAATAAAAGCCCTGAAATTTCACGGCGTAAGATCTGTGTCATGCAAATTCTCCGGCAACAAGGGATTCCATATTGGAGTGCCTTTTGAGGCATTCCCAGACAAAACAAAAAATGATGAAATGAAAAGGCTCTTTCCGGAAGCGCCTAAAAAGATTGCATTTTATATAAAAGAAATGATAAAAAAAGAGCTTGGCAACAGAATTATGGAGCTTGAGAAAAATAATTTCAATGCTGTTATAGAAAAAACCGGGAAAAAGCCGAATGAGATAATTTATGAAGACGCTAAAACAAGAGCTTTGAATGCGGAGCCATTTTTAAACATAGACACTCTGCTTATATCCTCAAGGCATTTATACAGGATGCCATATTCACTGCATGAAAAATCCGGATTGCTCTCGCTTCCTTTGAATCCAGAAAAAGTGCTATCTTTTGAGAAGGAGTTGGCTATCCCAAAAAACACAGCAATAAGCAAATACAGGTTTCTTGATAAAGAGGCTGCACAGACTAATGAGGCGAAGCAATTACTAATGGAAGCGCTTGATTTTAGCATTAAATTGGAAGACGCAAAATTAAACATAAAATTAAAAGATAAGAGAGAATTTACAGCTCCGGAAAATGCCCTGCCTGAAGAATTATTTCCGCCCTGTGTTAAGCTTATCCTCAATGGGCTTGAAGACGGAAGAAAGCGCGCATTGTTCATCTTGATAAATTATTTCGCATCAGTTGGATGGGATTATGATATGATAGAAAACAAGCTTAAAGAGTGGAACTCTAAAAATAGAGAGCCATTAAGGGAAGTCTATCTCATTGGACAGTTGAGGTATCATAAGCAGATGCAAAAAAAGATCCTGCCGCCCAATTGCGACAATGAAATGTATATGGTCGGCATTGGAGTCTGCAAGCCGGACAGCTTTTGCCCGAAGATAAGAAATCCTGCGCAATACACGACAAGAAAGGCTTGGATGATGGGTAATAAGAAATAGGACTCTGACATTTACTAAACTTTTGCGTTTTACTCATAAGCCTAACTCCATTTTTATATATAAAGTGCAAAAAGTTTAGATTTAGTGAGCTGTTAAGTTAGCGTCAGGTAATCACAAATAAAAAAATAACCAAAAGGGAATTTTAATTATTTTTTCATTAAAGGTAATTTCTGTAAAATCAGAAACTACCACACCATGAGATGATTTATAATATCCAACAGCATCATTGATTTGTTTGTTATCCTTATTTAATCCTACTTCTATTGGCATCAACTCGCCAGATAATGGGTTTTGCAGTAGAAAATCAACATTTGTTTCTTTCCTTGCATCATATAAAAGATTATAAATCGTTCCTGTTGTAAAACATAATTTGTGTAAGACAGAACCAACACCATTTTCCCATAGGATAGCAGTTTCTTCTGGAGATTGCATAGTTACTCCATTTAAATATTTAATAGCACTTAACAATGTTGGGGACATAAAATAATACTTGAAACCTTTACTAATACTTTCAGATTTAGCTGTTAGATGCGGTTTAACTGTGAATATTAAATGGGTTTTTTCAAGTGCGTTGATAATGGAATTTACTTTTGCAGAAGATATACTCAAACTATTGGAAAGTTTTGTTTGAGAAATTTCTCCAGAAGGTTTGAGGGCAATTGCACCGATTATTCTCATTATCTCTGGCGTACTTCCAGTTTCGTAATTTGACACTTCTGGCATATCTTGCATGACAATTCTATTAATCATATCTACAATTCTTCTATAAGCTACTTCTTTAGTAGTAGCAATCCCATAGGGAAATCCACCAAGTGTCAAATAATTATTTAATTCTATTTTAAGGTCAAAACCCTTTCTTTGCATTTCTTCCTGAATTTTTTTTATAGAATCATTAAGTTCTCCAATACTATTTCTATCATTTTGAAGGATCAATCTTTTTAGTTTATCTGCTGTTCCCTTTGGAGGGAATACTTTATTTTTTATTACTTCGTATTCCATAAAACTAAGAGGAAAAAGAGGCTCTTTTATTGAACGTCGTGCCGTATCAGTATCAATATTCAAAGCCAATGCAGAAGAACCAGTAATCACAATAAAAATATTTTTAGAAGCATCAAAAAGGGATTTAGCAGCTTTCGCCCATTGCTTGTCAAACTGTGCTTCATCAATCAATATAAACAATTTTTTATCTAAAGATTCCAGAGTTTTATTATGTATTTGCTCACAATAATGTTTTACAGCATCATATATCATACTCTGTGTTTTTGGTTGTGTTGACAAAAATGCTTGGTCTATTGATAAATATAAAATATTTTCTTGAGGCACTTGTTTTGATGGATTTTTTATACCAAAAAAATTTCCATCACGTAATCGTTTATAGAGTTGGAAGAGAATTGTAGTTTTTCCGATACCTCTTAATCCATAAACTATGATTATTCGAGCATCTCCCCCTCTATTTTCTAAAAATGAGTGTGCAAACGTCATCATTCTTAAAATAATAGCTCGTTCAGTCCAAGCAGTTTTGGTAAACTCTTGTGCTAAGACTGGTGCTGCATTAATCCTTTCCTGTAAATATTCTTTCCATTCCATCTCTATTTAGTTAAATGAACGAACTATATAAATCTTTCTATTTATCTTAATGAATAGCGAATTTGCTGTATATTTGTAGTATTCATTTAAATGAATAGATTTATATATTACATTATTCATTATAATGAATAAAATAATAAAAAGACGCCAAGCTGGTGCGTCAACACCAGCAAGGTGGGGATCAAAATGGTATCAGCATTCCAACCCCTATCAGCATTCCAACCCCAAGAGGAAAACGATGGAGAGAATAATAAAACACTTTCAGTTAAATGTAGGCATTGCAAAAGTCAAAATTTCCGTAAAGAAGGATATAGAAAAACACAGAATAGGGGCAGAATCCAAAAATAATTTTGCCGAGATTGTAAAAAATATTTTACAATGGATTATGGCTTTTATATAAAACTTTCGCCCAAAATCTGAGATATAATTTGTAATATAGAAAATAAGGATAACCATACCTCCCTAACTTTACAGCTCAAGATTCAGAAAACTTTATATAAAAGCCATTCAGAATTTCCCTGCAATGCACGACCTAGTCAAAAGAGACATACTTGCTGTATTAAATGAGCTGGCAGAAATTCTGAAAGTTAAGGAAGAAAGTGATATTGCGCAGATCAAAGAATTGAGCAATCATGTAATACACGATGCAAGCGTTTTTCAAGATGAGGATTCTATTTCTGTTGCTGTTTTAATCTACTCTTTATCTAAAATCATAGAAAGAAAGCAAAAAGATTTGGATTACAGCAAAGTGTCAGATATGCTGCGCTCATGCATTATAAATTTGAATAATAGCGATGAAATAAGTTTTAGGAAATCGGCGCAAGGAATATTTAGTTTCATAAGGGCAATTGATGAAAAACTTAGATTATACATATATGAGGTTATAAACCAGGCAAGGATTAAAAAGGGCTGTAAGCTATGCGAGCATGGAATATCAACTGCAAGAGCAGCTGAAGTATTGGGAATATCGCAATGGGAATTAATGCATTATCTTGGCAAAACAACATTAATAGATAAGCTTAGCGAGCCGATCAATGTCTCAAAGAGGCTAAAAATTGCAAGGAGCATATTCTTATGAAATCATTAATTTTTGACGCAGGGCCTATAATAAGCATGGCAACAAATAATCTTCTGTGGGTTCTTGAGCCGTTAAAAAAGCAATTTAATGGGGAGTTTTATATTACAGATGCTGTAAGGAGTGAAATAGTCAACAAGCCTCTTGAAACAAAAAAATTCAAGTTTGAGGCCATACAAGCGCAAAAGCTGATAGAAGATGGCATACTGCAGGTTATAGATAATGCGTTTATAAGGGAAAAAACTCCTGACTTATTAAATACTGCAAACGAAATTTTTAAGGCTCGTAACAGCTACATAAGAATTGTGCATTTTGCAGAAATTTCTGTTATCGCCGCAGCCATTAGCCTGAATGCCATCGCCATTGCTATTGATGAAAAAACCACAAGATTTCTGATAGAATCTCCAAATATGATCGTTGAGATTTTAAGAAAGACGCTTCATACTCCTGTCTTTATAAACGAAAATAATTTAAAAGAATTTAAAAATGCTGTAAGCAATATAAGAGCATTACGCTCAGTAGAGCTTGTGGCTATTGCTTACGAGCATGGCATGCTAGACAGATACATAACAAAAATACCCGATTCAAGAAAGAACTTGCTGGAAAGTGTGTTATGGGGATTAAAGCTAAACGGCTGCGCAGTGTCAGAAGGGGAAATAGAGCAGATATTAGAGCAGATATTAAAAAGAGTGGCAAAATGAAGGACAATGAAGAAGCAGAGGCAAAAATAGAGCCTTTAATGCAGAAACCATATTCTAACAATTCAAATAATATCAGCCCTACTTTTTGCGTTGCAATGCTTAAAAATGGCAATGCAGTAAAAATTGAGGGTAAATCAGAGGATTTCTTAGAGACTTTGAAAGAGTCTGAATTTTCATGGATTAATGTACAGGTTGATGATTTAAAGGAAGAGGGGGGCAGGATTGCCTCAATGCTCGGCTTTAACCCCTCAATAGTGCATGAGCTTGTCTTGCAGAGATTCTCCGGCTATGATGATCATACAACAGAGCTTGGGCTGCTGCTTCCAGCTGTTCATGTAAGTGAGTTGGAAGTGGAGATAAATAAGCTTATAATACTAATAAAGGGCAGCATAATAGTTACGATACATACAGAGCATGTTACAAGGCTTGTTAAGTTCGCAAGATATGCAGTGACTTTCTTCAGGAAAGTGCCAAAAAATCTGGATATTATTGATAGGATTTCATTGGTTTTGATAAGAATTCTTGATGAAAATAATGAAAGAAATTTTGATGGCATACGCTCTATACAAGAGCAGGGAGAAGAAATAAGCAAGTATCTTATAGAAACTACTGGATTTAGGAAGCAATTAGGAAGCGATATATATAAGATGAAGCATGCATTGATATCTTATCTTGAGGCGCTTTGGGCAAGCCTTGATGTAATTCATTACTTAAGATACGGGGATGCAGAGCTTATAACTGATGATTCAATAATTCTGCAGAAAATAGGCATGTTAAGCACAGACCTGACAAGACAGATTTCTATCAGTGAGCAGATGTCAACTGTTCTGGCATCCGGTTTAGAGGTGCTGCAAAGCATTTATAATAATCAATTAACTCTGCTAAATAACAGAATGGCGCTAATAGCAGTGTGGCTTGCAGTATTGGGCACTGCTTTTGTTGTGCCGAATACAATAGCCACTATATTTGGCACTCCCATAGGAGAGCATTTAGAATGGCATACACAGCTTTGGATTATTTTTATATCAACATTTGTATCTGGAATATTTGCATATTGGTTTATAAAGCAAAAAGGATTTCTGCCTCCAAAGGGTGAATAAATTTAAATTAAGGTGGAATGTTGATAAAAGGTCAGATAATTTCCGGGGAATTTGGAAAGATAATTGCAAGGCAGAAAACAGGGCAGAATATAGAGGTAGGAGAGTTGCTGGTTTCTGATTCTGACAGCGGAAAAATATTATTGCAGGTTTATGATTTAATTTATGGGAGCCAGATATCACAGCAGAATCTTGAGCTGATGGCGGGGATGAAGCTTGAAGAAAATAATGAAGATAATGAAGAGGGCAGATTTGAAATTTTTGACGCCAATTTAAGGAACTACATACTTGCTATTATGAAAAGCCTTATAACTATAAAGGGAAAAAATGCTTTTGTAAACAAGTCTTTGCCTCAATTTTTCTCTGAGATCAGAGAGATTAGGGAAGAAGATTTGGCATTCCTGACAAAGCCAAAAGATCCTCTTTTTTTAGGCAATTTAAGGAGCGGCTCAAAGCTGCTGAATGTTCAAATATATCTTGATGGGGAGAAAGTTTTGTCCCATCATATCCTGATAGCAGGCACGACAGGAAGAGGCAAAAGCGTTTTGGTTTCAAATTTATTGTGGAGTGTTATCGGGAGAGATTATTGCGGTGTGCTGGTTTTAGATCCTCATGACGAATATTATGGAAGAAACAAGATTGGGCTGAAAGACCACCCCTATAAGGAAAATATCATCTATTACACTTCAAAGAATGTCCCAATCGGCGCTAATACGCTGAGGATACACCTTGATGTTATAAAACCATTCCATTTCGATGGAGTTGTCGACTTTAGCGATGCGCAGAGGCAATGTATTAATCTTTATTATAAAGAGTATGGAGAAAAATGGATAGAAGCGGTTATTTTAGAAAAGAAGCTGAGCATAGACAACGCATTTAGAGCAGATACTTTAGCTGTTGTTAAAAGGAGGCTGCTTTACCTTCTTGATTTGGATTTTGTGAACAATCAATTATTCTGCAACGGGGTTTTTCAATTGAACTCCGGCTTTACAACAATAAGTGACATATGCAGGCATCTCGAAGAAAGCAGAATAGTGATAATAGACACTTCAAATTTTTCCGGGGCAGTCGAATTGCTTATTGGAAGCCTGATAGCCAATGAGATTTTTAATAAATACAAAAATTACAAGAGCAATGGGAATTTAAGCTCTAAGCCTGTTGTTTCTATTGTATTGGAAGAAGCCCCAAGAGTGCTTGGCAGGGAGGTGCTTGAGCATGGCCCAAACATATTTTCAACAATTGCAAGAGAAGGGCGCAAATTCAGGGTTGGATTGTGCGCAATAACCCAGCTGCCGTCATTAATCCCAAGAGAGATCTTGGCAAATATGAATACCAAAATTATTTTAGGGATTGAAATGAAGCCCGAAAGGCAGGCAATAATTGAAAGCGCCTCTCAAGACTTAGGCAATGATGACAGGACAATAGCATCTCTGGATATTGGAGAGGCTTTAATAACAAGCAATTTCGCAAGGTTTGTGACTCCAATAAGCATTCCTTATTTTGAGGATATGGTTAAAAACACTTTGAAGAAGAAGGAAGAAGCGGCAATTGAGTTTAGTGAATTAGGATGATTATATAAACAATAATCATTCAATACATTTAAAAAACATATTCTTTTACCTTTCTCAATGAAATTCGCCCATTTAGCAGACTGCCATATTGGCTCTTGGAGAGATCCTAAATTGAAGGATGCAAGCACAAACGCCTTTATTAAGGCTGTTGATAAGTGCATTAAAGAACACGTTGATTTTATTCTGATAGCCGGAGACTTATTCAACACTTCTTTTCCCAGGCTTGACAATCTAAAGGCTGTTGTAGGCAAGTTTAAGCAATTGAAAGATTTAAGCATTCAAGTTTATATTGTTCCAGGATCTCATGATTACAGCCCAAGCGGAAAGACAATCCTTGATGTGCTTGAAGAGGCTGGGCTGTTTGTCAATGTTTTTAAAGGCAGCGTTGAAAATGGAAAGCTGAAGCTGAACTTCACAATTGACAAAAAAACAGGGGCAAAAATTACTGGAATGCTTGGCAAAAGAGGCTCATTGGAAAGGGCATATTATGAAAAATTAATGACAGAAAACCTCGAATCCAAGGAAGGCTTTAAGATTTTCTTGTTTCATTCTGGAATCGATGAGCTAAAGCCAAAAGAGATGGAAAACATAATATCACAGCCATTATCCTTATTGCCAAAAGGATTTGACTATTATGCAGGAGGGCATGTGCATATTGTTGATGACAAGCAGATAGATGGATATGGAAGAATTGCTTATCCTGGCCCCTTGTTCCCTAACAGCTTTGCAGAGCTTGAAAAATTGGAAAGAGGCGGATTTTATATCTTTGAAGATGGCAATATAAGATTTGAGCCGATACAGATATACAATGTGCATAAAATAAACAAAAACTGCTCTCATATGACGCCAGAGCAGATAAAAAATGAGATTCTTGATGAAATTAAAAACAAGGAATTTAACAATACACTGGTTTTAATAAGATTGCATGGAATTTTAGAAAGCGGAAAGCCGAGCGATATAGATTTTAAGGAGATATTTGATGCTCTTTATTCAAAATCAGCATATTTTGCCATGAAAAGCTCGCATGCAGTAGTTTCAAAAGAGTTTGAAGAGGTAAAGACAGATGCAAGGAATGTTGAGGACATTGAAGAATTTTTGATAAAAGAGCATCTTGGGCAGATAAAGCTGGAAAATCTGACTTTAGAAAAGGAATCGCAATTGATAAAAAATTTGATGAAGGATTTAAGTACAGAAAGGCAGGAAGGTGAGACAGTTCCTGATTTTGAGAAAAGGGTTAGGGAAGAAGTGAGCAGGATTCTGGAGATGGAGTTATG
>Ga0137829_10457518_pt1 | contig 13401 bp, 14 predicted proteins | sample OV2TP2_FD_97737 | JGI IMG/M metagenome (GOLD analysis project Ga0137829, IMG submission 97737) | reverse complement strand
TTCATTTTGTGGATCATATTTTTTGATTTTTTCTCTAACCTCCTCAATCCAATACTCTTCTACATAGCCTGTTGGAACAAGTTTTGTGTTGTTTTCTACAAAGTCGCCAAAAGCAATTAAAATGTCGCCTAGATGAAGGATTTTTTCAATTTCGTTTTTAATTTTAGTTACATGTTCAACATCTTTGATTTTTACAACACTTCCATCTTCGAGTCTAACAATTGGTGTTTCAATTGAATCAACAAACGAAACGGTGGCTCCTTTCCCAGGGATGTCAGTTTTTACTTGTGTCCCAACTGTTAAAGTGTGATCTAAAATTTCAGCTATTGCAGGATGAATTCCGACAGCGGCAAAACCAGTATTACATGATCTTCCATATCGAAGCCTAAAACCGCCAAGTGTATTAGGTGTCGATAAAACTGATCTTCCCGTAATGACCTCTCTCATTCTTTTTACGGCGGCGTCTTCATCATCATCGCCTGTTTGGATAGCCCCTTTCAAATCATTGAGCCAATCCCATCCATCAAGATTATAAAGTTCAATTCGTTTGAGAAGTTTTTTAGCTCTGCCGATTAACCCGTCATTTAAAACACGTAAAGCGCCCCCCCTTACTCGGTCGGTACTTATTCTAGTCATACCCTTATGATTTACAACCTCGTAAGGGTCGGTATCAACGCCGTCTAGTTCCACAGGCAGGTTGGAAATTACTTTGACTACATCCTCGTCTAATACATGGAATTGGAAATTTCCACCCTCTCTTTCATATACGCGTAATTCTTCTACAAACCTGCCTGCTTCATCATCAAAACAATTTGCTTGATATTTTCCTAGTCCTACTGATTTCCTTACATGATCAGCTATGAGCATGGTAACTGCTGATTCGGTTCCTCCTGCAGATCTCATAGGTCCTGCAATTGAAACAGAAAGATAATCAGAACCGTCTTTATTCTTCTTAATTCGGACTTTTGATATTCCTTGGAGAGGTGCTATGGTCACACCCTCTGTGACTACTGCAAGACCAACTCTTACTGCCAGATCAAGTCGCTCTTCAAGTGGTGTTTTGGGGGCTGAATATTTTCCCTCTGCAATCTCTTTTGAGAGAATTAAAGCCGAGATTTCTTTGCCATTTTTTTTGAGTAATTCTCTTAAAGTTTCGGCTATATCAATATCGTGCATTTTGGCCACACGATCAGCCAAGTCAAAGGCAATTTTAGGTTCGATTATTCCTGATGAATCTACTAGTGTTGATTTTGCGTCAGCAGCTTTTTCAAATATTTGATAAACGTGATCAGTCAGTCCTTGATAATATTTTATGTAATAGTTGGGAATTTCGAGGGATTTTATGCGATCGATAACACTAGTCTGAGACATTTTCAAATTCTTACCGTTTTTTTGTCATCTTTGCTATTTTTTCAAGTACCCTAAGACTACCGCCCTTTTCTAAAAACGTGCCAATAACTAACGCATTAGCACCAGCCAAAACTAGTTCTTTAGCTGTTTTCAAATCTTTGATTCCCCCACCCACAATCAAAAATCCCTTGAACAGTTTTCGTACCTCTTTGACCATCTCAGGGGGTACGTTTTTTTTAGCTCCTGAACCAGCCTCAAGATAAACAAATCTCATTCCCAAATATTGTGCCGCTAGCGAGTAAGCAACGGCAATTTTTGGTTTCTCAAACGGGATTCCCCTTGCTGCCCCAATGAACCAGGCAGATGTTCCCTGACCTATAACCAAGTAAGCAGTTGGGAGAGGCTCTAAACCAAATTTTAGAACACTTGGTGCGCCAAGGGCTTGGGCTTGAGAAACAAAATAAGGGTTTTCAGAATTCAATAATGAACTAAATAAAATAGCGTCTGCCCCAGGAACAACACCAGTTATATTTCCTGGAAAAAGGATTATAGGAATCTTAATTGATTTTTTAAGTTCTTTGACCAGTTTGGCCATCTCAATTTGATTGGTAGCAGAAGAGCCGCCAACAAGAATTGCTGAAGCACCTATTTTTTCAACTTTTTTTGCTAACAAAAGAGATTTTTGTTTTTTAGATATCTCTGAATCAATTAATACGAAAAGGAGAGCTTTTTTTCTTTTTAATTCATGATGAAGATAATTCTCTACTTTGCCTGATAGCATAAAAGACCATTAAGAACAACTCTTTAAAATTTAATTAGAATGATGGTATACAGTTTTGTATAGCTATGGTAGAGTTTGATGGGGGTAAATTTAATAATATTTTAAAGAAAATTATAAAAAATTCATTATTTACTGAACGGCAAATTGAAATTATTTTAAACCAGAAGGGATTACGCGAATCCAAGTTTGGGATTACAAAGGGCGCTTATTATCGACAAGTTACACAGTCTAAAAACAAACTGGTTTCTTTGTTTTATACAATTGTATTACTACGCTCGTTGGGAATTCTTCTCCCTGATGACATTGATGTGATGTCAAGACTAGCAGACCAAATTTCTGTGATAAAGGATAGTGATGTTTTTCCCGAAAAAGAAGAGCAGGTTATGAATGTGATCGAGAAAATAATTCGTCAAGCGTGTAATTTATGATTTTAGGGTTTTTTTGTAGAATTGTTGGTAAGAAGTTTGTGATTTATGAACAAAATTAGTGTTGATGTAAAGTGTGAAATTAAGTTGTTCTATCATGATAAATCACAAATTATAGATTGTTGAGTGATGTTAGTTGAATTGCCAGATCCGGATGTAATATTATCTATCATCACAGCGTTTTTGGTTGGGGTATTAGGGTTGTACATATTTTATAAAATAAAACCTTATGTTAACATAAAGCCTAGTAAAACCGAGCCCTCATATTTAGAGCGTTTAGAGTATTATGAACGACAATTAATTGATATGAAGATACGGTTAGATGCGCTAAGTCTTGAAGAGACACGGCAAAAAGACAGTGTTTTAATTCATGGTGGGAGAATCGCTACTCGTTTTAATACCGATGAGGAAAAATCGCGAGTGATGGAACATGAAAAGGATGCTTCTGACAGGCGTTTACCCAATATGGGTTATGAAGCTGCAACAGAGTTTGTGTTGAAACTTATCACAGAGAAGCCCATGACATCACGTGATATTCAAATGGCGTTGGGGAGGAGTAGAGAACATACAGCTAGACTAATGAAAAAGTTGTTTGGTGATGGTTTTGTTGTTCGCAACACTAATTCAAAACCCTATACCTATTCATTAACCGATAAAGGGTATGAGAAATTGAAATTAGTAAAGTCATCCCATTCTATTGCCTAGAGTGTTGAAAATTCAATAAATTTTAATCCAGATCTATCCGGGAATGATAGTTTTTGTTATTATTATATAAAATTAGAAATTATTAAATAATATAATTATATTATTATAATTATGAGTGAGGAGATGGGGGTTCTTGTAAAAATTACCTCGGTGGGAACCATTTCCATCCCAAAACAGTTTAGAAAGTATATGGATTTACAGAAGGGTGATTATGTTAAAGTCGTTCTAAATAATGAAGAGTTGGTAGTTCGAAAAGCTACTATTTTGTAGTGTTATTTGGTTGTCTTTGTGGGATATGGAGTGTTTGATAGGTCCATTCTCGCCCAGTTTTTGTTCGTCCAATCTTACCTTTGAAGGAAAACCTAGCTAGGTAGGTGGAAATAATACTTTGTTTAATGGGTTCGTTGTACTCGTCTTCATATTTTTCGAGAGCCTCGGATGAAGTAAACTTGCCTACAGGGAAGTGTTTATCCACAATATGCCATATTTTAGAACCCACAGAGTCGGGAATTTGGCCTTCTATAGGTTCTTCTATATTCATCAAATCCATCATTTCGAATATTTTAAGAACTTTTTCACGTGTTACATTACCTTCTAATTTAATGTCGTATTTAGCTCCCCCACTATCTTCCATATCTATTCGAATTCGTTTCCTTCCCAAAGTGATCAAGGAAAATCACAGGTTAACACTTGAACAGATCCTATCAGATTTGTTAACTAAGCTGGTTGTTAACTTTGACTGCGTAAAATCGATGTTTTAAGCCAAATTATTAACAAAACCAAGTTAAAAAAATCATTAATACCCTCTCCCCCCCATGCCTGGAGTGGAAATGATGGGGTTGGGATTTACTGTTAACATTGTTAATAACAAAAAATCATGCCTAGAGTGGAAAAACAGGGGTTAAATTTTCCTTTTTTAAGATTTCCTTAACGATGAATTAACAGTTTGTTAATTGAAAACTCACTCACTAATATTTCCACTAAATATTTTTTAAAAAATTTTTTAAAAGAAAATCAAAAACAATTCTAAATTATTGATAGTAAACAATCATCATAATTCAATAGAAACACAGGTGTGTTAGTTCCAAATAACGCGATCAAAGCAAGTCAAGGTAAACGATCCACTTTGTTAAAAATAGCCACAGGATCTGTTCAAGTTCGAATTGACGATCGTTAGGATCCCGAAATGAGCGTAATTACACTAGACCCAGTAGAACGCTTGCTAAATGCAGCAGAAGGAGGAAAATCCTTAATCTTAAATCGGGCCATATTACATTTTACCTACATCCCTGATATTATTTATCATCGGGATGTTGAACAAGAAAAAGTTACACAATCTCTTATTCCAATTCTAAAACAATCACCTCCTTCAAACCTCTTAGTATACGGAAAACCTGGTACAGGCAAAACCCTCGTAGTAAGGAAAGTTTTATTAAAAATCCAAGAAAGGGTTGAAAAAAGCAATTTTCCAATTAAACTTGTTTATGTAAACTCAAAAGAAGAAACTACACTTTATGGCCTCTTAGTATGTTTTGGAAGGCAGCTTGGTTTATCAGAAAAAGAATTACCACCAACAGGCTTAGCCATAAGCGAAGTTTTCAAAAGACTACTAAGGACAATTAATGAAAATACTTTGAACACCATTTTCGTAATCGACGAAATTGATTACTTGGTTCATTTAGTCTCAAAAACAGGCAAGGACATCTTATATCAACTCACTCGTGCAAACGAGCGGTTGAGCAAAGGTTCACTAACTCTGGTGGGAATATCAAACGACCTTACTTTCAAGGAACGATTAGATCCCCGAGTGATAAGCAGTTTGGGCGAGGAAGAAATCGTGTTCACTAACTATTCTGTAGAACAAATCAGAAGGATTTTAGAAGACCGTATTGAAAAGGCCTTCATAAAAGGAGCAATATCGGAATCCGCGTTAAATCTTTGTTCAGCTATGGCCGGACAAGAGCACGGAGATGCAAGAAGGGCTATAGATCTTCTACGAGTGGCAGGCGAAATTGCCGAAAGAGAACAAGCCGGAAAAGTAAACGACGAACATATAAGAAAAGCCTCACAAAAAATCGAAGAAAATAAAGAGGTTGTAGCCTTACAATCATACCCACTTCATGAGAAGTTACTAATTATGGCAGTAATGAAAACCAGCGGCGCATCAACTGGCGAAATTTACACATCCTACAAAAATCTTTGTAAGCTAGTTGGACAAGGGGAGCTAACTCAAAGACGAGTAACTCAAATGCTTAGCGAGATTGAACTTTCAGGAATAATTTCTGGCCGCATAGTCCATCAGGGCATTCATGGAAGGACAAAGAAACACAAATTAACTATTTCACCCGAAATGGTAAAACAGACCTTCAAAAATGACTTGGTTCTTGAGGATATTATCTAAAATACCTTCTCTTACACGTTAAAATTTTTGTAAAAAACTTTGAATGTTTTAAGGTTTACAATAACCACAATTCCTGGTGTGGGAATCACACCAACACTTGCCTGAAAAGGAGTTTGTTTTTGCCATGTTCCAGAATTCACTAGAAGAATTCCACGATACATATCTAATCCAACCACATGCACGTGCCCAACATGAAAAATATCAGGAACTTCATCAATAACTAACATATCTTCAATTTCTGGCGCTGTAGGAGTTTGACTTCCGTAAATCGGACTTAGATGTCTTGCCCTCAACAAATGTCGCATAACAGCAGTAGGTTTATCATAGCTTAATCCAGGCGTAATCTTTACAACATCATCAAAACTTTGACCATGGTAGACTAAAACCTTAACACTGTTTAGGGAAATTAAACTCGGGTTTCCTACCAAAACTAAATTTTCTTTACTCCACAGATCTTTATTGTATTTTTTTGGCAAAGCTGGCTGGGGCAAGGCTCTTCTTCCAGGATCATGATTTCCTGGTACAAGAAAAATCTTGATATCTTGGGGGATTTTCTCTAAGACCCGATATAATTTTTGAAGCTGGCTTTCAACAGTTTGAAAAACTAATTCTTTTTCTTGATTTGGATAAATCCCAATTCCATCCATTATGTCGCCAGCAATTACAATAAACCTAATTTTCCTCGCAATAGGATCGGGGCTTGATAGCCACGAAGCAAACTCGTCAAATTCATTTTCCATAAAGAATTTACTCCCAACATGTAAATCTGATAAAAACACGGCATATGTTTCAGTTTCAGATCTGTTTGAAGCATGTTCTGGGATATCGGGCACTATAACATCCTTTGCAATAAAACCACCGTTTTTCCCATAAATCACTCTCACCATTACAAATTGATCCATTAAAAGCTCGCTGGCAGTTTTTTGAAGATCTTTATCAAAAATCAAAACCTCTAAAGACCCTGTAGGGTCATCAACTCTAAGCCGAGTAACATTTCTATCTGAATTTTTTTCTGAAACCAAACCACATACGTAAACCTCTTTCTCAGATTTTGATGAAATCACTACACCGATGGATTTAACCAACTTTGCTTCTGGCCTATGAGAAACAATTTTTTTTAACTTTGTGAACCTGTCTAAAAATAAAACGCTAAATCCCTCTATCCCTTCAGCAGAGGTAATTTTTGCAGTAGGATCAAAAAGGACCCTATAATCATTTTTTAAAACTATGTCCTTTTTTATTCCCAGAAAAACCTCTAAATCTTCTTGACTTATTAGAAATTGATTTTGTTTGGCTTTTTCTCTAACAACTTCTTTTATTACTTGTTTCAGTTGCTGAAAATCAATATTTTCTAAGATTTTAAATGCATCTGGATGGATCTGAAATCCCTTGTTTAAAGCATAATTTAGAGCGTAGTTTAATGAATCCTTCAACATCCAAAAATATTTAGAGTTTTAATTAAATCTGCGCTCAATAATACCAACACCCTCAAATACAATTCGTTTAAACCAACCACATGCAGATACTAAAACGAATTGTTATATTTTTCATTTTTATGGGATTATTCTCAGCGTCATATCAAATTGGAGCAATAAGCGAAGTTGGAGAAGAAGAGGCCCAAACATTCCTTGAAGAATTTCAATCTTTAATTGAAGAAATTAATGCCATTGGAATATTTGCTCATAACTCCCTAGTCGCACTACCAATGTTTATCCCTGGATTTGGGATTGGCTGGGGATTTTTTTCAGCTTGGTCCACAGGATTTGCGTTTGCAGCGATTGTCTCCTTAATGCCAGAACTTGCTGAAATTCCTGCATTAGCTCTTCTTTACGTTTCGCCTTTTGGTATAATGGAGCTTGTTGCTTACACTATTGGAACTTCGAGAAGCTACATTTTGATTTGGATGATAATAAAAAAAATTGATCTTAAACCTGCTATGCGAGGAACAGCTATTGAGATTGGAATAATGATTGGTCTTCTATTAGGGGCTGGATTTTTAGAAAATTACATGATAACGTTAGCCCAAGAAAGCGGTTTAGGAATGCCTAGTTTCTAAAGTTTGTACTAATTTTATGTTTAGATATAATATTTATTTAATCTAAAATAATTTAGTAGCAAATTATAAACCGCGACATACATAGATCATCTAATGAAGCTAGCATTATCTGTCTTTTTTGTAATTGCTAGTCTTGTAGCTATAACACTTACAATAAGTGCTGAGGCTCAGGTTTCTCCAAACAAAGCGTATATTTTACAAGGTTCTGGTTTTGCTGTAACCGATGATTCTATCAAAACATCTGATGTTGATTTTGCATTGATAAGTGGTCAGAAAGCTGGAAGCAGCACAAGTATAGTAGTTGAAGATGGTTTTGTTACGCTAAACCAAGATGACTTCATTACAACTGATCTTAAGGGAACCGTACTACGTGATGGTAGATACATAAGATTATCTGGAATAGCTGAGAACGACGCAGGTGATGAAATTTCACTAAGAATCTTTGGCCGTCTAGTTCAGGATACTAAAGAAGGATCAATTTATGGTTTCACTGGAAAACTTGTATCTGAAGATGAATCACACAAAATTATCTATACTACAAAATTATCTGGCCTCACAATAGTCACTCCCACTCAATCTCAACAAACACAAGAGCAAGGAAAAACAACGATTCGAATTCTTTCTGGAGCTAGTACACAAGCTATTTCATCAACATACATCGGTTCTTCAAACACTCTTCGAGCTGGTTATTTCTCTCATGATAGAATAACAATTGAGCCTGGAACTTCTGTCATCATTGTAAACGATGATACTGTTTCACACCGAATTGTAAGTGGAATAGGACTTGGATCTTTTAATAGAGCCTCTCAAGGCGCCTTAGTTATTTGTGAGGAACCGCAAGAAAAACTTCCAAAGGGTTTTAGTTTTGCAGGAAGCGGTTGTACTTTTACCTTTGATGGAAGAATTGATACCGGTGAAATTAAACCAGGCGAGTCAAAAACTGTAACGTTTGAGGAGGTTGGTTTTTACAGGTTGATTGATCCAAAATATCCATGGATGAACATCGTTGCGTATTCTTTCCCTGAAACAGGTTCAAAAATAATTAGACAAGCTGGTTCAACTCAAAATTAATCAGTTTTTGTTTAGACTGGCGTAAGATTCAAGCTTTGTTTGATTGAATACCATTATACAGAGGTCAGAAAACTTTTTTCCTTCTAAATCCTTTACAACCCCTTCAAAAACACATTCCTTATCAGTTGTTAAATCTTCAAACACGTGAACTTTAAGCGTTGAAGTTTCAAAACCATTTTTTTTCAAATAATATGCAATTTCTGAAGGCATGAAATGTTTTTCTTGCGAGCTTGGCCAAGGCCTTGGAACTAAAATAACACTAAATCCATCAATTAATGCCTTTAACAACTCTAGTTTTTTTTCTTCAATCAATGTTGATACATGCATTGTAATTACCTTTGATTTATCAAGAGGAACTTTTGCATGAGACGCAGCAACTTGAATTGAGCTAACTCCTGGAATAATTTCAACATCTCCAAAAATCTCAATTAATCTATCTACTACTTCAGATTCGGAAAAATTTACATCTCCTGTGAAAGGAACTACTACAACCTTGTTATCTAACTCGGTTTTTACTTTTTGATACACATTTTCTTGATTTTTCATTGTGATTTCAAAAACTCGTTTTCCTGAAAGAAGAGACTCAATTGTTTTTAGAGTATATTTGTATCCTATTACGACATCAGAATTTTGAATAATTTTTTTAACATTCTCAGTCAAAAACTCTGGAGAACCAGGCCCAACTCCAACTGCATAAACTTTTGCCAATTTTACTTTGTAAATTTTTGTCTGTCTTTAATAAATTGCACAAATGGCTTCCAATCTACACGCAAGTATTTGGTTGGATCTTTTGCAGGATACTTTACCCAGTCTTGTACGATGGAAAAGCGATAACGTTCTTTTTTTCCATCCTTTGTATAGTCTAAATTCAAAACACTTCCCCATGCCTTCTCTTCATAATCTAAATGAGTTATATCATCAAAAGATATCTCTATATTCCTTTTATCTTCTAAATCAATCACCAAACTTTCTTCATTATAACCATCATGTCTTATCATTGTGTTTTTTGATTTCAAAAATATCAATACTTGACGTTGTACTACTGCTTCCCACCACTTCTTTTTAGCCTGCGTTTTATGAACAAACGCGAGATGTTTATCAGTTAAAATCAACATACCTTCCCTTCCTCCCATTGAGAAAAACTTCTTTGGTTCTCTCCATACTGATAATAAATGAGATTGGATTTGTTCAGAAGAATCCATAATCGGAAATTATGATAACATGTTAAAAACTAATACAATTGGCTTTTATGTAAGATTATAAAACTGCGTTACATTATGACCCATAAAACACTTTTTTTTGGTTTGATCGCATTACTAATATCCCCAACATACTTTGTTTTTGCCCAAGATGACAAATTAGTTATTTTACATACAACATCTGGGAAAATGGTTATTGAATTTTTCCCAGACGATGCACCAAATCACGTAAAAAATTTCCTTAAATTGGTTGAATCAGGATTCTATGATAGAACTATCTTTCATAGGATTATCAAAGATTTTATGATTCAGGGAGGCGATCCTAACACCAAACCTGGAGCATACACAAAAACTAGTGAATGGGGAACGGGGGGTCCTGGCTATACCATTGATGCTGAATTCAATAACATTTCACATAAACGTGGGATAGTATCGATGGCAAGGCTAACAGCTCCAAATACTGCTGGCTCGCAATTTTTCATAGTACACAAAGATACGCCATCGCTTGATGGAAAATATACAGTTTTTGGGCGTCTTGTTACTCAAGAAAGCTATGAAACATTAGACAAGATTGCATCACTTGAAACAGCCCCGAACAATATTGCATATGAGTGGGGTAAAGCTGAAATTTTAAAAACAGAAGTTGTTTCTAGATCCCAAATTCCAGATTTACTTGAACTTGAACAACCAGTACGAGCAGAAACTGGAATTGAACCATCCACGGGCAAATACACTAACAAAAAACTTGGCATCTCATTTATTGTGCCTACTGGCTGGCTTATTCAAGAGCCAGCAAAAACAAATGAGGACGTTCCTGACATCGTTGCTGTAGGACCTAAAATTTTTGATGTAAATCCAACCCTCTCTCTAAACATTGTATTTACTACTGGCAAAACCTTGGACCAACGAATTTTTGAGGTTCGACAAAAACTACAACCTGCAATAACTGAAGGGATTCTAAAAATCGAAAAAGAAGAAAGAACCACGATAAATGGGATGCCAACACATCTTACCGAAGCATCAGGCATATTTGAAATAGGAAATGCTACTGCAAACATAAGTTTTGCCGAAGCATTAATCGCTACACCAGACAAGTTTTATACAATTACATATTCTAATGACGAATCTAACTTTGACAAACAGAAAATTCTTTTTGAAAAAACCCTTAATTCGTTTACCATATTATCTGGGGCTACCTCAGATGAGAAAGAAAATCAAAAAGGTGGCGCTTGTCTTATCGCCACAGCAGCCTATGGTTCTGAATTAACAAAACAAATACAACAGCTTCGAGAATTAAGAGATAATACTGTACTTAAAACACAGTCTGGCTCTTCATTTATGGCCGCATTTAATGATGCATACTATTCATTTAGCCCAACTGTAGCTGATTGGGAAAGACAAAATCCCATATTCAAAGAAGCAGTAAAATTAACAATAACTCCCTTAATCACATCACTATCATTATTGCATCATACAGAAATAAATTCTGAGGCGGGAATGTTGTTTTATGGAATTGGAATCTTACTTTTGAATATCGGTGTTTATTTTATTGGTCCAGCTTTATTAATTCATAAAATGCGTAAATGAATTATTTTGCGATCTCTGCTCGCAAAGCATCATATGCTTTTGGCGCATCTTGCACATTAAGTATTATTATAATATTGTCTTGACTAAAGTAAGCATTAACTAACTCAATACCGTTTGCATGGAGAAGTTCAGCCACATAGGATACAGCGTCCGATCTGTTTTGGTCGGGTGGAAGAGTTATCTTGATCTTTGCCAAACCCGTGTTAAAAACACTTTCAGTGCCGGGCAGAGAATCAAAAAGTTTTCTAATATCGGCAATATCTTCAGTAAGAAATCTTAATGAATCAGTCAACCTAAAGAATTCATAATCTGGTGTAATTTGTGCAAACTTTTCTAATAACGAATTAGCACTCTCAGTGGGAAAGTCATTTTTAGAAAGTCTAATATCTAAAATTCCGTCTGTTAACGATAGACGTGCATTTTTTAGAATGGATTTTTCTTTAACCTCTTCTTTTTGTTCAAAGGAATCAGCGAATCTCTTTATCGCAACTACAATTGTGTTTAGGTTTACGGGATTTCCAAGTTGCTTTTCGACCTCTGGTTGAATTTTCACAGCCAATGCAGTATAGTTGATGATATCCATCTTCATACAGTCATAGATAGAGCGATGTCTGGTGATAATTTCACGAACTACGTCGGGCACGGAGACTGCTGTTACCTTCATACTAAACATTAAATAATGTCAGGTATAATAGGATTATGTAATTTAGCCGCAGAAATATCAAAAATATTTATATACTGTCATAAATATTACAATTAATAGGTGATTATGACAATGTTCTTTGATGACGAATTTGACAGACTCTTTAAGCGAATGTCAAGATCCTTTATGAACCTAGATGACTTGTTTGACGAGTTCAAATCGACAGGTTCTGTCTCTGGACCATTTTACTATGGTTATAAGATGACCATTGGGCCAGATGGAAAACCAGTTGTAAAAGAATATGGAAACGTCAGACCAGGACTTCTTCCAACAGCTGAATCCAGAGAACCACTTGTAGACACCATAGTGGACGAAAAAGAAAAACTACTGAAACTAGTAGCAGAAATGCCTGGTGTCGAAAAAAAAGACATCAAGGTAGTAGTGGAAGGAAAAGTGGTTTACATTGATGCAGAACACGACAATAAGAAATACCATGCAAAAGTTCCAATAAAATACAAAGTTGATGAAAACTCTGCAAAGGCATCCTACAAAAACGGTATTATGGAATTGATATTCAAGTTACAAGAGTCTGAAAAACCAAAAGGAAAAACTGTGGAGGTAGAATAAACCTCCATTTTTTTTATGGTGATTTTATGAAAGAGATTGAGCTAAAAATACAAGAGATTCCACAACAACATGTAGGAAAAGGACGTGCAATCATAGATCCTAAAATTATTGATGACTCTAAATGGAATAGTGGTCAAATTTTAGAATTAACATACAATAAAAAAACTCATGCCAAGCTTTGGCCAGGAACAACTGAGGATTACGGGAAAGGCCTTATCAAAATAGATGGTATAACAAGACAAAACATTGGCGCAGGAATTGGTGATAAAATTAAAGTCAAGGCTGTTGAAGCTGGTGTAGCTGAACAAATTGTTTTGTCTCCAACAGAAAAAGTTCATGCTGAGGGACTTCAAGAATACATGATTCAAAATTTTCTAAACCATGTTTTTACAACTGGCGATACTATATCAATTGGTACTCAACTTGGCAGTAAAATTCAATTTGTTATTACTAGCACAAAGCCAGCAAAACCAGTAATTGTAACAGAAAACACTGTTTTCAAACTTGGTTCATTAACAAAAGCAATTGATGCTGCATATCCAAGAGTGACTTATGA
>Ga0137829_10242012_pt1 | contig 13408 bp, 11 predicted proteins | sample OV2TP2_FD_97737 | JGI IMG/M metagenome (GOLD analysis project Ga0137829, IMG submission 97737) | reverse complement strand
GATTGCCGGTCACCGTGTAAAAAACCAGCTGACTCAGAGGGACCAAGCAAACCAGAAAGGCCGCGGGTTTTAACCAGGTGAGCATGGGGGATAGAATCAAATTGCCAATGGAATATTGCTAGATGCAAAAGCGAATACGCCGTAGCCAGAATACAGAATACAGGAGTGACAATGCCCTGCGCTGCTATGCCATCTCCCGATCACGAGGTTAGTAAAATTTCTTAAGGTCCATGCCTTGATACAAATGGGCGACCTGGTCGCCGTAACCGTTGAACATGAGGGTCTCGCGCCGGAAGAACTCTCCGATGCGCCGCTCTGTCGCTTGGCTCCAGCGAGGATGGTCGACCCGTGGATTGACATTGGAAAAGAAACCATACTCGTGCGGCGCTTGCTGACTCCAAGAAGTCGCAGGCTGCTTTTCGACGAAGCGAAGTTTGACGATGGATTTGATGCTTTTGAAGCCATACTTCCAAGGTACGACCAGCCGCAGTGGTGCGCCATTCTGATTAGGCAGTACCCGCCCATACATTCCAACCGCCAGCAGGCTGAGGGGGTGCATCGCCTCGTCCATGCGCAATCCTTCTACGTACGGCCAATCGATCAACGCAAAGCTGGAGCGAGTTCCACGCATCTCGTCGGGCCGGTAGGCCGTTTCGAAGCGGACGAACTTCGCAGCTGAAAGGGGGCGGACCATCTGAACAAGGTCGGCAAGCGGAAATCCCAGCCAGGGGATCACCATGGACCAGGCCTCCACGCATCGCAGCCGATATATCCGCTCCTCCAGCTGGCCTTCAGTAAAAAGGTCCTCGAGCGAATAGCGCCCCGGCTTTTCGACTTCGCCATCAACCAACACTGTCCACGGCTCGACTTTCAACTCCGCGGCGTAACGGGCTGGATCGCCTTTGTTGGGACCGAACTCATAGAAGTTGTTGTACTGGGTGGCATCGGCATACGGCGTGATGGCTTCGCCTTGCGCGACGACGGCGCGCCAGCGGGCGTCGCCCAGCTTGCCAACAAACCAAGGCGGGGCTGGAGACGCTGGGACGCCGGGATATTGCTCGGCCGCCCTAGCCAGCAAGGGCACCCCCACGGCCGCTCCGGCAAGCGCCCCCCCCTGAATGAAGCGACGCCGGCTTCGATAGATCGCCTCCGGCGTCACCTCGGATTCATGACAATCACCGCCTGCGGGGATTCTGATGAGCATGGCCAGCTCCGCGTATCAATTACAGACGAGCAATACGCGCAGCCAGGGGGAAAATCAACCCTCGACGCGCTTGCGCCGACGCAGTTGCATCAGGTACTGAACGGGACCCGAAACTGCATAGGCGAGGAAAATCAGCAGGAGAATACGAGGCGGGTCGCTGAATACCACCGCAAACACCAGCACCACGACCAGAATCGCAACGAAAGGAACGCGCCCCTTCAGATCGAGATCCTTGAAGCTGTAGTACTTGATGTTGCTGACCATCAGCAGACCGGCAGCGGCTACCATCAGCGCAAAGAGCATGACCAGCACCAGCGGCAGGTCGACGCCGCGAATACCCGTCTCGTCGAGCGCCCACACCGCCCAGACCCAACCGGCCACCACACCTGCTGCAGCCGGACTGGCCAGCCCGATGAACCAGCGCTTGTCCACCTTGCCGATCTGCGTATTGAAGCGCGCCAGGCGCAGCGCGGCGCAGGCAACGTAGATAAAGGCGACCGTGAGCCCGACATTACCCAACCCCGACAACGCCCATTCATACGCCAGCACAGCGGGCGCCAGACCGAACGCCACCATATCCGACAGCGAGTCGTACTCGGCACCAAAGGCACTCTGAGTATTGGTCAGGCGCGCAACGCGTCCGTCCAGACTATCAAGCACCATCGCGACAAAGACCGTCGCCGCGGCCACATAAAAATTGCCGTTGATCGCCGTGATGATCGAGAAGAACCCTGCGAAAAGGTTGGCAGTGGTGAACAGGTTCGGCAGCAGGTAGATGCCCCGGTGGCGGACCTTGCGGCCGTCGGCCTCCTGGGTTTCCTCCACATGCTCGTCGATCGGCAGAATGCTCTCTGGCTCGACTGGCTTGTTCGGCTCTTCGGATTGTCCACTCATGCGCATTCACCTTCTACAACAGGTACGGATAGATTTCGACCAGATCGGCACACCCACGGTTCAGCCTGGCCAAACCCGCGATTTATACCAGAAGCCTGGGGTGCAGAACGAAAAAACGCGGCCGAAGCCGCGTTTTCTTGAGCAGAAAACCGATCAGTTCTTGCTCTTGTCGACGATCTTGTTCGCCGCGATCCAGGGCATCATCGCGCGCAGCTTCTCGCCGACCACTTCGATGCCATGGGCGGCGTTGTTGCGACGGTAGGCAGTCATGGACGGATAGTTGGCAGCACCTTCGGTGATGAACATCTTGGCGTACTCACCGTTCTGGATGCGCTTCAGAGCGTTGCGCATGGCAGCACGGGATTCGGCGTTGATGACTTCCGGACCGGTGACATACTCGCCGTACTCGGCGTTGTTGGAGATCGAGTAGTTCATGTTGGCGATACCGCCTTCGAACATCAGGTCGACGATCAGCTTCAGCTCGTGCAGACACTCGAAGTAGGCCATTTCCGGAGCGTAGCCCGCTTCGACCAGGGTTTCGAAACCGGCTTTGACCAGCTCGACGCAACCGCCGCAGAGAACGGCCTGCTCGCCGAACAGGTCGGTTTCGGTTTCGTCCTTGAAGGTGGTTTCGATGATGCCGGTACGACCGCCGCCGACGCCACAGGCGTAGGACAGCGCGACGTTACGGGCATTGCCGGACGCGTCCTGGTAGATCGCGATCAGGTCAGGGATACCGCCGCCACGGACGAACTCGGAGCGCACGGTGTGGCCCGGAGCCTTCGGAGCGATCATGATCACGTCGAGATCGGCACGCGGCACGACCTGGTTGTAGTGGATCGAGAAACCGTGGGCGAACGCCAGGGTGGCGCCCTGCTTCAGGTTCGGCTCGATCTCTTCCTTGTACAGGCGACCCTGGAATTCGTCCGGGGTGAGGATCATTACCAGGTCGGCGGCAGCAACGGCTGCCGGCACGTCGCTGACCTTCAGGCCATGCGCTTCGGCCTTTGCGATGGAGGACGAGCCCGGGCGCAGGCCAACGGTGACGTCGACGCCGGAGTCCTTCAGGTTGCACGCATGCGCGTGGCCCTGGGAGCCGTAACCGATGATGGCGACCTTCTTGCCCTGGATGATGGAGAGGTCGCAGTCTTTATCGTAAGAAACCTTCATGAATTACCCCTGTTGCCGGCCTCGTGGGCCATTCGATAAAACGTTGCTGACTGACGAGACGAGGTGTCCGCCAGCCGTTAGATACTCAGCACTTTGTCGCCGCGAGAGATTCCGGTGACACCGCTGCGCACCACCTCGAGGATCGAAGCGGTACCAATGGCCTGGATGAAGCTGTCCAATTTGTCACTGGTTCCGGCCAGCTGAATGGTATAGACGCTGGTGGTCACGTCGACGATCTGTCCGCGGAAGATGTCGGTGGTGCGCTTGACCTCGGCGCGCTGGGCGCCGGTGGCCTTGACCTTGATCAGCATCAGTTCACGCTCGATATGGGCGCTCTCCGACAGGTCGACGAGCTTGACCACTTCCACCAGCTTGTTGAGGTTCTTGGTGATCTGTTCGATCACCTCCTCATGGCCGACGGTGGTCAAGGTCAGACGCGACAGGGTCGGATCTTCGGTCGGCGCCACGGTGAGGCTTTCGATGTTGTAGTTGCGCTGCGAAAACAGGCCGACCACACGAGACAGCGCACCCGGTTCGTTTTCCATCAGCAGGGAAATGATATGTCTCATGATCAGGTCCGCTCCGTCTTGCTCAGCCACATGTCACGCATTGCGCCATCCTTGATCTGCATCGGATAGACGTGCTCGGCGGTGTCGACGGCGATATCGAGGAAGACCAGGCGATTCTTCATGGCGAATGCCTCTTCCATCATCGGCTTGAGGTCCTTGAGATCAGTGATGCGCATGCCGACGTGCCCGTAGGCTTCGGCCAGCTTGACGAAGTCCGGCAGAGACTCCATGTACGAGTGCGAGTAGCGACTGTTGTACACCATGTCCTGCCACTGGCGGACCATGCCCAGCGCACCGTTGTTGAGGTTGATGATCTTCACCGGCAAGTCGTACTGCAGGCAGGTGGACAGCTCCTGGATGTTCATCTGGATGCTGCCTTCACCCGTCACCACCGCGACATCGGCTTCGGGGAAGTTCAGCTTCACCCCCATGGCTGCCGGCAGGCCGAACCCCATGGTGCCGAGACCGCCCGAGTTGAGCCAGCGGTTGGGCTTGTCGAACTTGTAGTACTGGCAGGCGAACATCTGATGCTGACCAACGTCCGATGCCACATAGGCCTCGCCCTTGGTGACCTCGCAGAGCACCTCGATTGCGGCCTGCGGCTTGATGATCGAACCATCGCCCTCGTTGTAGGGGAACAGCCGACCATTGCCGCGCCACTCGTCGATCTGCTTCCACCAGCTGGCCACGGTCTCGGCATTCGGCGCCTGGCCGATCTCCTTGACGATGGCGACCATCTCGGTCAGCACGCTGTCGACTGGGCCAACGATCGGGATATCTGCCTTGATGGTCTTGGAGATGGATGCCGGATCAATGTCGATGTGGATGATCTTCGCATTCGGGCAGAACTTGGTCGCGCCGTTGATGACGCGGTCATCGAAACGCGCGCCGACCGCCAGAATCACATCGGAGTGATGCATCGCCAGGTTGGCGGTGTAGCTGCCGTGCATGCCGAGCATGCCGACGAACTGGCGGTCGCTGCCCGGATAGCAGCCCAAGCCCATCAGCGTATTGGTCACCGGCAGGTTGAGCATCTTCGCCAGCTCGGTCAGTTGTGCCGAGGCCTTGCCCAGGATCACGCCGCCACCGGCGTAGATGATCGGACGCTTGGCGCCCAGCAGCAACTCCGCCGCCTTGCGAATCTGCCCCGAATGCCCACGTACGGCCGGGCTGTACGAACGCAGCTTGGCCTTCTTCGGATAAACGTATTCGAATTTTTCGGCCGGGTTGGTCATGTCTTTCGGAATATCGATGACAACCGGCCCTGGACGCCCGGACTCTGCGAGGTAGAACGCCTTCTTCATCACTTCGGGGATTTCCGAAGGATGCTTGATCATGAAGCTGTGCTTAACGATCGGCCGGGAGATACCGATCATGTCGGTTTCCTGGAAGGCGTCGGTGCCGACCATGGTGCTCGGCACCTGACCGGAAATGACCACCATCGGGATCGAGTCCATGAAGGCAGTGGCGATACCGGTGATGGCATTTGTCGCGCCAGGGCCGGAGGTCACCAACACCACGCCGGCCTTGCCAGTCGCGCGCGCATAGCCATCGGCCATGTGGGTGGCAGCCTGTTCGTGGCGAACCAGGATATGTTCGATGGCCTTTTCCTTGAAAAGCGCATCGTAGATATGCAGAACGGCACCGCCCGGGTACCCGTAGATGTACTTAACGCCTTCGTCACGCAGGGAGCGGACGACCATTTCAGCGCCGGATAAGAGTTCCACGTTGTTCACCTCTGAAACGCCAGATAGCGGTCCAAGCCGGAGCCGCCAGAAATAGGTTTACTGCCAACAGGGCATGAGCGACGGTGGTCGCCGACTACGTCAGCCACTGATTGAGCCAGTATTGGAAGAGTCCCTGGTGTCGCGGGCTCTCCACCCAGCGCGAGGTAACGCGTTGCGGGTGATGCAGGTCGGCGCGGGTAGCACCTCATGTCTGTCTAGACTGAGCCGGTATCGCTTGCGGCGAGGCGACTCAGGACAGCAAGCCTCGGATTGTTCGGATTCGGCACCCGCAAGTCAAGCCTGCCGTTGCGTTTGGCCAACCTCGAGCTGTGACGGGGCGCAGAAGCGCGGCTCTGTCTTTTGGGTATAGTGGAGGCCGTTTTCCGACCCGATGAAGGTAACAGCATGCGATTGATGTTTCTTGCGAGCGGCCTGATGCTGGCCCTTTGTGGCAACGCCATGGCGGCCCAGGTGTACAAATGGGTAGACGCCCAGGGCGTCACGCATTTTGGCGCTCAGCCGCCGCAGGGGCAGCAGGTGGAAACCGTGAACACGGTCGTCGCGCCAGGCAAATCGGTAACGCCGCCGGCACCGGCGGTACAGGAAATCGACGCCGAACCCGACCAGCGCACCATTGACCGCAAGGTCAAGCAGCAAGTGGCCGCGCAGGAGGCCGAGCGCAAGCGTTATTGCGAAACCCTGCGTACCAACCTGGCCCAGTTGCAGAACAATCCGCGCGTGCGGGTCGAAGAGAATGGTGAAACGCGGCGGGTCACCGAGGAAGAGCGACAGGCGCGAATCTCGGAAACCCGCGACAAGATTGCGGAAAACTGCAACTGAGCGCCATCTGAGCGACTGGCGCCGCCAAACGCGGCGCTAGCGCGAAGAGCTGTCGATCAGCGCATCGAAGCCGCGCAGGGCCTCAAGCAGCGTCACCACCTGGGACTCCCGATAGACCACCTCGGCCATGGCGCAGATGCCGGAGGCGGCAGGCAAAGGCTGATCTGCCTCGACGATGGCCTTCATCCGCGGCAGGAAAATCCACTGCAACCATTGCTCGAAGCGCAGCGTGTCAACGCAGAACGGCTCCACGCTGGCCAGAGCCTCTGGCGCCGGCGAATCCACACTCCACAGCCCCAGCACCCGCAGCTCGCGCTCGATCAGCAGCAGCTGCTGGGCAATCTCCGGCAGCCGGCGATCCATCACAGACTGACCTTGGCCCGCTCACGGGCCTGGGCCGCACCCGCACTGTCGCCCTGCCGCTCACGCGCCTGGGCGATCAGCTCCCAGAGACTGGCCTGCAAGGCTGGCCGACCACTGGCGTAACTCAACGCTCGACGTGACAACTGTTCGGCCTGGGTCGCGTCGCCCTGAGCCAGACGGACGTGGGCGAGGCGGGAAAGCACCTGCGGCTCGCGTGGCGCAATGCGCTGAGCGCGCTCGAGGCTCGAGGCGGCACCGTTCAGGTCGCCGCCACCCTGCTGCTGCTGCGCGGTGGTGAGCAACGCCAGGACCGGGCCATCAAGCTGCTCGTCAGCCGCCAGACCGCTACCTGAGGATGGAATGCCGCTGGGCATGCTTGGCTGTGGCGTGCTGGGCGGTGCGGAGATCGATGGCGCGGGCTGCCAGGCTGGCTGCGAACCGCTGGCGGTGCCACTGGAAGAAGAAAAAGGCACGTCCGGCGCTGCGAAGGTTTCAAGGGGCGCCGATGATCCCTGCGGCACCATTACCACGACACCGGAATCTTCCTGCTGCTGCCGTGGCACCTGGGCCGCGGCCGTGGCAGCGGGCACGCGATAGGCCTGCCGCGTGGCCATTTCCTCGGAAACAGGCGCGCCGGCGTCGACGACGGGTATCGAACGACGGTCCACCGTCGCGCAACCCTGGATCAGAACCACTGCTGCTACAACAGCTATCCACTGCTTATTCACTTTCTGACCTCTTCACAAAAAAGCACGGAATGCACGTCGGCTGCACCATCACTGCAACCAGCCACGCACCCAATCCATGACCGACTCTGCAGGGGCCTGTATGCCGCAGCCCGGCCCCGGCGCCGGTTCGCTGCCGCGAATATAGGGCATCTGCACGGCATCCGGGCAGCGTTCGTCGGTACCCAGTCCGCTACGGGCATCGACCCAGGCGTAGGTGACATTGTCCGGAACCGGCATCTGCAACGGCAGCGGGTCGGCCCGTCGCATGAAGTCGGTCCATACCTGCAGCGCCCCGGTGGCCCCGGTCAGAGACGTCTTGCCGTTGTCGTCGCGCCCCAGCCAGACCACTGCCAGAAGATCCTGGCTGAAGCCGGCGAACCAGCTGTCACGCGAATCGTTGGTGGTGCCGGTCTTGCCGGCCAGATTGAGCGACTGCGGCAGTCGGTTGTATGCCGAGCGCCCGGTGCCCTCGCGCATGGCGCGCTGCATGGCGTACTGGGTGAGGTAGATCGCACCCGGATCGAAGCGCTGCTGAATCTGGAACGGATAACGCTTGAGCGGCTCGCCGTCGGCGGTCAACACGCTGCGAATGCCCCGCAGCGGGGTGTTGAAGCCACCGTTGGCAAGCGTCTGATACATATCGGCCACTTCGATCGGACGCAGTCCGCCGGCCCCCAGCAGCATCGACGGGTAAGCCGGCCATTTGGGTGATGCACCCAGGCGCTCGAGCGTCTTCAGCACGTTCGGCACGCCCAGATCGAGCCCGAGCCGCGCGGTCGACAGGTTGTAGGAATTGGCGAGCGCCTGATACAGATACACCGTTCCATAGGCCTGACGCCCATAATTCTGCGGCTTCCAGACCTGCCCATCGGCACCTTTCACGGAGAAGGGCTCATCCTCGAGCAGACTGGTCAGCGTGTACTGGCTGGGCTTCTCCAGTGCGGCCAAGTAGATGGCCGGCTTGATCAGCGAACCGATCGGTCGTGAGGCATCCAGTGCCCGATTGAAGCCGGCAAACCCTGGCTGGCGGCTGCCCAGCATGGCCTGGATCTCACCGGTTTCCGGATTGGTGACGATCATCGCGCCCTCGACGCCCTCGGTGGCCTTGCCGAGTCGCTTGAGGGTTTCGCTCATGGCCTGCTCGGCCTTCAGCTGAAGCACCGGATCGAAGCTGGTGAAGACGCGCAGGCCTTCTTCGGTAAGGTCCTCGTCCCGATAGTCCTCTCGCAGCTGGCGCTTGACCAGGTCGAGGAAGGCCGGATAGGAACTGTCCGCCATGCTGCCGCGCTGGGTTACCCCCAGTGGCGCCTGCTTGGCCTTGGCCGCCTCATCGGCGCTGATGACCTGCTGCTCGGCCAAAAGATCGAGCACCAGATTGCGCCTTTCCAGGGCACGCTCGGGATTGCGCCGCGGGTTGTAATAGGTTGGCCCCTTGACCATGCCGACCAGCAACGCCACCTGCGGCAGCTTCAGCTCGGCCAGCGGCTGACCGAAGAAGTACTGACTGGCCAGGCCGAACCCGTGCACCGCGCGACGACCATCCTGACCGAGAAACACCTCGTTCAGATAAGCCTCGAGAATTTCCTGTTTGTCGTAATGCAGCTCAAGCAGCACCGCCATCATCGCTTCGGTGATCTTGCGGGTCATGCTGCGCTCGTTGGTCAGGTAGAAGTTCTTGACCAACTGCTGGGTCAGGGTACTGCCACCCTGGCGAACCTGGCCGGCAGTCAGGTTGACCCAGACCGCGCGGGCGATGGATTTGGGCGACACACCGAAGTGATTGAAGAATTCCCGATCCTCGACCGCAACCAGCGTTTCCACCAGATACGGCGGCACCTGATCCAGCTTGATCAGGATGCGATCCTCGTTGTGCGCGGGATACAACCCACCAATCAGCACGGGCTCCAGACGCGCCACAGGCAGAGCGCTCCCGTTGGCGCTGCTGAGGCCAGCAACGAAATCGCCGGAGAAGCGGACCCGCAACCGTTGCGACTGCTCGGCGCCTTCGTAGAACTGGAAGCCGCGGGTGTGCAGTTCGATGTCGTTGCCGGCAACCGAAGCGCCGCCCGGGCCGCTGACCGAGCGCTCGCGCCGATAGCCAAGAGCGTCCAGCTCGGCAAGGAAGTCGTTCTTGTCCAGCTTCTGACCGACGAACAGTTCCAGCGGCCGCGCATAGACCTTTGCCGGAATCGTCCAGCGCTTGCCGGAGAATTTCTCCTGCACGACAGCATCGAGATAGATGGCGAAACCGGCCAGGATCACCAGGCCGACAATGGAGAGCTTGACCGCCCAGCCCAACCAGGGGCGAGCACCACTGGAGCGGCGCTTGGAGCGATTTCGGGGGGAGCGAGGTTTAGTCATGGCGGCGCATTATACGCACTTTGCCGCAGCGGATTGACGGCCTCTCAGCGGTTTGCAGCGCAACGCTCAGCGGCCATAATGCCGGCGACTTTACGACTGTGTGGACTGCTTCGCAGTGGACTCGCACGCCCCGTTCAAGAACTTCGACAAGGAATGACCGTGAGCCAAGCACTGATCGCCGCCCTGCAGAATCCTGCCCTGTATCCGCACCCCACCGAAAGCTTTCGGGTCATCGAAACCCATATTTCCTGGGTGATCCTCACCGGCCAGTACGCCTACAAGATCAAGAAGCCGGTGGACTTCGGCTTCCTCAACTTCACCGATCTGGCCTCGCGCAAGCATTTCTGCGAAGAGGAGCTGCGCCTCAACCAGCGCATGGCACCTGACCTCTACCTGGAAGTGTTGCCTGTCACCGGCTCGCCTGATGCTCCGGTGATCGGCGGCGACGGCAATCCCTTCGAGTACGTGCTGAAGATGCGTGAGTTCCCGCAGTCCCAACTGCTGGCCGAGGTCCAGGCCCGCGGCGAGCTGACCGATGCGCATATCGACGCTCTGGCCGAGCAGATCGCAAGCTTCCACCTCAGCACCCCGCAGGTACAGCCGGACCACGCGCTGAACAGCGCCGATGCGATCGTCGCACCGATGCGGCAGAACTTCGAACAGATACGCCCGCTGCTCAGCGAGCCGGAAGACCTGCGCCAGCTGGACGCCCTCGAAGACTGGACCGAAACCAGCATCACGCGCCTGCGCCCGCTGCTCGAACAGCGCTGCCAGCAAGGCTTCGTTCGCGAATGCCATGGCGACCTTCACCTGGGCAATGCCACGCTGATCAATGGCAAGGTCGTGCTGTTCGACTGCATCGAATTCAACGAGCCGTTCCGCCTGATCGATGTCGCCTCGGATGCCGCCTTCCTGGCCATGGACCTTGAGGATCGCGGACTGAAATGCCAGGCCCGGCGCTTCATCAATGGCTGGCTGGAGCACACCGGCGACTATGCCGCGCTGGCGTTGCTCAACCTCTATAAGGCCTATCGTGCGTTGGTTCGCGGCAAGGTCAGCCTGTTCCGCCTGTATCAGGAGCAGGACGCCGTGCAGCGCAAGGTTATCCTGCGCCAGTACCGCAGTTACGCCAATCTCGCCGAAAGCTACAGCGCGATTCCGTCCCGCTTCCTCGCCATCACTCACGGTGTATCGGCCGTCGGCAAGAGTCACGTCGCGCTACGCCTGGTCGAAGCGCTCGGCGCGGTGCGTCTGCGCTCGGATGTCGAGCGCAAGCGTCTGCACGGCGAGCAGGCCGAGGCGCAGGCAGGCCAGCTCGATAGCGGCATCTACAGCCAGCAAGCCAGCGAAGCGACCTATCGCCACCTGCACCAGCTGGCGACTGCCGCACTGCAGGCCGGGTTCGCCGTGGTCATCGACGCGGCCTACCTGAAGCAGTCGCAACGCCAGGCGGCATGGCAGGCAGCCGAAGCGACCGGCGTGCCGTTCCTCATCCTCGATTGCGAGGCTCCGGAAGCGGTGATCGCCCAGTGGCTCGCTCAGCGTCAGGCCGAAGGCACCGATCCGTCCGACGCGACAATGGAGGTGGTCCGCGCGCAGCAGGCCAGCCGCGAGCCGCTGAGCGACAGCGAGCGCCTGCACAGCTGCCGGGTCCAGACGCAGGATGCCGGCAGCCTCGACGAGCTGGTCGCCAACATCCGCCAGCGCCTGCCGGGGCTTTGACCGTTAGGCACCGTCGCGGGCAGGCCGCGGCGGTGCCTCTATACTCCCGGTATAACAACCGTGGGAATGCCTATGCCTGCCAGCGAACCCCGCCTCTCCCGAGCCGGAGACAGCGTTCAGCTGTTTTCCAGCCGCTCCGATGACTACGCCCGTTATCGCCCGACCTACCCGGAGGCGCTTTTCGCCTGGCTCGCCAGTCAATGCGAGGCGACCGACAACGCGCTGGACCTGGCCGCCGGGAACGGTCAGGCCAGCCTTCCGCTGAGGAGCCACTTCCGCCAGGTGCTGGCCTGCGATGCCAGCGTCGAGCAACTTGCCGCGGGCGACGGTTGGGCCGACGTACAGCGTTTCGTCGCCCAGGCGGAGCGCCTGCCCCTTCGCAGCGGCCAGCTCGACCTGCTGATCGTCGCCCAGGCACTGCACTGGTTTGCCACGCCGGCGTTTTTCGATCAGGTGCGACAAGCACTGAAACCCGGTGGGCTGTTCTGCGCCTGGTGCTACAGCCTGCTGGAGGTATCGCCGACGCTGGACCCGCTCATTCGACGGCTATACGGGACGACACTCGATGGTTACTGGCCCGCCGGTCGGGCCAGCGTCGATGCCGGCTACAGCGACATCCCACTCCCGTTCGCCCGCATCGATACGCCGGGCTTCGCCATCGAAGCGCACTGGAACCTTGCCGAGCTGCTTGGCTACCTGCGCACCTGGTCAGCGGTCAAACAGTGGCAACGCCAACATGGCCGCGACCCCATCGCGCTGCTGGAGCCGGAACTGGCGACCGCCTGGGGGCCACCCCAGCAGCGGCGACCCATCCGCTGGCCGCTGCACCTGCTTGCAGGCTTCCCCAACCGCTAGCACCGCAAGGATGCCGCCATGCACGACGAACTGCTTTCGCTCCGCAATCTCGGCAAGACCTCGGTGCAGTGGCTGCACGCATCGGGCATCCACACTGCTGCGGATCTGCGCCGACTGGGTGCGGTGAGCTCCTATCGCGCGGTGAAGGCACGTGGGTTTGGCGCGTCGAAGGTGCTGCTGTATGCCATCGAAGGCGCCCTGCGCGACGTGCCCTGGCAGCAACTGCCGGCCCCGCTGAAGGAAGAACTGAATCGGAACCTGGGCAGCGAACTCGACAACTAGAGCTAGCTCACAACCTCTGCGCGGCGTGATTTACTCGCTCGCCCGACCAGGCCTATTGTGCGCCGACGTGACCCTGCCAATCGTCTGCCCGTTTCGTTCAAGGATTACCGACATGTATTTACTCGGGGAGCAACCGGCGTACGCCGATCGCCTGATCACTCGCCTGCAAACCATTCCCACCCAGCTGCTGGAAGGTCTGCAGCCATCGGGCCCCAACCTTGAACTCAAACACACCGACGACCTGTGCGCGGAGCTGCCTGCACAGCAGCTGTTCATTATCGAGACCGGGCTGCTGCATGCGCTGATCGATGGCAAGCCACTGTTCTACCTTCAGGAAGGCGACCTGGTCGGTCTGCGCCAGTCGAGCGATCTGCCCGAGTGCCGCTATTGCAGCGACGAGCCCATCAGCCTGGTGCCCTACTCGCGCAACGCCGTGTTCCAGCACATCCATGCCGACGAGCACCGCCAGGAGTTGTTCACTCAGTACCTGATCGGTCACACCGCGTTGCTGGGCGACGCCCTGGCGCGCCTCAAGCAGCCGGAGATCCGCCCCGCTACCGGCTTCAAGCATTTCGCCGTAGGTGAGGAGCTCATTCGCCAGGGCGACGAAGCGGACAATGTATTCATCATCATCGAAGGCCACGCCGAAGCCATCGTCGACGGACAAAAGGTTGGCGACGTACAGAAGGACGA
>Ga0137829_12629975_pt1 | contig 13427 bp, 10 predicted proteins | sample OV2TP2_FD_97737 | JGI IMG/M metagenome (GOLD analysis project Ga0137829, IMG submission 97737) | reverse complement strand
GTGTCCCGTTCATGCAGTTCGAAAGTCGCCGTTGGGCGGGGATTGATCTCCAATATCCTGAAATCATTACCGGTGTCGACCAGGTCCAGGCCGCACAGTCCCTGCAGGGTCAATGCCTCTGCCAGGCGGTAAATGACAGCCTCAAGCTCCGCGCGGTATGCCAGGGCGTCACCTGCAATGCTCACGGCGCCGGCATAGCGGTAGTCGCCCGCCGCGCTGGCGCAGGTCCAGGTTTCATTGAAACCGGCAATCCTCGCCCGGATGCCGTCAGCGATAAATACGGCGGACAGGGGACGCCCCTCCAGTCTTTCCTGGAGATAATGTTCCGGCGGGAGGGCCTCCCTCGCGAGGTAAGGCCGGATATGGCCGCCGCCCGCTCCGCCGCAACGTTTGAGCAGCCAGTCACCGGCCCTCGCCGGCTGCATGCGTACCTCCGGGTGCGGTATGCCGATCCTGTCAAGCAGGGTAAAAAACCGCAGCGGGTCCTTGCATTCTCTGACGGTACGTGCCGAATTTCCGCAAAGCCGCCCGTAGCGAGGGATTTTTTCCAGTATCTCCGGGCTGGCTTCGAGGCCGCCGCCGGTGACGATACCGGCCAGTGGCCATCCATGAAACCCGTCCAGCAAGTGTAGCAGATGATCACCCTCGATCCGGTCAGCACCACCGGCGACGGCGTTGCAGCTCAATGCCAGGGCGGCGGTGTCCACATCGGCAAACCGGTCGATAACGTGGACGGCAATCCCCGCCCGTCCGGCGGATGTAGCCAAGGCGCGTCCGGACTGGGCGATGATCAGGTAGGGCCTATTTTGCGGCATATTCTCTGGCCGTTTTGAAGGCCTGCACGTGGTCGAGGTACAGGGGTTCATCGGTGTTTTTCATCATCTGGAACATCCGGTAATGGACCTTGTACTTCACATTGCCAATGGCCAATGCGCCGATACTGACGGCCCGGTTCGGCGTGAACTCCAGTTCCTTGCCCATATCATGCAAATCCACGCCTTCGATTCCGGCGGGTGGCACGGCGTTGACATCCGCGGCGACAACAAGCCTCGGCGCCTTTTCAAGTTGAGATCGCGTCAGGATCTGGATGCCGGCCCTGGCCGCCCCCACGACCACATCCGAGTTCTCTAGCAGTTTGAGGATTGCCTCTTCCGAACCCGAATCCTCACCCTGCATCCTGACGCTGAAGCGCTTGTTATATTCCTCCGCAATTTCCTGCCCGACTTTCTTGCCGCGGTGGGAAGCGAGAAACACATTGGCGCCGCAACTGGTGGCCAGAATCCCGGCACAGACCCCCACCGGGCCCGTGCCGCCGAAAATATGGATATTCTTGCCTTCCAGATCATTGCCGGTTTTCTTTTTCAACCACACCTCGATGCACGCCACCAGCGCCGCGGCGGTGGTAATCGCGCCGCTGGGATCCACAAACACCGAGACGACAAACGGCGGCACCATGGCCACCTTGGCCCGTAGCAGCATGTCCACTGCCAGTCCGAATTCCCGGCCGCCGATGAATATACCGGTGCGTTTCACGCCGGTCGGGCCGCGGGAAAAGATGGTGTCCTGCGTCAGGGAATGGATGTCCTCGAGATTGACTTCCGTGTAGGGGATGACGCCGTCAAATTCCGCTTCGTAGGCCATGTTGACATCAAACGGGCTGACGTTTTTCGTCGGATTGAAGATGTGCAGGAGATACGGGTCTTTCATTATTGTTATGCTCCTGCGTCGCTCTCAGAGGTGTTTTAGCTTGATATTTCCCGCCGCGGGCATCGGCTCGAGCCTGACTTCGGCCTTCTGATTCCGCGCCCGGCAGAGTTTGAAGGCGAGGCCCTGTTCGGCATGCCACTTGTCCCGCGCCGTTTTCAATGCCTGATAGGCCTGGGTTTCATTGGCAAACAGGGCGAAACCGGTGGGTCCCCAGGAACTCTGACCGATGCCGGCCGCCCCGTGCGCCTGCATCCACGGCAGGATCTCCCTGACATGGGGACTGCAGAAGCGACCCCCCTGGACGGCCGCGAAATGGTCGCCCACCCGCTCCTGAATCGCCGTAATGGCCGCGCCGAACCGCCGGCAATCCGCCTCCACCAAGGCCGGCAGCACCTGCATCAGGGTGAGCCGGCAGAGGTATTCCGTTATCCGCTCGCCGATGGGCGGCAGATGTTGAAACGCCTCCCGCTCGTGGTCACCGTGGACGCCCTGCCGCTCCTGATCAAACACCAGGACAAGCCGCCACGCTTCCGGGAAACGAAGATGACTGATGATCGGCGGGACGCCGGTGTGGTCTCCGCGGCCGCCGTCGACCAGAAACCCGCCCAGGGAAAAGGCCCCCACGCCGATGCCGGACCGGGCGCCGCGGCCCATGAGGTTGGCGATTTCCCGGACCGAAATCTCCCGCTGATAAAGCGTGGCGATGGCGGTGCCCACGGCCAGCGACAACTGAGTCCCCGATCCAAGGCCGGCGTGTTCCGGAATGGCCTCATGGACGGTAATGGCGATGCCCTTGGGTATGGAGAGATGCTCCAGTATCCGGCCGGCGTAAAGACTGGCACGGTGGCTGGAGGGCCCCTGGATGATAACGTCATTCGACGGGATTGCGGTGAGGCGGGTGGCGATGTCTTCCAGGCATACGCCAAGGCTGCCGTAGGTTCTACCCAGGCCGCCGTGCATGTCGATGAAACCGAGATGTAAACGCGCGGGGGAAATGACGGTCACCCTCAGCTTTTCCTCTGCAGGCCCCGAAAAATGTTCGTTGTGATCAGTCAAGATTAGGTACTTGGGCGCATCCGGGATGATGGGCAGGCTCTACACGTAAACAGCCTGCACGTGCCCTATCATACTGCATGAACGATAATTGAGATACACTCAAGGACTGCTGCTCAAGCCCTTGTCGCAGGTGAATTTTTCCGGTGTGCATTAGCCGTCCAGACGACTATAATAGAGGCTGATCATCAGTGACAATAGTGTCGTGATAAAAAGCAGGCGCAGGCATTTTTACCGCCATGTTGTCAGAATGACCCCCAGTAACAGTGACTTGGAGCATTTCGTGGCGGAAACCATGATCCTGATCCCCGGCCGGTCGAGCAAGCAGGGGACATCTCTCAACAAAGGCAAGCTGAAAGAGGAATACCTTGAAGTGACTTCCACGGTGGAGATGAACCCGGACGATATGGCAAGATTAAACCTGCAGGATGGTGACCCGGTGCGCCTGAGCAACGCCACGGGCGAGGCTATCGTCCGCTGCAAGGGCCGCAAACCGGGAGAACTGCCAGCCGGCGTACTGTTCATCGCCTATGGCCCGCCGTCCTCCCGCCTGATGGCCAGTGACACCGCGGGCAGCGGGATGCCGCTCTCGAAACAGATGGAGGTCCGGGTGGAAAAGGCGGATGGCTCACCCGCCGGAAATGCGGAGACGAGGTTACCGAATGAGTGAAAATATTCAGATAGTCAAAAATGCTACCTGTACGTTCTGCGGCTGCGTCTGCGATGACATGGAACTCACCGTGGACCTGGACCAGAAAAAAATCACCAAGGCGAAAAACGCCTGCGTGCTGGGACGGGCGTGGTTCGCCGAGCATGGCGTTAGCGAAGGTCCGGCGGCGGCGATCGACGGCCGGGAGGTACCGATCGAAGAGGCGGTGGAAGAAGCGGCCAGGGTGCTGGCCCGGGCCCGATTTCCGATCACCTACGGTCTGAGCGACACCACCTGCGAGGCCCAGCGCCAGGCGGTGGCCATTTCCGACATCATCCAGGGCAACGTCGACACCACCACCTCGGTCTGCCACGGGCCATCCGGCATCGCTTTCCAGGGTGTCGGTGAAAGCACGATGACGCTTGGCGAGGTGAAAAACCGGGCGGATTTCGTGATGTACTGGGGCGGCAACCCGGCCGAATCTCACCCCCGGCACTTTACCCGTTACGCCGTAACACCCAAGGGCATGTACATCCCCAACGGCAAGAAGGATCGCACCGTGGTGCTGGTCGATGTCAGGAAGACGCCGAGCACGCCGGTCGCCGATATCTTTTTACTGGTCAAGCCCGGCCGTGATTTCGAACTCCTCTGGGCCCTGCGCGCCCTGGTCAAGGGTCGCCGGATCAACCCCGGGATTGAAGCGATCACCGGTGTCTCGCTGGAGACTCTCACGGATCTCGTCGAACGCATGAAAAACTGCCGCTACGGCGTGCTGTTTTTCGGCATGGGACTGACCATGACCCGCGGCCGGCACTTCAATTCCGGCGCCCTGCTGGCGCTGGCCACGGATCTCAATGAATACACCCACTTCGTCGCCAAGCCGGTCCGCGGCCACGGCAATGTGACCGGTGCGGACAACGTCGTATCGTGGCAGACGGGTTACCCGTTCGGCGTCAATTTCAGCCGCGGCTACCCGCGCTTCAACCCCGGTGAATTCACCACGGTGGACACGCTGTCGCGGGGCGAGGCGGACGCCGCACTGATCGTCGCGAGCGACCCGGCTTCCAATTTCCCGCGTGCCGCCACCGAACACCTGCGCCGGATCCCCGTCATTACACTGGACACGAAACAAACGGAAACCACGAACCTCTCCCACGTGGTCTTCACCACGGCCACTTACGGCATCAACACGGCAGGCACGGTGTACCGGATGGACGATGTCCCGATAACACTGCGGAAGGCCTTTGATTCGCCGTACCCTACGGATGAAGAGATCCTGACCGCGATCAGAAAACGGGTTCATGAACTGGTACTGGCGAGGCGAGTTGCGACGGGGGCGCGCGGCGAGGCAAAAGTTGCGCAACGGCAACCGGTATAACACCAGCGAATCCCCCTTTTCCGGGATTCCACAAATAATAATAACAAGAACAAAGAGGCGCCGATGACATCGAGGCTGCGCATCGTCAACGGCAAGGTTCATGACCCCGCCAATGGCATCGATGGCGCCGTCCGCGATATCTGCATAGAAGACGGCAGGATCGTCGAATCGGTGCCCGAAGATACACCGCACATCGACGCCGCCGGCATGGTGGTCATGCCCGGCGGTATTGATATTCACTGTCACATCGCCGGACCCAAGGTCAACCTGGCGCGGAAACTGCAACCCGAAGACCACCGCCGCGATCCTCACCCCGGGACCGCCTTCACCCGCTCCGGCACCGGTGGCACCGTACCCTCGACCTTTGCCACGGGTTACCGGTATGCCACGCTGGGCTACACCACCGCCATGGAAGCGGCCGTGACCCCGATCGGCGCCCGCCATACGCTGGAGGAACTGCACGACACCCCCGTCATCGACAAGGGCTTTTACGTGCTGCTCGGCAACAACATATTCCTCCATCGCCTGCTGAAAGAAGGCCAGTATGAGGAATTTCGCCAGGCCGTGGCCTGGTGGCTGAACTCCACCAAGGCCTATACCACCAAGCTGGTGAATCCGGGCGGCGATGAACCCTGGAAAGGCAGGCGCAATACCAACGTCAGTGATATCGATGAAAAAAGCGACGTCTTCGACATCTCGCCGCGCCAGATCATCGAGGCCTTCGTCAGGACGGTGGCGGAACTGCGGTTGCCCCATCCGCCGCACATCCACTGCAACAATCTCGGCCACAGCGGCAATTACCGGACCACGCTGGAGACCATGCGCACCGCCGGCGACCAGCGCCTGCACATCGCCCATATCCAGTTCCACAGTTACGGCGGCGTACCGGGCAAAAATCCGGAATCCAGGGCGGCGGAGATCGCGGAGTATATCAACAGCCATCCCAACATCACCTGCGACGTAGGCCAGGTCATGTTCGGAAAATCGACGATCATGACGGCGGACGCCCCGCTCGCCTACATGCTGCGCGGAATCAGCAAGAACAAATGGGTCAATGCCGATACGGAATGCGAGAGCGGCTGCGGCATCGTGCCATTCAGCTACCAGGAACACGTGTTTGTTCACGCCCTGCAATGGGCCATCGGCCTGGAACTGTTTCTGTTGTCCGAGGATCCCTGGCGGATCATTCTCTCGACGGATCACCCGAACGGCGGCTCATTCATGAGTTATCCGAAGCTCATCCGCCTGTTGATGGACAGGGAATTCCGCCGCGAGGAGACGGGCAAGGTCAACCGGAAGGCCATGCACAAGTGCCGGCTGATGGATCTCGACCGGGAATACACCCTGAACGAGATCGCCATCATCACGCGGGCCGGCCCGGCCCGGGCCCTGGGCCTGGCCCACAAGGGCCATCTGGGGCCCGGTGCGGATGCCGATATCACCATTTACGAGGAACAGGAGGACCGGGAGCTGATGTTCAGCGCCCCCCGCTACCTCATCAAGTCCGGCAAGACGATCATCCGGGATCACGAGTTCACGCACGATCACACCGGCCGTCTCCTTCACGTCGCCCCTGCTTATGACGAGGACATCGCCGGTACCGTGCGGACCTTCTTTGAAGATTACTATTCCATAGAATTTGAAAATTATGCCGTCAATGATCATTACCTGCATGATCACGAAATAGTCCCCACAAGCTGATGAACATCAGATCGACAGAAATTGCGGACACCTTCGCCGAGGCATTCAAGATGTGGGGGGCGCGCATCGTGGTGACCGCGGCAACCCGGCAATGGGCCATGGCGGCCGCCCGGTCGATGACAGGTTTTGCGACCTCCGTGATCGGCTGCAAATGCGAAGCGGGCATTGAACACGAGCTCGGCCCCGGGGACACGCCGGACGGGCGGCCGGGCGCCAGCCTCCTGCTGTTCACGACAGACAGGGAGGGCATGGGCAAACGGCTGGTGGAACGTATCGGCCAATGCGTCATGACCTGCCCGACGACAGCCTGTTTCAACGGCCTGGAGGCGGAAAAGACCGTACCCGTCGGCGGCCTGCTCCGGTACTTCGGCGACGGTTACCAGATCAGCAAAAAGCTGAACGGCCGCCGCCTGTGGCGGATACCGGTCATGGATGGTGAATTCCTGGTGGATGAACAGTTTGGCGTGCAGCCCGCCGTGGGCGGGGGGAACATCCTGATCCTCGGCAGGGATCAGGACACGACATTGCGGGCGGCGCGGGCGGCGACCCGTGCCATGCGCGCGGTTCGCGGCGTCATTCTTCCCTTCCCGGACGGGGTCGTGCGCAGCGGCAGCAAGGTTGGCTCGCGTTACAAGTCGCTGATCGCCTCGACCAATGACGCCTATTGCCCTACCCTGCGCGGTGTCGTAGCTGGCTCGAATATCACGGGCGATACGAACTGCGTGCTGGAGATCGTCGTAGACGGCCTGGACGTGGCGGCGGTGGCCGAGGCGATGCGTCTCGGACTGTACGCGGCGGCAAAACCCGGCGTCCGGCAGATCACGGCGGGCAATTACGGCGGCAATCTGGGCCAGTATAAAATCGAACTGAAAACCCTGCTCAATATTAAATGACCCGGATTAATCCACAGCGCGCATGGCGCCGGCCAATCCGATCGCCGCTGATCAGGGCTGGACAGACTCCGGCTGGATCGGGGAACAGGCGATGAGCCTGAATCTCACGCTGCATACGCCGCCCGCCGTGCCGGTGGAAGCGGAAATCCTTACGCCCAACGGCACCGCCGGCCTGGATGACGCGGCGGTGGCTTCCCTGGCCGTGCTGCACGGAAATCAACGCGTACCGATCGGTGATTTCTTCAGGGTCAGGGGCAGGGGCAATGGGGTCATTCACCTCGAAGGCGATCTGTCGCGCATCAAGCACATCGGCGCCGGGATGAGCGCCGGCCAGGTTATCATCCACGGCGACGTGGGCGCGCATCTCGGTGCCGGGATGTCGGGCGGCGAAATCCACGTCAATGGCAACGCCGGTGACTGGGTCGGCCCGGAAATGTCCGGTGGACGCATCACCATCACCGGCAACGCCGGCCACATGGTCGGCAGCGCCTATCGCGGAAGCACCACGGGGATGCTGGGCGGCGAGATCATCGTTCACGGGGACGTCAAAAACGAGACCGGCCATGCAATGCGCAATGGCCTGATCGCCGTTGGCGGGAGCGCCGGCGATTTTACCGGCGTCAACATGCGCGCGGGAACGATCGTAGCCCTGGGCGAGCTGGGGATACGCACCGGTGCCAGCATGAAGCGTGGCACCATCGTCAGCATGCACGAGGCGGATATATTGCCCACCTTCACGTATGCTTGCCTGTACGGGCCGGTATACCTGAGAATCCTGTTGCAGCACATCAAGCGGCTGGGTTTGCCGGTCACCGATGAATACATACAGGGCCAGTACCACCGCTGGTGCGGTGACGGCGTTGAACTCAACCGGGGTGAAATCCTGATTTACCGGAAGCGCTGACGCGGCAGGAGCGGGTATCGTCCTGACCGCCCACTGTGAACGAACCATGACCTTCACGGCAAGGAGAGAAACATGACGACCATAGTGACTGATAACTGCAAAGGCTGCCGATTCACGGACTGCGTGACCGTATGCCCGGTTGCCTGTTTCCATTACGATGACGAGATGCTGTATATCGACCCGGATGTCTGCATTGATTGCAGCGCCTGCATACCCGAGTGCCCGGTCCAGGCGATTTACGAGGGCGACGATATTCCTGAAGACAAAAAACACTGGATCGCCATCAATGCGGAACGGGCGCCAAAACTGCCCGTATGCGAAGAGAAGATGGACCCCCTTCCCGGCGCCGAGGAAAGAAAGACGGCTTTGGGGTTTTGACAGAGAAAAGACAAGTGCTAAGGACTGAGTGCTGAGAACTGAGTATTGAGATACCTGATATGATTTTTTTCAGGCATCAGTCTCCTGTCCAATAAATTACCTTGCGAAATACCGGACCACCGGGCGTTCCCCCGGAAGACCGTGTGCCGCAGGGATGCGGCACTCGAGCCAACAGGGATGACTTTACGGCGTGTCTTCCGGGGGAACGCCCGGTGGCATGTTTCTAGATACACTTTAAATGCAGGGAAACAATAACAATGAGCCAACTGGGATCACCCGAGTATCCATTACGCGTCGCCATCGTCGGCAGCGGTCCAAGCGGATTCTATGCCACCGAAGCCCTCCTGAATTCCGCCATTAATATCAGGGTTGACATGTTTGAACGCCTGCCCGCGCCCTATGGCCTGGTGCGCAACGGCGTGGCGCCGGATCACCCCAAGCTGAAACAGCCCATCCGCTTATACGACAGGATCGCCGGAGCGCCCGAGTTCAATTTTCTCGGCAACGTAGCCATCGGGCGCGACATCACGGTGGACGAACTGCGCCGCAGCCACCATGCCGTGATCTTTACCTGCGGGGCGGAAACTGACCGGAAACTGGGCATCCCCGGTGAAAATCTGCTCGGCAGCTACACCGCCACGGAATTTGTCGGCTGGTATAATGGCCACCCCGATTACCGGGACCGGACGTTTGACCTCTCGCATGACGTCGCCGTCATCATCGGCCAGGGCAACGTGGCCGCGGATGTGAGCCGCATCCTGGCGAAAACCGTGGATGAACTGAAACATACGGATATTGCCCAGCATGCGCTCGAGGTGCTGGCCGAAAGCCGCGTCCGTGACATCCATGTCATCGGCCGCCGCGGCCCGGCCCAGGCGAAGTTTACGCCCAAGGAACTCAGGGAATTCGGCGAACTGGCCGATTGCGACCCCGTTGTAAACCCCGACGATCTGACGCTCAATCCCGAGAGCGAGCGGGAGCTGCAGGAAAAATCCAATGTTACGAGCGCCAAGGTCTATCAAATTTTCAGGGAATTTTCTGAGCGCCCGACTTCGGCCAAAACCAGGCGCTGTTATTTCCGGTTCCTGTTAAGCCCCGTTGAGCTCATCGGCAACGGCAGGCTGGCAAAAATCAGGCTGGAAAAAAACCGGTTGCAGGGCGAGTCGTTCAACCAGTCGGCGCAAGGTACTGGGGAAAAAATTGAACTTGAAACCGGCATCCTGCTCCGGAGCATCGGTTATCGGGGGGTCCCCATTGCCGGTGTACCGTTCGACGAAAGGCGTGGGATATTCCCGAATGAAAACGGCCGCATCACCCTGGATGGCGAGGTGATCCCACAGCTTTACACGGCCGGCTGGATCAAGCGCGGACCGACCGGCATCATCGGGACCAACCGCGCCGACGCCGTGGCCACGGTTAAAGCCCTTCTCAGTGACCTCGCGACCCTGGATACCCAAACCCCGAAGCGCGGGGCGGAAGACCTGCTACCCCAGCTCGACCGGCGCGGTGTGCGCTACCTGAACTTTGCCGAATGGAAGATCATCGACGGCAAGGAGATCGAACGGGGCGCGCCACGGGGTAAACCCCGGGAAAAATTCACCACGGTTGGCGAGATGCTCGCTGTCCTAAAGTAACGCCCGCGCCAAAACCGCCGGGCACAGACCAACACCCGCGGGACATAAAACAGATATCCAATGGGGCCCCGACAAAACCCACCTGCCTGTCCCCGAAGCGCCTCCGCAGGTTTTCACGCAAGCGCTTGCGCGCCCGCCAAGTGTGCCATTAACATGACCTTCATACCGTCGCGGACAGGTTATATAACTTTTTGATTTTTATTGGCTATCTCGTTTGACACGGGCAAAACCGCAGGTAATATTGCAGTGCACAATAAAAAGCCGGAAATTTCGCTCCCTGTTGTCGGATGGCGCCTGTCCCGACTCTTTGCTGGCAACCGGCGATTATGCCCCTGAAAACATTCCACGATATCCCCTGCCCCTTCTGCAGCCTGCTCTGCGACGACCTGGTGATCGGTAACCGGAACGGTGTCCTTACGGTAAAAAAGAACGGCTGCCACAAAGCCATCAGAGGCTTTGAGCCGTCCAGACCCGACGCCAGCCCGCTGATCAAGGGTAAAAAGGCCACGCTGGCCGAGGCCATCGGCGGCATGGTTGCCATCCTGCGCAAGGCCAGCCAACCCCTGATCACCGGTCTTGGCACTGATGTCAATGGCTTGCGTTCGGCCATCCAGCTGGCGGAACGGACAGGGGCCATCATCGACCATATGCACAGCGCCGGGATGATGAGAAACCTGCGGGTGCTTCAGGATCACGGCTGGATCATGACCACACTGGCCGAGATAAAAAACCGCGCGGACTTGATTATCTTCGCCGGTACGGATGGGACCGGAAACTTCCCGAGATTCTTCGAGCGTGCCATATGGCACAAGGATGCCTTATTCAACAAAAAAACAGGGCAGCGTGAGATCATCTACATCGGGGAAAAACTGGATACGAGGGCGGGCAAGAGTCCGTCCGGGCGCCTGCCCGTGGTCCTTGAATGCCGGCAGGAACAGATAGGCGAAATCATATCGACGCTGCACGCGCTGGCCGTGGGAAACTCCATCCGCACGGCAAGCGTTGCCGGCATCAGGACCTCCGAACTCGAGAGACTTGCGGAAAAACTGAAACAGGCCGCCTACGGCGTGCTGGTCTGGGCCCCCGGCGAACTGGATTTCCCGCACGCGGAACTCACCGTCAGGGCATTCTGCGAATTGATCAAGTACCTGAACAGGGTGACCCGATTCGCGGGATTCAGTCTCGGCGGCAACGACGGCGGCGCCAGCGCGGCAAATGTCTGCGCCTGGCAGTCCGGATACCCGCTCAGGGTCAGTTACGGCAAGGGCTATCCCGAATACGACCCGTACAAGTATTCCGCCAGGAATGCGCTGAGGAGAAAGGAAGTAGACGCCATGGTCTGGATATCGAGCTTCAGCGCGGACACGAAACCGCCAAAGGCCAGGATACCGACCATCGTACTTTCAACGCCGTCGACAGCGCTGGATTTCAGGCCTGAGGTCTTCATCCCCACGGGTACCCCCGGCCTTGATCACAGGGGGCAACTGTTCCGGACCGACGGCGTCGTCTCCTTGCCCCTGAAACAGGTCGTTGAGAGCCGCTATCCGAGCGTGGCGGACATCCTCAACCAGGTGCTGGTGTCACTCCCGGCGGGCTGACCATGCTGATAAAACTGGCAGGCGGCATCGTTTACGACCCCGTGCATGGTATCAAGGGGGAGAAGCGTGATATTTACATCCTGGACGGGAAAATCACCCGCCAGCCGGCCGCCGATGCGAAAATTCACAGGACCTACAACGTGCACGGAAAGATCGTCATGGCCGGCGCCATTGACATCCACACGCACATTGGCGGCGGCAAGGTCAACATTGCGCGCATGATGCTGCCGGAAGATCACCGCGACACCCCGGTACGTAAAACCCCCGCCACCCGCGCGGGATGCGGCCATGCCGCGCCCACGACCACGGCCACCGGCTACCGCTACGCGGAAATGGGCTATACCGCCTGCTTTGAACCGGCCATGCTGCCCGTCAATGCGCGCCAGGCGCACATGGAAATGGCGGACATCCCCATTGTCGACAAGGGCGCCTACGCGCTACTTGGAAACGACGACTTCTTTCTGCGCATGCTGACTTCCGGGAGGGAACAAGGGGTGATCAGCGATTATGTCGGCTGGATTATCAATGCCACGCAGGCCATTGGCATCAAGGTCGTCAACCCCGGCGGCATCAATGCCTTCAAATTCAACCAGCGCCGTCTGGACCTGGACGAGGTCAACAGGTTCTATAACGTCACGCCGAGACAAATCCTGATCACGCTCGCCAGAGCGGTGCGCGAACTCGGCATTCCCCATCCACTGCATGTCCACGGCTGCAATCTCGGCGTGCCAGGCAACGTGGACACGACGCTCGATACGATCCGCGCCGTCGAGGGCATGCCCCTCCATCTCACGCACATCCAGTTCCACAGTTACGGAACCGAAGGAGATCGAGGGTTTTCATCGGGCGCCGCCAGGATAGCCGAAGCCGTGAATGCCAACCCCAATATCTCGATTGACGTCGGCCAGGTCATGTTCGGCCAAACCGTTACCGCTTCCGGCGATACGATGCTGCAGTACGCGGGACACTGGTATGCGCACCCGAACAAGTGGGTCATCATGGACATTGAATGCGAAGCCGGCTGCGGCATCGTACCGTTCAGATACCGGGACAAAAATTACGTCAACGCCTTGCAATGGGCCATTGGCCTGGAGCTCTTTCTCCTCGTCAACGATCCGTGGCGCATATTCCTCACCACCGACCATCCCAACGGCGCGCCGTTCACCAGCTATCCCCACCTCATCCGTCTGCTGATGGACCGAAGCTTCAGGAACGACATGCTGGCAACGATCAACAGCCAGGCCGCGGCCGCCAGCATTCTCGGCAGCCTGGACCGCGAATACACGCTGTACGAAATCGCCATCATGACCCGTGCCGCCCCGGCCCGCAGCCTGGGCCTGAAGAACCGGGGGCATCTCGGGGCGGGAGCCTGCGCCGACATCACCGTCTATAATGATCACAGGAACAGGCAAAAAATGTTCGCCGAACCGATTTACGTCTTCAAGGACGGCGAACTGGTAGTGCAAAACGGAAAAATCGTAAAGGACGTGATCGGCGGCACGCACACGCTGCGGCCGGAATACGACAAGACC